>Ga0209061_1002725_pt1 | contig 21251 bp, 14 predicted proteins | sample Coa_R1_10_FD_187157 | JGI IMG/M metagenome (GOLD analysis project Ga0209061, IMG submission 187157) | Surface soil microbial communities from Centralia Pennsylvania, which are recovering from an underground coalmine fire - Coalmine... | ecosystem: Environmental > Terrestrial > Soil >...
TGGTGCATTTCGCGCCAGCGCGTTTGGGGAGTGCCGATCATTGTTTTCTATTGCGAAAAATGCGGTGAGCCATTCACCGACAAACGTGTGCTCGATCGCATCGTGGCGCTATTTCGAGAACACAGTTCCGATATCTGGTTTACAAAAACGGCCGCTGAGCTCATGGGGCCGGGCTGGTCCTGCCAGAAATGCGGCGGCACAGAATTTCGCAAAGAGAACGACATTCTGGACGTTTGGTTTGACTCCGGCTCCAGTCACCTCGCCGTTTTGACTCCACAACGTGATCTGCCCTGGCCTGCCGATCTGTATCTGGAGGGTGGGGACCAGTATCGCGGCTGGTTTCAAAGCTCTCTGCTGATTGCCGTGGGGCTTAAAAATGCGGCGCCTTATCGCGAATCGCTGACCCACGGCTGGACGCTCGACGCCGAGGGCCGGGCGATGTCGAAATCTGCAAATAGCGTAGGCCCGGAGAAGGTGATCAAAAAGTATGGGGCGGATATTCTGCGCCTCTGGGCTGCTTCGGTCGATTTCATGGAGGATGTCCGCATCTCGGACGTGATTTTGGAGCGGCTGGCTGAGGCATATCGCAAGCTCCGGAACACCTTCCGCTATATGCTCGGCAACCTGGGCGACTTTGATCCGGCTTGCGATGCGGTCCGCGCCGACCGGTTGTTGAGCATCGATGCCTGGATCCTGGTCCGGGCGGAAAATCTCCTTTCGCGCTGTCTGAATTGGTATCAGGATTACGCGTTCCACAAAGTCTACCGGGCGGTGTATGATTTCGCCACGGTCGATTTGAGCGCGATTTATTTCGATATTTTGAAGGACCGCCTTTATACGGCCGCTCCCGCTTCTCATGCGCGCCGCAGCGCACAAACGGCGCTCCATCGCCTGAACCTGGCACTGGTCCGCCTGCTGGCTCCGATTCTTTCTTTCACCTGCGAAGAAGTATGGCAACACGTGAAGAGGCGCTTGCCGGAAGCCGTCGAAAGCGTGCACATGGAGTATTTCCCCAAGCGGGAGGAATTAACCGCCGGCTTAAGCCGTGATCAATGGGAGGATGCTGCCGACTGGGACGAACTGCTCAGCGTGCGGGATACTGTGCTGAAGGCGCTTGATGAATCGCGCGAGCAGAAAGTCATTGGCGCTTCGCTTGAGGCTGCCGTCTGGCTGCAGGCTGGCGGCAATCTTTATGAATTGCTCGAAAAGCATCTTGCCGATCTGCCGGCCTGGTTCATTGTGTCGCAAGTTGCGCTGGAACCAGCCGCGGGGAATGGCCTGGCGGTTCGTGTCGATCGCGCGCGCGGCGATAAATGTGAGCGATGCTGGAAGTATACAACCGACGTAGGCAGCGATGCGGAGTTTCCCACCGTTTGCGCGGCTTGCGCTGCAGTGCTTAAGGACTGTTTCAGCAGTGTCTAAGCGGCAAATCATGATCCCTCGTTTCGTGCCGTTAGTCGTGGCTGCGCTGGTTGTGCTCTTCGATCGCTTTACCAAAGATGCGGTTCAGCGTTCTGTGGGCTTCCTCGATGCCATTCCGGTCATTCCGGGCTGGCTCCGCATCATCCACACCGAAAACGCCGGCGCCGCCTTCGGCATGTTCGCAGAAGGCACGCATCCATTCCTGCGCAGCGCCCTGCTCATCGGCGTGTCGGCAATTGTTCTGCTTTATGTGGCATCAGCGCTGTGGCATCGCGGCAGCGCTTATGCTTCTCTTCGCACCCGGCTGGCTTTATCGCTCATTTTAGGGGGTGCATGCGGGAATCTTTATGACCGGGTCGTGCACGGCACTGTCACCGATTTCATTGAGGTTTACCATGGCGGCTGGTCTTTCCCCGCCTTTAATGTTGCGGACAGCGCCATTACGGTTGGCGCAGCTCTTCTGCTGCTTGATCTGCTTTATCCTCAGCGCAAACGCATGGAGGAAGGGGCTGGGCTAGCTCCCAAATAGTATGTATCCCAAACTCTTTCAAATTGGTTCGTTTTATATCCCTACATACGGCGTTCTCGTGGCGCTTGGCTTTCTCGCCGGTCTTTGGATCACGTTGCGGCTGGCAAAACGCGCCGGACTGCCCGGAGAAAAAATCACAAATTTGGCGGTCTATTGCGCCATCGCCGGAATCATTGGCGCAAAGCTGTTTCTGTTTTTATTCGATCTGCCCAGCTATGTGGCAGATCCCGGCCAGATCTTCACCCTCGAAACGCTGCAGGCTGCCGGCGTCTGGCATGGCGGTTTCATCCTGGCGCTGATCGTCGCCATCCTATATATGCGCAAGCAGCATCTGCCCGCGTTCCCCACCATGGACGTTTTTGCCCCCGGCGTGGCCCTCGGGCAGGCGATCGGACGCATCGGTTGTTTTGCCGCTGGCTGTTGCTGGGGTACAGAGTGCACTCTTCCTTGGGGTGTGCGCTTCCGCTCGGATTTTGCGGCGCCTGTGCCGCTCGATAAAACGCTGCACCCGGCTCAGCTCTATGAATCGGCCGCCGACTTCATCATCTTCGGCCTGCTCTATCGGTATTTTCGCCGCTCGCATCGCGCCGGAAATGTGATCGGCCTGTATCTGGTGCTGTACTCGATTGCGCGCTTTATCGTCGAGTTTTTCCGTTATCACGAACAAGGCTTATACGGACCGTTTTCGATCACGCAATGGCTGGCGCTGGGTCTGCTTGCGTTAGGTATCGTGATCCTGCTGCGGCCAGCTAAGGCAGCAACTGCCGCTCGCTCCGCGCAAGCGCCACAGACGCTGCGCGTGCATTAGTTAAGTTGGACTCAGTAAGCTGGCTTAGCTTATTGCATCTTATGCGAATCGTCAAATGCCAGCTCAATCCTGACCGTTTTCCCCGGCTCAAGATTGATGGGAGCCGGCACGCCCGGCGTCTTGGCATAGATTCCGATCGAAGACCCTGACGGCGGCAGCGAATCGCCCTGATATTCCCCGCTTGGATCGTAAACCGCTCCCATGTAAACAGGCGACGCCGTCAGATCTTTAAAGACAAGCGTTTCATCCTTTGATTTAGCCGTTTGCAGTGCGATCGGCGGCACTTGCCCTTGCATAAAATCAGCGGTGTCAAAAACAAACACCAGAATGGGATGCTTCTCATCGACCGTGCCGCTGCCGGTGTAATGCAGCTTGACCTCGAGTGTGCGCGTGGTGTCTGTGTTTTGAGTAGTCTGGTTGCCGGCAGCCGTGAGCAGTCCGCTGGCCAGGACGAAGACCGGAATTGCAAACCAAAGGTAATATCGCATTCGCTTTGCGTCGCTCCTTTTTCAGCTTACTGAAGGATAGTACGCGCGCGCCGGAGTATCAGTTCGGCCGTGGTGGTCAGTGCTGACTTTCCAGTTTGCCGATCCGTCTTTCGTGCTCCTCAAGGCGGGTCTCGTGATCGCCGGTAAGGCGCATGAGGTTATCCTCCATGTGTTTCATCTGCTGGCTCAGCAGCGCAAACTTGTCGTCGATGTGGCGGTTGGCGTCGTCAAAACGCTTGTCCATGGTGGTGCGCAGATCCCCAATCCGGGAGTTATTGAACAGCGTACCGGCGAAAACGGCCAGTATGGCGACCGCCAGGGTAATCATTTGAGCGTCTGTCATTCGGCTCTCCTTAAAGCTTACCGGAGATTGCGGCCGGTGCAAAGGCGCCGGCTTTTTACAATCAGAACATGGCCGCTACTGCCATCGCCGAAAATGTCCTGACAAAATATGAGGCCGTCATTGGGCTCGAGGTGCACGTCCAGCTCGCCACCAAGACCAAGATTTTTTGCAGTTGCCCGGTGGAATTCGGTGCGCCTCCAAACACAAATGTCTGCCCCGTGTGTTTGGGACTGCCTGGCGCGCTTCCGGTGCTGAGCCGGCAGGCGGTGGAGCTTGCCATTGGTGCCGCGCTTGCGCTGCGCTGCCGGGTCAATTCCTTTTCGCGGTTCGCGCGCAAGAACTATTTTTATCCCGATCTGCCGAAGGGGTATCAGATCTCTCAATATGACCAGCCGCTTGCCGAACACGGCTATCTGGATATCTTCACGAGCTCCGGGAAAAAGCGCATCGGCATTACCCGCCTGCATATGGAGGACGATGCGGGCAAGAGTTTGCATGAAGGCTTCAAGGATTCTGATCGTTACACGTATGTCGATCTGAATCGTTCGGGAACGCCGCTGATTGAGATCGTGAGCGAGCCGGATATGCGCTCGCCCGAGGAAGCTTATGCCTATCTCACCGAACTCAAGCAGATCATGCAGTACATCGGTGTTTCAGACTGCGACATGGAAAAGGGCCAGCTTCGGTGTGACGCCAACGTTTCCGTACGCCTGCGTGGCGCAACAAAATTTGGCACAAAAGCCGAAGTGAAAAATCTCAACTCATTCCGCTTTTTGAAGCTGGCGCTTGAACACGAAATTGAGCGGCAAATTCAGATTCTCGAATCGGGCGGCCAGGTGGTGCAGGAGACGCGTCTCTTTAATCCCGATACAGGAGAGACCGCCGGAATGCGCAGCAAAGAGCAGGCGCATGACTACCGCTATTTCCCGGAACCCGACCTTGTTCCGCTTCGTGTGAGCGAGCACTGGCTGCATAAGGTTCGCCATTCGCTTCCCGAACTGCCGCAGGACCGGCGCGACCGCTTCGTCAAGGAATATGGCTTGCGCGAGTATGATGCTCAGGTGCTCACACTCACTCGCGCCATTGGAGATTACTTTGAGGCTGCGGTGAAGGCCGGCGGCGATGCGCGTCTGACCGCAAACTGGGTCACGGTGGATCTGATGGGCCTGCTAAAAGCTGCGGGTAAAGATATCAGCGAATCGCCGGTTCCGCCTGAGCACTTGGGCGAGCTGGTTGCACTCATTGCGAAGGGAGATCTGTCGGGCAAGCTGGCCAAGGAGATCCTTCCCAAGATGTTTGAGACGGGGGAGTCTGCCGCGGCCATCATGGACCGCGAGGGTTTGCGCCAGATTTCGGATACGGCTGCGCTCGAAAAGATCATCGACGAGGTGCTGGCTGCAAACCCCAAGCAGGTAGCGCAATATAGGTCCGGGAAAACGGCGGTGCTTGGCTTTTTCGTAGGCCAGGTGATGAAGGCCAGCCGGGGCCAAGCCAACCCTGCGGCGGTCAACGAACTGCTGAAACGGAAGCTGGGCTGACGGTGCAAAAGCGGCCAGCCGAACTGCTTCACCACTGCCTTTTCGCTTTGCTAGCATTGAAGTGCGGGGTGGAGCAGTCAGGTAGCTCGTTGGGCTCATAACCCAAAGGTCGGTGGTTCAAATCCACCCCCCGCAACCAATTCATTTCCTACTAAGCTGAAGGCACTTCGGCGGGCTCCCGAGAAGACTTTGAGATCGTCCGCAGGCGCTCGTGCGCTCGCCCGCAAGTAGCTTTCAGTACCACAGGAACAATGTTCGACGGTCGCACTCGCAACGCCGGATTATTTTTAACGGTATCAACACCGTAAAATAAGCTCGGCTACTTGCAATCCTGATTTAGATGTACGACACCTGATGAAGTAAACGCATCTCGCTCAAAACTGTCAAGTGACTCCAAGCACGAGAGAACTAACAACGGAAACGAGCCCTACGCGTGCTCGCTACATTGTGCTGGTGTTTGGGGTCAGCTTAGCAGTGATTGCCTTCATGGATCGAATCTGTCTTGCTCAGGCAGCTCCGCTGATTGCCCGCGACCTGCGCCTCACAAAATTCCAGATGGGAGATATATTTGGTGCATTTCTGCTAGGGTATGCGGTCTTCGGCATTCCAGCAGCTTGGTTCGGCGATCGCGTGGGACCACGAAAGGCGTTGAGCCGAATCGTGGTTTTCTGGTCATTATTTGCCGCTCTTACCGGCGCAGCGTGGAATTTCCTCGCGATGGCTACAATCCAATTTCTCTTTGGGATGGGGGAGGCTGGCTGTTTTCCTGTCATCACGAAATCACTTACCAACTGGCTGTCTAAAGGCGAGCGCACAAGAGCGCAAGGAATCTTATGGACTGCCGCGCGGTGGGGCGGGGCGTTTACCCCGCTGGCCGTAGTAGCAGTGTTGCGGTTTGTAAGCTGGCGTTGGACATTCGTCGTCTTCGGCGCATTCGGAGTGATTTGGGCTGCAACGTTTTACTACTGGTATCGCGACAACCCTGCGGAACACCCACGTGTCAATCCCGCGGAACTGGCACTTATTGAGGAGGGTGAAACCCGCGGTGCAAGTTCTTCGAGAGTGCCGTGGGCTTTGCTGCTGAGTTCTAGATCGGTATTGCTGATTGCATTGCAGTACTACATCGTCTCGTTCAGTTGGTATTTTTATCTCACTTGGCTGCCCACGTACTTGCAGGAGCATCATCACTTGTCCACTGTTCGGAGCGCACGATTCGCTGTGTTTCCGTTGTTCTTCTGCGGAATCGGCTCCTTGTTCTGTGGCTCCATTACTCCAAGGGTTACACGCTGGACAGGCAGCCTGAGTCGCACACGCCGCCTTATGTCGATCACAGGATTCATTGCAGCCGCGATTTTCCTGGGCTTGTCAGTTCATATGCCCACAGCCGTATCTTCTATGTGTCTCATGGCTACGGCGTGTTTCTTTAACGATTGGATCGTGCCGCACTCCTGGGCGTCTTGCATGGACATCGGCGGCAGATATGCTAGCAGCGTTGCCGGAGTCATGAATTTAATGGGCAATCTGGCAGGCGTTTCGTCATCCGTTCTCGGCGGCTATCTGTTACAGCGGACGGGCAATAACTGGAACCTGTTTGTCTCTCTTCTGGCCGCGGTCTACATGGCAGGCGCCTTTTGCTGGCCCTTCATAAATCCTGTGGAAAGAGTGGAAGTCGCTGAAGCGTAAAATGCCTCACATCAGGCGCCATCCGCTTCGCTCAATCTTGTTAAAATAAGGGCCACTAGTGTCCATGCAAACGGTGACGCCAGTCACCAATCAAGTGTCCGCATCCGAGATACAAGCGGAACTGGAACGGGTGTGCGCAAGCGAAATATTCGCGAGCGTGGACCGGTTACGACGATTTCTCGAGTTTATAGTAGATGAGACGCTCCAGGGTAGAGGCGGCAATCTCAAAGAGTTTTCGATTGGAGTCGAAGTTTTTGATAAATCTGCGCACTTCGATCCTCGAACGGACCCGATCGTGCGTGTACAAGCTCGACGCCTTCGCGAACGGCTGGCGCAGTATTATGCCAAGGAGGGTCGTAACGATCCGATCGTAATTGAATTGCCAAAGGGCAGCTATAAGCCTGTGTTTCATCGGATCGCAGGCCTTTCGGAGGCGCGATATCCCGGTCTGGTCCCTGCAAAGAACACGATTGCAGTCCTGCCGTTTGCCGATCACAGTCCCACGGGAGATCAGGCGTATTTTTGCCGGGGGATCGCCGATGAAATCATAACCGCTCTCACCAGAGTTCCGGATCTGCGGGTGGTTGCATGCTCCACCTCATTGGAAGATCATGAACGCTCAGAAAAAATCCGCCAAATGGCGGAGCGGTACGACGTGGCCACGATTGTGGACGGTTCGGTGCGCAAATCGGGTGAGGATCTCCGGATTACCGTTCGTCTTCTGGAGACGGCGACCGGAAGTTATATCTGGTCAGAGACCTTCGATCGAAAAGCCGAACACATATTTGCGCTGCAGGAGGAAATCTCTAGAAGAATCGAGCGCGAACTTCGCAAACATACCGAGGGAGAAGGGACAAGCCGGCTGATTCGACATTCGACAAATTTGGCAGCTTACAATTTCTATCTCAAGGGTCGACATCATCTCAGCCAGCGATCTGAGAAAGCATTGCTTCGGGCTTGCGAATATTTCAAGCAAGCGACCAAAGAAGACCCCGGCTATGCACTCGCTTTTGCCGGACTTGCCGATTCGTATGCATTACTTGCGAACTACGGAGTAGTGGCGCCAATGGAGGTCTGGACAAAAGCGGTCTCCGCGGCGAGTCAAGCCGTGTTGCTGAATGAGCATTTAAGCGAGGCTCACGTTTCTTTAGGGCACGTCAAGGCGACATATGCTTGGGACTGGTCAGGCGCCGAAGAAGAGTTCAAAAAAGCAATCTCGCTCAATCCCGATTGTGCTACTGCTCATCATTGGTATGCAAGGACCTGCTTAGCCCCGCTGGGGCGGCTCGATGAGGCAGTTGCCCAAATGGACGAAGCCCAAACGCTGGACCCAGTTTCGCCGATCATTTCACGGGATGCCGCCGTAATCTATTTTTTTCGAAGAGATTTCGATGCTGCTATCGAGCAATGTCACTACGCGATTCAGGAAGAACCAAACTTCTATGGCGCGTATTGGATCCTCGGTTTGGTAGAAGCGCAAAAGCGATCGTTTGACGCGGCCATCGAGGCGTTTCAAAGAGCCCTGGTATTGGCGCCGAAGACGCCCAGAGTACTAGGATCGTTGGGTTGGACATTGGCGCTTTCGGGCGAAACGCAGCATGCCTGGGCGATTCTCAATGAATTGGAAGAACTGGAAAAGACCAGGTATATTTCTCCTTTTGAGAAAGCGTTCATTTATTTTGGATTAGGCCAGCTAGAAAGCGGATTTGTTTGGCTGGAAAGGGCACTTGAACACAGATCATTCGAGTTAATCTCGTGCCTGGTTGACCCCCGTTTCGACGAAATCAGAAGAATGTCCGTATTCGCGTCCTATCCGGCGCGCATGGGCCTACCCGTCCGCTAAACTTTAAATCTTTGCATCGTCAGGACCGCACTTGATTTCTTTACCGTGCTTTTACGGTAACTCTCTTGTGATCTCCCATATATAGACGTTAAATTGAGTCCGAGCTTCTCCAACGGGGCTTGTTTCCCTTGGATGTTCAGCTTCTTTAGCTTTTCGGGAGGGATCCGAGTGAGAACCCTTATTGCAAGCGTTGTGATCCTGATGGTTAGTGCTCTGTATGCACTGGGGCAAGCAACGATTTTCTCGCAGATCTCTGGTGTGGTTAAAGATAGTACCGGGCTTCCCATTAGTGGCGCCAAAGTACAGGTCACCCAAACGAACACCTCTTTAACGCGTTCGGCCGTTACCACAACTGACGGGGTTTACACCATTCCAAATCTCCCTGTCGGCCCTTACACGCTGCGCGTCGACAAAGAGGGTTTTTCTCCGTTTATTCAAACTGGCATCGTGCTTGAGGTGAACACAAATCCCGAAATCAACGTTACCTTGACTGTCGGCTCTCTGCAGCAACAGATCGAGGTTCAGGCAAACGCCGCGATGGTGGAGACGCAAACTACAAGTGTTGGGCAGGTTATCGATCAACATCAGGTGGTCGATCTGCCACTCAATGGACGCCAGCCGTCACAACTGATTGCGCTATCCGGTGCGGCAGTGTCCGCCAATACAGGTTTTACCTCAATTGGCGGAATCGTCAACTCACTCGATTATCCGACGGTATCAGCATATTCCGTCGCAGGCGGGCAAGGTAATGCTACAAACTACTTCCTGGATGGCGGAACTCATATGGACATGCGAACAAACGTCGGTTTACCGCTGCCATTTCCAGACGCGCTGCAAGAGTTTAAAGTGGAAACCAGCACTCTGCCCGCCAATTATGGGACTCATCCTGGCGGTGCCGTTAATGCTGTGACAAAATCGGGTTCTAACTCCTTTCACGGCGATCTCTTCGAGTTTCTTCGCAACGGCGACATGGATGCGCGTAACTTTTTTGCCCCAACCCCCGATACGTTGCGGCGAAACCAGTTTGGTGGCGTGCTGGGTGGACCAGTCAAAAAAGATAGCTTGTTTTTCTTCATCGGATTTCAAGGAACGACCGAAAGGACCGCTCCAGTCACAAATGTAGCCTTCGTTCCAACGGCGGCGGTGTTATCAGGTAATTTTCAAACTATCCTTTCGCCTCCTTGCCAGTCGAAGCCGGTAAATCTTCTACCATCTTCTGGCGCCATTAATAATATTCTTCCCGTGTCCAGGCTGAATCCCGTTGCCCTCAAGTATGTGTCTCTGCTGCCTGTATCTTCTGATCCGTGCGGCAGAATTCTTTATGGAATTCCGAGCGACGACAACGAATTCCAAGGCGTTGCAAGAGTGGATTGGCAACGAACACAAAATGATACAATCTTTGTCCGTTATTTCATCACAGATTATGGACTAGATGCATACTATAACAAAGCCAATCTTCTGACTGCTGCCAACCCGGGGCTTGCTGATCGCGTTCAATCGGCTGCTGTTGGTGACACCTATTTGATCAATCCAACAACCGTAAGCTCACTGCGCCTTACATTCTCACGTAGCGCAGTCAACCGCTATGGCGCCTCCGGAGTCCCCACCATGTCTCAATTGGGATCGAACGTATATTCCCCAATTCCGAACTACACCGGCCAGGTATCTGTAAGCGGATATTTCAGTAGTGGGGCTATTCCCGGATACATATACACTAACGTCTACGGTATTTCCGAAGACCTAGGAATGACGAAGGGCTCACATCAGATTAACCTTGGGGGAAGCTGGCTTCACACACAACTGAATGCCTTGGGGCCGTTTCAGATGAATCCGCGCATGACATTCAATGGTCAACTGACCGGAAACGCACTTGCGGATTTTATGACCGGAAGTCTTGACTCAATGCTGCAAGGTAACGGGCAGATTGGACGTGACGGGCAGAACCTTCCATCTGTTTATGCGCAGGACAATTGGAAAATAAATCCGCGCTTGCAGATGAATATGGGATTAAGATGGGATCCGTTTATTCCACAGCATTCCGGATACAATCTAGCCTCACAATTCAATCCTGCTGATTTCTACGCGGGTAAGGTAAGTACTGTATATATAAATGCTCCTCCAGGCCTCACGTTCCCGGGTGACCCCGGCTTTCCGGGCCAATCTGATACGACTGCGCACTACATGGATTTCGCTCCTCGAGTTGGGTTTGTTTATGATCCGCGCGGGAAAGGAATGGAAACAATACGAGCTGGCTATGGCATTTTTTATGATTCCAGCTACCTATGGAACACTATGCACGTACCTTTGAATCCACCTTGGGGCAATACGATAACACTCAATGCGCCAAGCGGCGGCCTGTCGAATCCCTGGGCCGGTTATCCTGGCGGAAATCCATTTCCCACGCCGACCCGCTTGCCTTCCACCGTGCAGTTTCCTATAGGTGGTACATATGTTTTTCAGCCTTTGCACGCGCATCCCACCTATGTGCAGCAGTGGGATTTATCGCTACAAAAACAGATTAGCGGTGATTGGATGGTATCGGTGACATATCTCGGCAACAAGACAACCCACCAGTGGCTTGGACATGAGATCGATCCTGCGGTTTACATTCCGGGCGGACCTTGTACCTTACTTGGAGTTCGATACAATCCGTGTTCCAGTGTAGCCTCGACAAACGCTCGAAGAGTGCTGGCTCTGGCAAACCCTGCTACGGGTCAATATTTTGGCAGCATAGGTTACGTAGATGATAGTGGCAATGCTAGCTACAATGGACTGTCACTGGTCTTGCAACACCGATTTAACCATAACTTTTCTACCTTGGCTAACTATACATGGTCGCATTGCTTGGATCAGGGCGAAGCTAGCCAGGATATCGGCAATTCTTACCAAAATCCGTATAATCGCAGAGCGGAGTGGGGCAATTGCACATTCGACCGCCGCCAATTGCTTAATGTGTCCGTTGTGGCGCAGAGTCCCACATACAGTAATGCTTGGCTAAGAAGAATTGTTGGGCAATGGCAAGGGTCGGTGATTTTCACCGCATCTAGCGGCGCCTGGCTCAATGTAATCGATGGCACGGATATATCTTTAACTGGGGTTGGTTCAGATCGTCCTAACGTTGTTGCCGGGCCTGAAGTTGCCAGTCCAACAATTTCAAAGTGGTTCAACACTGCAGCCTTTGTTTCACAGCCGACAGGTACGTACGGGAATACCGGTCGCAATACGATTCTCGGTCCAGGCAACTGGGATTTGGATGCTGCGTTATGGCGGCAATTTTCAATAACCGAGCGTTTCAAGCTGGATCTTAGAGGAGAAGGTTTTAACGTGCTGAACCATACTCGTTTGGGCAATCCTGGGACTTCCCTGGCAAGCGGCACTACGTTCGGCAGAATCACAACAGCGCTCGATCCTCGAATCATGCAAGTTGCGTTGAAATTGACATTCTGATGAACAGGCGCCAACTTTTATCTTCCGCAATGGGGCTAGCGCTGGTATCGTCCGGCCGGCGGGCATTGCTATCCGCTGAACAGTCAAAACTGAAAATCGACGCCTATTCGAGGCACTTGCAATGGCTTCGGAGTGCCGACGAAGTCGCGCAAGCTGCGAAAGAGATGGGCTATGATGGCGTCGACATTACGGTACGGCCATACCCGGGTCACGTGGATCCCGCGCGTGTAGCGCAAGATCTTCCGCCATTTGTAAAAACAATTCGCAGCTATGGACTCGAGGTGGTAACGATTACATGCCCAATACAAGACGCGGATTCTCCCTACGCGGAATCCATTCTACAGACAGCTTCGGAATTGGGCATTCATCATTATTGGTGGGGCACATTTCGCTATGACCAAACGAAACCAATTAAAGCTCAACTGGAGGCATTAAAGCCACGTGTTGCAAAACTCGCGGCTCTGAATGCGAAATACGGGATGACTGCTATGTATCACACATACGCTGGCAGTCGAATGGTGGGCGCTGCTGTTTGGGATTTCCTGTCCGTTTTGAGTGGCTTCGATCCGGCCTTGGTCGGGTTTCACTATGATATCGGTCACATGACAATAGCAGGCGGCAATGGCACTTGGCTGACGAGCCTTCATGCGGCAGCTCCTTACATACGTGGAGTTTCGGTGAAAGACGGCTTACTTGAACGGACGGCGCAGGGAGAGTGGCGTGTTCGATGGGTGCCGCTAGGAGAGGGGATGGTTCAACTTCCTGAGTTTGTTGCGGCTCTTAAACAGATCGGTTTTTCCGGCCCCATTGAAATTCAAGCCGAATATCCCAATGGTGGAGCTGAAAGTGCGCAGGACCGCATCACATTGCCCAGAGAACAAGTACTTGGGGCAATGAAGAAGGATCAGGAGGTTCTCCGCGCGGCGCTGACTAAGGTTGGGCTGGTGTGAAACCGCTCGAGCGTGTGGATTATATGAGGTTATCCGTGAGTTATGGCCTAGCTATAACTGCCATCGTTCTAACTGGTCTGTTTGGGGTGCAGGCTCGTGGAGACACAGAGCTCCCGGAAGGCCAAGGCAGGGATGTCGTGATACGCATGTGTACGGGGTGCCATCCAATCGAAATGATTACGGCCGTTCACTTGTCCAAAACAGATTGGCAGCGGAAGGTCGAAGATATGGTAAACCGTGGCGCAAAAGGCACGCCGTCAGAAATAGCGACGGTTGTTAACTACTTGTCGGCACATTTTGGAGTTGAGGGAAGCGGGCTTCAGAGTAAGAGTGTAGCAACGGTGTCCGCCCTGCCTAATTCTAATTCCATTACGCCGTCCGCCACCATATCCCAAGTAACTTCGAAACAATTAGCTCCCTTCCCCAATTGGCAACTTCCGATTGAAACACAATGGCCTGCCTATGGGAATGACCTAGGCGGCATGAAGTATTCGCCTTTGACTCAGATCACGCCGAAAAATGTAGGAAATCTTAAACGCGCATGGACGTATGCATCAGGGGACAGTGGCTTTACTTTTGAAGTAACTCCGATTGTGATCAACGGCGTGATGTATTTGTCTACGTCGATGGAAAAGGTAGTGGCGCTTAATGCAGATACAGGGCAGGAAATATGGAGATTCGACCCCCACGTAAGTCGGGCGCGAGAACATCGCGGGGTTTCCTATTGGCCTGGTGATGACCATACGAGCCCGCGGGTGATTTTAGCCACCAGCGATGGACGTCTTTTTGCCTTGGACGCGAAGACGGGTAAACCGTGTAATGATTTCGGAGATAACGGCGTTGTGAATCTGAAGACGGGTGTTACCGATAATCCCAATGCGCCATATTCAGTGAGTTCTCCTCCAGCGATTTACAAAAATCTTGTGATCCTCGGGCCCGAATTGCCGGAGAATGGACGTTACGGGCCGAGTGGCGATCCTCGCGCTTTCGACGTTCGCACTGGCAAACTTGTTTGGCGGTTTCATACGATACCGCAGCCCGGTGAGCCTGGATTTGGGACGTGGGGACCGAACGGCTGGCAAAATCGCTCTGGTCCAAGCTTGTGGGGCATCATTACTGTTGATGTAGAGCACCACATGGTTTTTTGTCCAGTTGGGAATCCGACTGATCAAGTGTATGGAGCCAGTCGTCCTGGAACGAATTTATATTCCAGTTCCTTAATAGCCCTTGATGCGGACACGGGAAAATTAAAATGGTATTTCCAAGTAACGCACCACGATATTTTCGACTACGACGTGAGTGCGCCGCCGGCGTTGATAGAGGTTCACAAAGACGGCCGCAGCATACCAGCCGTAGCTCAGATGACGAAGCAGGGGTTGCTTTTTATTTTGGACCGTTTTACCGGCAAACCAATTTTCGGTGTGGAGGAACGCCCTGTACCGAAGACCGATGCTCCGGGAGATGAAGCCTGGCCAACGCAGCCATTCCCAATTAAGCCTCCGCCTCTTGCGCGGATGAGCATGACGCGCGATGAGGTGAGCAAAATCACAACTGAATCTGCAAAAACCTGTACTACGCAATTTGAGCATGTCGTTCAGCAAGGACCGTACACTCCATATGGCATGCAGCCGACTTTAGTGTTTCCAAGCTCCGAGGGAGGTGGCAACTGGGCTGGTCCGGCGTTCGATCCCAAGCTCGGCTACCTTTTTGTAAACGTGCGTAATTTAGGGACTCTTGCGCACCTCGTCCCCTTCACTTCCGGCGGGCAACCTTCCTACATGAAAGTGAAACAGCCTTTTGAGGATCAGAATGGATATCCTTGCAGTGCTCCGCCTTGGGGCGAGTTAATCGCGGTAAATGCAAATACTGGTGATATAGTATGGCGCGTGCCACTCGGCGAATATTCGGCATTAAGCGCGATGGGGATCAAACCAACTGGAACGCCAAACGCAGGAGGTCCGATCGTAACCGCCTCGGGCGTGCTCTTTATCGGATCAACCACGGATTATCGATTCCGCGCGTTTGAAGCCAAAACCGGAAAAGAGCTATGGTCCACACAGCTTGAAGAAAGCGCAATTGCGACGCCCATCACGTACCAAGGAGCTAATGGGAAGCAATATGTAGTGATCGCATGCGGCGGTGCTGGTCATCTTCGTTCATTTGTAAAGCCTGCGCCAAAGGAACAGAGAGATTTGGTTGTAGCGTTTACTTTGCCCTAGGCGGCGGGCTGGTGTTGTGATAGTTCGGTCACGAGCAAACAGAGTTACAATCGCAAATTCCTCGCATGCCCTGGCAATGGCCCGACTGAATGGGGAGTTAGTCAGATTTACCTAATATGCGACGGCAGAGATCCACGCATTTGTCGGCCTCTGCGCAAGCTACGAGTCAGCGTTACAGGATATCAAATCGATCAACTGCCGGACGCTTATTGGCGGATTGAGAAATGTTTCTTGCATCGGGTTGCGATTCCTTTTTATGGAGTGATCACCCGGGTAGCTTTGCTATGACTGCCGCCGGATTATGATGTGCTTAAGTAGATAGTCCACACTGAACTTTCCCGGTCCTATAATCGCCAGCGTCAGAAACCCAGCTAAATAAAGTACAATAGCCTCCCCGTGGTCCGCCCCGCGCCCGAAGAATTGAAAATGATGCACCAAGCTCCACGCGGCAAAAATATTGATCAAAGACCATAGTGCGGCCCAGCGTGTAGCCAACCCAACTATAACCAAAAGGGAGCAAACGGCATCCGAAATCAGGGCAAAAAGAAATGTGGGAAGGTGTCCGATATGCAGCGGATCAGGAAAATGTTGTGCCATCCTTCCAAAGTTCGTCGGCTTCTCCCAGCCATGCTTGAGAAAGAGACTTAGCCCAAACGAGATGCGTAAGATCAGTAATCCCCAATCGACGCTGTTAGGTATACCGGTGTCGAGGTTTGCGAGATTGGTTCCTTCCCGAGATGTGCGCTGTGACTGCGCGGCGAAATGTCCTTGCATACAATGCAATGACTTTGTCTGAATCCTTAAGGTTACTCAGGACTGAGAAAAGTCCGCGCTTTATTAACGTTGATCAAAATTACCGAATTAGCGAGCCAGCCTCAGAGCAGCTAATACCAAGAAGACACACACAAGCCGAATGGATGCTCATCAGAGTTTGCCAATTAGTCATTACCAAGCCTAAGAAAGTCCGCGATATCCCAGTATCCAGTTCGCGGCATCGGTATGTCGCCCTTCGTTCGAACCTCAAGCAGGAATGGCCCCTCTGCCTTCATGGCTCGTCCAATTGCATCGGCCAAAAGATCTGGTTCTTCCACTAGCTCCGCATCTATTCCGAAAGCCTTCGCGATCAAGGTGAAATCTGGGTTATATGGTGTGCCGTCCGGCCGTGTAAATTCAGTACCGTATTTGTTGTGAAAATAAGTAGCGCCAACCATTCGAATCGTTGAAAAGCAAAAATTGTTAAACACAACCCATAGCACTGGAACATCCAGTTCAACTGCGGTCGCAAGAGAGCCGAGTACTGATGTTAAGCCTCCATCTCCTACTAGGCATACAACCTTGCGATTTGGGTTTCCCAGTTTAGCGCCGATCGCTGCGGCAGGAGCAAACCCCATCGTTGCAAGCCCGCCAGAAGTGATGAACGACCCTGGTTGCGAGCACTGCAATTGTTGACCGGCGCCATTTTTGTTCCACCCAACGTCGGTTACAAAGACCGCATCACTCGGAGCAGCCTTGGATAGTTCATAAAGGAGTCTCGCCGGATGAATTGGTTTGGTGTCATCGAGTTGGTCAGAGGAGAGCTCTTGAATCCAGCTTTGCTTTCTGTTTTCTAATTCAAGCCTTCGTAAGCCATTTTCTCGAATCTGAAAACGGCCTTTTTTGATACAACATATTAAATCCCGGAGCGTCGCCTTAGCGTCACCTACAATACCGATCTCTACTGGGTAGATCTTCCCTATCTCTTGTGGATCAATGTCAATCTGAATCAGTTTGCTAGGGGGGATCGCAAATGTGAACTTTTCGTTCCAGGAGCTGCAATCAGCTTCGCCGAATGCAGTGCCAATGGCAAGAATTACGTCAGCCTCACGCGTAGTTAGGTTCGCTGCTCTTGTCCCCCAGATTCCCGTTGTGCCGAGAGCCAAGGCGTGAGTTTCTGGGAAAGCGCCCTTACCCATGAGAGTTGTGGCGACCGGGCTGCCCGTGAGCTCTGCTAACTCCCTCAGCTCATCGCAGGCTTCCGATAGCAGCACCCCATTGCCCGCAAAAATAACTGGTCTCTCTGCGCTCATGAAAAGCTGGGCAGCAGCCTCAATGCCTTGCGGGTCGCCGTGCACTCGGCCATATCCGGGACGGCGAACTTGGACGCGAGTGGAGCCGTCGATCTGGCGTGAGAAGATGTCCATTGGCACGTCCACCAGTACTGCGCCAGGACGCCCCGTCTGAGCCACGTTGAGCGCTCTCGGAATCACATCCGGCAAGAGCTTGGGATCATCCACTCTCCAAACGCGCTTGCAGATTGGCCGATATATGTCTCCTTGAGAGGCGTCCGCGTGCAATCGAATGCCTTGATGTGGCTCTCGAGCGTGGTGGTAGGAGGGCGTATTGCCGGAGAATACGATCATTGGGGTCGAGTCTGCCGCCGCAGTCGCCACACCCGTCAGGGCGTTTGTCAAGCCTGGCGAAAGATGCACGTTTAATACGGCTAGTTTGTGGGAGAGCCGGAAGTAAGCATCCGCGGCATGTGCCGCCATTTGCTCATGTCGAAACGAAATATATTCAATTCCATGGCGGTGGCATGCATCTATTAGTGCGTAGTTAGTGTGGCCACACTGGCCGAATACCTTCGTTACGCCTTCCTCTTTTAAGCACGCCGCTATGAACATTGCTCCCGTCATATCTGTATTCCCCTAATCCATGCTTATCGTGATCAGTCTCTCTTCTGTCATCTCTCTCATCGCATACCGCGGGCCTTCGCGTCCTAACCCGCTTTCCTTTACTCCCCCAAATGGCATGAGATCGACCCGGCTGCTCGAAGATTCGTTAATATGTACAATGCCAACGTGCAGTTGTTTGGCGACGCGCATGGCAGTGTTAATGTCTCGCGTAAACACTCCTGCTGCTAGACCGTACGGAAGCGCGTTGACCTGATTGATAACCTCCGTAAGCGACCGATAGGGAATAACCGAGAGAACTGGAGCAAACACCTCTTCGCACACGACACGCATTTTGAGATTCACGTTGGTGAGAATCGTCGGTTCTAGCAGTCCGCCAGAGCGTTTACCCCCATGTACGACACGCGCACCGTCAGCCACGGCTTCCTGGATCCACATTTCAGCACGTTTTGCCTCACCCTCGCTAATCATGGGTCCAATTTCGGTTCGGGGATCATGCGGATCTCCGACGGTCAACTTGCTCGTTCTTTCAATCAGTAATCCGAGAAATTCCTGAGAGACTGCTTCATCGACATAGAGACGTTGGATGGAGGTGCAAGCTTGGCCGGCCCGCCTAAACGCAGAATTCACGCATCGCTGGACCGCACGCCTTAGGTCTGCATCTTTGCAAACTATTGTTGCCGAGACACTTCCAAGTTCTAGCGCAACCGGGCGTAATCCGACCGCATCTCGGATCTTTTTGCCGACCGCTGTACTGCCAGTAAATGTGTAAAAACTGATTCTCGGATCTTCGACCAGCAATCGGCCTAATTCAGCACCAGGACCTTGAATCAAATTTGCATGTGCAGGCGGAAGACCAGCGGCTAAAAGTATGTCAAACAGCAGCGTAGCGCTGAAGGGAGTAGCTTGAGAGGGTTTGATAATCACGGTGTTCCCGGATGCGAGTGCAGGAGCTACCTTATGGGCCACCATGTTTAGTGGTGAATTGAATGAAGTGATTCCACACACAACGCCGCGCGGCACCCTTATCGTGAAGGCCATTCGGTGGGCGTTACCGGGCGATCCTTCAATTGGAACCATCTCTCCACAGAGGCGCTTGGCCTCTTCAGCAGCCGTTGTGAACGTTTGTACGGCCCGAGTCACCTCATTATTTGCGTCAGATATGGGGAATCCAGCTTCGGCAACTATGATTTCGACGAACTCATTGCGGTGGCGCTCAATCAGCTCCGCGGTATGCATGAGAATTTCATAACGCGTATACGGATCAAGCGGCGTCTCCTCAAATGAAATTTGGGCGCTCCGGATCGCAGATTTAACTTGTTCCTCAGACGCCTCGTCTACGTCGCCGATCAGTTCACCCGTGTATTTATCGAAAACGTGGAATGTGGAGCGACCTTCTACCCACTTCCCACCAATGAGCAGTTTTGCTCGCCTCGTTGTTGGCTCACTGACGACAGACATCTACAACCTCTTTTGGGGTTTGCATTAGCGGCGCAGCAAGGTTTCCCAACGCAGACAACAGCTCTGGGCTATAGCAACATTTGCGCTAGAACATGTGTCCACACCAAAACCGCAGATTAATGCTAACACCGGCCAAATACCATTCACAATCGCTTAACGGTATGTGTACCGTTAAACAGGTTCGGGATCTTCCAATCGTGCGCAGGCTAGCCGTATACTGGTCGGGAATTGGCAGATTTGGAAGAGAGCACACGCTATAGTACTGGTCCAGGGCCACTGGACGGCATCTGCGTTTTGGACCTGACGGCTTATATAGCCGGTCCATATGGGTGTGCACTGCTTGCGGATCTTGGTGCCGAAGTCATCAAAATAGAACCGCCCACCGGCGATACACTTCGACAGTATCCTTCGACTTTGCCGGGCGAATCGCGGGCTTTTCTGGGTACTAACCGTGGAAAGCTAGGTCTCGTGTTGAATCTTAAGCACCCTGATGGCGTAAAAATACTACTCAAAATGGTCGAATCCGCCGACGTGTTTGTACATAGTTTTCGCCCCTCGGTGCCGCCGCGCCTGGGCATTGATTACGACCGGCTTAAGGCAATTAATCCACGGCTGATTTATTGTGCCTTGTCAGGCTTCGGTGAAACGGGCCCCCTAAAGGATAAAGCTGGTTATGATCAAGTCCTACAAAGCATGACAGGCATCTGCAGCTTCCAGGGCGAGTCGACAGGGGTGCCGGAAATTGTCTATGGATCCATTGTAGATTTTTACGCGGCGGCGCTACTTGCCTATGGCGTTTCCTCCGCCCTCTTCCATCGCGAGCGTACGGGCGACGGGCAATTCGTGGGGATCTCACTCCTCCGAACGGCCCTGGCGATGCAATCCGCCCGCTTTATTTGGGCCGCCGGCGAACCTCGTGATGTCATGCGCGATATGAGATCTGGCGGCGTGACCGGAATTCATCCGGCGAAGACAGGGTACATTTATATCTCCGCAAATACTCCGCATTTCTGGAAAGCGCTTTGCGAGCTCGTCGGCTTGCCTGAACTCGCAAACGATCCTAGATACGACACAATTCGGAAGCGCGCGCAACGGGCTGATGAGTTGGTTCCAAAGCTTCGACAGGCCTTGCAGCGGAGATCGGCTACAGAATGGGAAGAACTTTTCGGAGATCGTGTGCCTTGTAGCGCGATACGACGCATCGAAGACATGTTCGACCATCCTCAGGTGCTTGCTGAGGGAATGGTCGCCTGCTTTGAGCATCCCATCGTCGGTAAATTTAGGGGCTTCTATCGACCAATTAAATTCAGTGCCACACCAGGCGCAAAGCCGACTGCTGCGCCCACCTTGGGACAACATAGCGAGAAGATCCTTGCCCGTTTTGGCTACTCAACTAGCGAAATTAGCGAGATGCTCAAAAATGGCGTAGTTGTCGGTTCAGATTTAGCCGCGCCGCAGCATCTGCACGACGGTCACAACAGTGGTGAACCGTCGTGAGGATCACTTGGGAAGCTTCCACACAGGTCACGCGTCATTCTGAATCCCGAGGTGCTTAAGGAGCTCTTTGTAAATCTCTCCCTGCAGCTTTTCCACATTTCGAGGAAGCGCAGTTTTGAAGATCGTTACTTGACATTTATATGTGTTGTTTTCCTTTACTAAGCGGAAGTGCACAGGAGAGGCAAGCCGTTTGCCGGCAAGGTCGAGCTGGGAAAGCTCACGCATTCGTCTGGGCAAGCCGAGAGCGCTCTTAGCACGATTGTGCTTCTGCTTTTGGGCGAAGCTCTGCAGCTTGCTCCCCAAATCGTGCAGCGCAGCCCAAGCATCACCGCCTTTCAGGGATAGCAAAGTAGT
>Ga0209061_1002729_pt1 | contig 21234 bp, 20 predicted proteins | sample Coa_R1_10_FD_187157 | JGI IMG/M metagenome (GOLD analysis project Ga0209061, IMG submission 187157) | Surface soil microbial communities from Centralia Pennsylvania, which are recovering from an underground coalmine fire - Coalmine... | ecosystem: Environmental > Terrestrial > Soil >...
ACGTCTGCGCCGACGAGCCGCAGGGGACCACGGCGAGCGTGCCGCCGCTCGTCGTTGCGACGGCGCCCCTGGCCGTGGTGCGGTTCCACGGCCGCAACGCGGCGGCATGGGCGCGCCACGGCGTCGATGTGCGCGAACGGTACGATTATCTTTATAGCGACGACGAATTGCGCGGCTGGCTGCCGGGGATCGCCCGTCTCGCCGAGGAAGCTGCCGAGGTGCACCTGCTGATGAACAACTGCGTCGGCGACAAGGGCGTGCGCAACGCGCGTGACCTTGCACGGCTGCTACGCGCAACGCCGCTTGCAGATGCGCTCGTGCCGCCGCCCGGGCAGTACGACGAGGCCGGCGCTACGCCCGCGCAGCAACGCCTGCTTTGAGTAGCAGCGAAGCCATCACCTCGCGCCGTCAGGCTGGCACAGGGCGCACCTTCAGACGCGGTTCGGCGAGCGGCCGGTGACGACGATGGCGATGACGATGATCGTGACGACAGCCGCGATGGCGGCTGCAACGAGAAAGGCGGCAACTCCCTGATCCATGGCTCCTCGCTCGCGCAGGTTGGTCGCGCGCTAGACCTCGGGCGCGACGCCGTTCCGGCGGTCCTCAAGATACTGCAACCAGTAGCGATCGCGCACGCGGCGGCCCCAGTTGTAGCCCCAGGTCGCCCCGAGCCAGCCGCCGAACAGGTTGGCGAAGTACCAGCCGAAGAACAGCAACGCGATCACGGCGATGATCTTCCAGTAGCCGTTGAGGAAGAGGTAGAGCACGCCCGAAAGCACCGTTGCGAACAGCAGCCCGAAGATCGCCATGGTGTTGATCATGATCGCCTCGCGCCGCCGTTTCGCCAGGTACACGCGCAGCACGTAGATCGGCACTTTGTTCACCGGCGGGACCTCGGCAACGCTGCGCCCGCAGTAGCGGCAGCGCTCTGCCCCTTCCGTGAGTCGGCCGTAGCAGTAGCCGCAGAAGTGGCCCAGATTCGGCACCTTCTGCTGGCCCAGCTCCTCCATCTGCACCTGCAGATCGTCGAGGTACGCCGTATCGTCGGTAACGGGGATCGTCGCGCTCATAGCTCAAGTGTAGCGCAGCGGTGCGCGTTGCCGGCGTGGGCAGGCCGGCGGCGCGCGATCGCGTGAGGAGGGAGCGATGGCCGGACCTTTGCATGGTGTGATCGTGCTCGATTTCACCTGGGCGCTGGCCGGGCCGTTCGGCACGATGATCCTGGCCGATCTCGGCGCCGAGGTCTGGAAGATCGAGCACCTGGAGGCAGACGAGGAGAACCGCGGCGGTGGACCGATCGTCGAGGGCGTCAATACCTACTTTTTCAGCGTCAACCGCGGCAAGAAGAGCCTGCGCATCGATCTTGGGACCGAAGAGGGACGGGAGATCGTCTACGCTCTTGCGCGGCAGGCCGACGTGCTGACCGAGAACTTCACCCCCGGCACGATGGATCGGCTCGGTTTCGGCTACCCACGCATGGCGCTGGAGAATCCGCGGCTGATCTATGCCTCGACATCCGGCTTCGGTCAGAGCGGCCCGTATCGCGAGCGCGGCGCCGTGGATATCATCGTGCAGGCGCTGGCCGGTACGATGAGCGTGACCGGGGAGCCGCACGGGCCACCGGTGCGCGTGGGCTACTCGATCGGCGACCTCGCCGCGGGGCTGTACACCGCGATCGGGGTGCTCGCGGCGCTCGTCGAGCGCGATCGCAGCGGGCTGGGCCAGCACATCGATGTCGCGATGCTCGACGCGCAGGTTGCGCTGCTGGAAAACGCTGTCGTGCGCTACTTCGCGACAGGCGAGGTGCCTTCCCGTCTTGGCTCCCGACACCCGCTACTGACGCCGTTCCAGGCGTTCCCTACAGCGGATGGCTATATCGCCGTGGCCGGGGTGAAAGATTGGCAGCTCTTCTGCGCCCTGATCGAGCGCGACGATCTCGCCTTCGACCCGCGCTTCCAGACCAACGCGCTGCGCACCGCGAACCACGCGCTGCTGGAGCCGCTGCTGAACGACACGTTTCGTCGTAAAACCACCGCCGCGTGGCTGGAGATTCTGGCGCCGGCGTGCCTGGTTGCGCCGGTGAACCGCATCGACGAGATGGCTGCCGATCCGCAAGTGCGGGCGCGCAACATGCTCGTCGAACTGCCGACGTGGACAGGGCGCAAGTTGACCGTGGCAGGGTTGCCGGTCAAACTCTCGCGCACGCCGGGCGGCCCGGATGCCGGCGCCGACGCACCTGGCGGCCATACGGCATGGCTGCTGCGCGAGCGGCTCGGATACAGCGAGGCGCGGATCGCCGATCTGGCACGTCGGCGCGTGATCGCTCCTGCCGAAGGTGGCACGGATTGAACAGCGTTACAGACTGCGTGTGCGCCGGGAGCGCGCCGTGATCAGCGCCATGAGCGCGGCCGCGCCCAGCGACCAGCCGGCGACAACGCCAGGAGCGCCGAAGCGGTCGATCATCGCGCCCATGGCGAGGCTGCCGACCGGCGTGATCGCGCTCAGCATTAGGTAGAGCGACAGCACGCGACCGCGGTATTCATCGCTCACGTGGAGCTGGAGCAGCGTTTGATTGTAGGTGTTGTAGATCGAGTTGGCGACACCAGCCAGGATCAGAAAGCCGAACGCGACCAGGAAGACGGGCGTCACGGCGAACGCCGCGACGAATAGCATGTAGATGATGGTGCAGAGGAACATCATCAGGCCACGGCGACGGACGTTCGCGTGCGAGGCGACCCACGCCGCGCCGGCGATCGAGCCGAAGCCGACACCCGTCAGCAGGATGCCGTTGCCGCTTGCCCCCACGTGCAGCACGCTCTCGGCGAAGACGGGCATGAAGCCAACGTAAGGATAGACCAGCAGCGACGGCACCAGCGCTACCAGCAGCAGCGTCAGCATCAGCGGCTCGCGCGCGGTGTAGCGCACGCCGTCGGCGATGCTCTTGAGAATCGAGACGCGCGCGCTCGTTTGTCCCCCTGGGGTGCGGATCAGGAACATCGCGAGCGTGGCGACGGTATACGAGGCGGCTTGCGCGATAAAACAGCTCGATAGCCCAGTGATGCCGATCAACAACCCACCCAGCGATGGCCCGACGATCCGCACCAGGTTGTTGCCCATCGCGTTGAGCGCGATGCCGTTGGCGAGGTCTTCGGCGCCGAGCACGTCGTAGACCATCGTTTGGCGCGCCGGCAGGCCGATGCTGGCCACGGTGCCATCGACGATCGAGGTGAAGTAGAGCTGCCAGAGCGCGATGTGGTGGGTGACGACCAACACCGCCAGCAGCGTCGCGTTGAGGGCGCCCAGCGTGGTGGAGATGACGAGCAGCGTGCGCCGGTTGACGCGATCGGCGATGGCGCCGCCACAAGGCATGATCGCCAGGATCGCCATGCCACGGATGAAGGCGAAGATGCCGAGCTGAGCGGCCGACCCGGACAGGATATACACCAGCCAGCCCTGGCCGACGCTCTGGATCCAGTCGCCCATCTGGCTGCCCATCGTGCCGATGAGCAAGTAGCGATAGTCGCGATGGCGAAGAGCGCCGAGTCGGTTGAGCCGTCCGCTAGTTTGCGGGCCAGTTCCGGCCACGACGGTTGCGGGAGCCGTCGTGGCGCTGGCGTGGTGGTCGTTCACGGGGCCATTGTTGCAGTCCGTGCGCACAATCGCCAGAGGTTGGCCGCGAAATTCGGGGAAATTTTCATCGCGCGCTCAGGCACGCGCGACGCGACTATCCCGCCGCCGACGCTCTCACCGCACCGCTGTCACGCACGGAGAGCTGCACCGCGATCTCCGGTGCCGAGCGCAGCGTATTGCCGATGGGGCAGGCCTCGGCGACACGTTGCAGGGTCTGTTGCAGACGCTCATCGCCGCCTGCGACGTCGAGATCGAGGCGGATGGTGATCTTCTCCAGCCGAGCGGGGGCTGTGGTCGGCTCTGCTTCCAGCGTCGCGGTGAAGCTGCGCACGTTCGCCTCTTTCAGGCTCTCATGGTTCATCACCACGCCCATGGAGCAGTTGGCCAGCGCGATCAGCAGCAGCTCGTACGACGTAAAGCCGAGCGGACCGCCATCGGCGCTTTCGACGCGGACGTTGATCATCGCCCGCTCGCGCGCGGTGAACTCGATCCGTTTGCGCTCGTGGAACCGCGCTTCGACGCGCGTTGCTGCCATCTTGGATGCTCCTTTCGCTTAGTCGGGGCGATGGCCCGCGAGGATCGCGACCGCCTGCGCTACGGCGGTTGCGGCCTTGCGCCGCAGTGCCTCCGGGGTATCGCTGCTGATCGGGTGCGGAATGACCGCCAGTGGGTAGTCTGGCAGGCCCAGCATAGCTGCCAGGGCGAGCGCGGTGGGCACGAACGGCTCGGTCATGACAGCGACTGCGGGCGTGCCCAGTTGTTCGATAGCGATGGCGTCGCGCAAACTGCTCGACGAGCAGCTTCCTCAATCGCCGACGGCCGAAAGAGCAGCGTCAGCATGGGCGAGCGCCGCGATCAGTTCGGGCGGCGCGGGCGCGTTCTGGTTCGGCTTGCGCGCGCGGATGATCTCGCCGGCGCCGTAGCGCTCGCGCAGCAACGCCTCCACGGCATCCAGAAACGGCGCGACGTTCTTCTTGCCGTTATCGAGCAAAGCGATCGTGCGGCCGGCGATCTCCGGCAGGCGCGGAGCGAGTCGCGCCGCCGGCGGCTGGTATGCGAGCGTGGGGTCGAGAACGACGATGCTCATGCCTCTCCTCCGGCAAGCTCGGGTGCGGGATCAGCACTCGACACAGGCACCGATGGCGCGCGTCACCGCCCGGCCGCGATTGCCGAGCCAGGGCGGGATAATCGCGCCGAACCCGCCGGCAGGACCGCCAGCGGCGACGATCAGCGCGTCGTCGGGCGTCTCGAAGGCGGCGTACTCCTGCGCGGGGTCGCCGCGGCGGGCGATCGCGCTCTTGCCGGCGGCGTGCCAGTCGCCGCGGCGAACGCGCGCCCGGCGGTAGAGGTACTCGCGTACCGCGCGTTTGCCCCAACCTGCGGCGGCAAGGATGTCGCGGTGCTGTTTCGGGATGACGATCACGTAATTGCCGGGCCAGATCGAGTAGTGCAGCATGTTGGCGCGGATCTCGGCGGCGTACGTTTCGAGCAGCTCTTCCGGATCCTCGGTCCACTCGTTCATGATCTGACGCGGCGCTTCCGCTGCCAGCACCGTTACCGCCGAGGTCCCGGCAGGGATGCCGCGCTCCTGCGCGAGCGGCGTCCAGGGGCTGTGCTCCTCGTCCTCGGCGAGACAGTAGGTGTACTTACCAGGATGGCCGAGCGTCGATTGGTCGAGCGTGCCGGGGCGGCAGCCGAGCGCGTTGATCAGCAGCAGCCGCACGGCGCGGCCGATCGTCGCGTTGGCGCGGCTGCCGTTGGCTAAAGCGTTGTGGCTCGCGTGCATGCCGATCTCCTGACGGATCGGCCCATTGACAATGATCAGCGGCGCGCTGCCGCCGGTGCTGGCGCTGCTGCCGTGCAGCAGGTAGGGCTCTTCGCACATCGCCGCGATCGCGGCAGCAACCACGGGCACGAACGAGGGCAGGCAGCCAGCCATCACCGCGTTGATCGCAACGACCTCTGCCGTGATCGCGATGCCGCGCACCGGCTCGATGCCCACGATCTCATCCGGCGCCAGGCCCAGCCACTCCAGGGCGGCGCCGACCAGCTCCGGCGTAGGCGGTACGATCGGCAGACCATCCGTCCAGCCATTGCGCTGGAACAGCTCGTTGGCGGCCAGCGCATCATCGACCTCGTAGCGCCGCGCGTGCAGTTCGGTGGCGATCGCCATGACTCACCCTGTCATGAAGTCGTGACCCCATTCTCATGCGCAAGCATAGGATACGGGGGCGCGTTCTCGCCACGCGCGATGGTGGAGCAGTAGAACAGCACCTTAGCGCTTTAGAACGGACGGCGCATGCGAAACGCGCGGCGCTCCCACAGCATGGCCAGGCCGAGCGCCAGTATGCCAAGCCCGAACGCCTGGAGCACATCGACAGGGATAAAGCCGAGGCTCAGCTCGACTTCGCCGCTGATCGTGCTCGCAATCACACCGATGATAACGCTCAGCACGATCAGGGCGGGGAGCCGCCAGCGCACGGAGAGCGCGCGTGCGACGAACAGGCCGGCGGCAGCGCCTGCCACGCAGGGGAAGATCTCGTTCACAGGAGCCTCCTCCAAAAGCGCTTTCTACCGGCGAGCATACGCCTCCTTGCCGCCGGTGTCAGGGGGAGAAGCGGTGCTCTCGCGTCGGGCACGATCGCCGGGATAGCATGGTGGCGCGGTCACTCGATGCAAGGCAGCGCGTATACCGGTGCGCGAACCCGGCGGCAGCGCGATCGTCGCACCGGATCGCCGGGCGCCCGCGCGGTGCGGCTTGCGAGAGGAGAGGCGGTGATCTTCGCGTTTTTCGGCGTGCCTGGTGCCGGCAAGACGACGCTTTGTCGGCGGTTCGGCGAACTGACGGGCGTGCCGGCGATCGATACCGATGTCTTCATGACGGACGAAGAGCGCCGCGCGGCAGAGACGGGGCGCTACACGCAAGAGATGCGGTTAGCGAACATCGCGCGCTACGCCGCGCATCTGCGCGCGACCGTGCCGCCCGGAGGCCACGCGGCCCTCGCCGATGGCTTGCCCGCCGAAGAGGCGCGCCGCTACCTCGTCACGCAGTTCCCGCCGGGCGACGTTGTGCTGGTGCGCGTGGAGACGCCGCGGCCGCTCTGGGAGCAACGGCTGCAGGCACGGCGCGAGAACGCCGTAAACCTCGACATCGCGGCGGCCGAGGCGTACATCGCCCGGCACTGGGAGGAGCCGCAGCTACCGCACGAGCGGATCGTCAACGGCGACGATCCCGCTGCCGTCGATGCGCAGCTGCTCGCGCTCTGGCAACGCTACGGCCAGCGGCGCGCCAGCAAGAGCGGTGGTGCAGAACGCCCCACCTGAGCGCGATTTGCCGATCTGTCGCGTTGTCTCTACCAGCAGGGCGGCCTATCTGTCCGCTACGCTCAGGATGTCCGGCAGCAGCACCGACCGACGGGGTTGTGGATCGTCTTCGCAAGCTGTGCCCAGGATGCCCGGCAGGGCGCTCTTCCCGGTGCGCGGGAAGCACGATCGCCGTAAGAGGCGACGAGTCGTGGCGCGGTAGGCTCGCACTGGCATTGCCGACTGGCGAAGACGCGCCGCGATGCCCAACGGTCGGGCGCGCGCACAAAACGGGACACGCCAGGGCGTAAAGCCAGAGACGGGAAGCGCAGGCGCGAGGGGCGTTCACGTACCGGAAAGCTCCCGGTGGTGCAAGCGCGCGCAACCCCGTGTCGCCAGACCCCGCCGTTACAGACCTCCAGGCTGTCCTGCCGCGACGCCCTGTTCGCGCGCGAGCAGCGCGCGCACACGTGGGATGATGAGATCGCCGACGCGCGCCGCCTCCTGCCGGTACGGCGTGTCCGACAGGATAAAGTGCGTGATACCCAGCCGGACGTAATCGACGAGCGCGGCAGCGACCTCGTCGGCCGAGCCGACAAGCCACGTTGTGGCGGCACCGGTCGCGTACTGCGCGGGAGCTGTCCACAGGCAGCGATCGAGCACCTCGCCCTCGCGGGCCATCGTGCGGATACGGCGTAACCCTTCGGAGCCTTCGCCGGTGCGATTCGCTTCCACGCGCTTTTCGGGCGCGGCCCGGAATAGCTCTAGCTTGGCCTCGGCATCGCGCCAGGCTTCGGCGGAGGTTTCGCGCACGACCGTCGTCACGCGCAGGCCGAACTCCAACGGCCGCGCGCGGTCGCAGCCGGCGGCGAGGCGGCGCAGGCGCTCGATCCGTTCCCCGGCCAGCGCCAGCGATTCGCCCCAGAGCAGCTGCACATCGGCCTCGGCGGCGGCGGTCGCCTCGGCCGCGGCCGAGGCTCCGCCGAAGTATAGCGGTGGCCCGCCGTGCTGGAAGGGGCGCGGCGTGCAGGTCGCATTCTCGACCCGGTAGAAATCGCCGGAGAACGTCACGTTCTCCTCGGTCCACAAACGACGCACGAGGTGCATGAACTCGCGTGTTCGTGCGTAGCGAGCGTCGTTGTCGTCGAGAAAGTCGCCGTAGGCATGGGTCTGGTCGCGCCCGGTGACGATATTGACCAGCAACCGGCCTTCGCTGAGGCGATCGAGTGTGGCGGCGGCGCAGGCGAACTGCGCGGGCTGCCAGTAGCCGGGGCGCGTGGCGCAGAGCGGTTTGAACGCGCGCGTGCGCGCCGCCAACGCGGTGCAGACGGTGAACGTATCGGGCCGCGACCAGCCGGTGCCAACCAGCGCGCCCGCGAAACCGTGCGCGACTGCCGTCTCGGCGATACCGAGGCTGAAGTCGAGCGTGCCCCAGCCTTCGACGGTGTCATCGCCGCGGTGGCCGCTCGTCACCTCGTTCGGGATATACCAGAGAAACTCGATCTCGGCTGCCATCTCTCGTGCTCCTCGCCGATCTGACTCCCATCTTATCGCTCGCGTGCAAGCGTGCCAGTGGTAGACTGACCGGCGCGGGGTTCGCTCGCAAAGGAGGAGAAGCGATGGCGTACAGCGAGATACTCTACGAGGTCGATGGCCCGGCCGCGATCATCATCTTGAACCGTCCAGAGAAGCTCAACGCCTGGACGCCGACGATGGACCGCGAGTACCGCGCCGCGCTGCGCGAGGCCGAGCGCGATCCGCAGGTGCGCGGCATCATCCTCACGGGCGCGGGGCGCGGTTTCTGCGCGGGCGCGGATATGGGCACGCTGAGGACGATCGCCGCTGCCGGCCGCAATGAGGCGCAGAAAGAAGGCGCCGCGCCGGGCAGTATCGAGGCCAACTACCAGCAGCCGTATTCCTACCCGCTGGCGGTGCGCAAACCGCTGATCGCGGCCGTTAACGGTGCGGCGGTGGGCTTGGGCTTCATCCACACGCTGTACTGCGATCTGCGCTTCGCCTCGGAGAACGCCCGTTTCGGCACGGCGTTCGCGTCGCTCGGGCTGGTAGCGGAGCACGGCATCAGCTGGCTGCTACCGCGCATCGCCGGCATCGCCAACGCGCTCGATCTGCTCTACTCGGCCCGCATCATCGGCGCTGAAGAGGCGAAGGAGATGGGGATCGTCAGCCGCGTCTACCCGGCGGATCGCCTGCTGCCCGCAGCGAAGGAGTACATCCAGTACCTGGCCGAGCATGTCTCGCCGCGCGCTATGGCCGATATCAAACGGCTCGTTTGGGATGCGCAGTTTCAGGATCTCGCCACGGCGGTGCATGCCGCCGATGCCGCGATGGCCGCAAGCTTCGGTACGCCCGACTTCAAAGAGGGCCTGAGCGCCTTCGCCGAAAAGCGTGCGCCGCGCTTCGCTGGCCTCTCCGTCTGAACGAACGTGCTTGCTCCTGCGCCGATTCAACATCATCTTTGCGCGCAATGGCCGTCTGCCAAACGCGCGGAAGACGCGGACGAGAGGTGCATCCGGTGGCGAACGAGGCTTTCGACGTAGAACGGGCGGACCTGGTGCTCTACAACGGTCGCGTACGCGCTCTGGACGCGGCGGGCACCGTGGCTGAGGCGATCGCGATCGGCGGCGGGCGCGTGCTAGCCCTCGGCGCTAGCGCGGCGATCAGGCCGCTGCTCCGCCCGGGCGGGCACGCGATCGATCTGCGCGGCCGCACTGTGCTTCCCGGGCTGATCGACGCGCACGCGCACATCGGCGCGTACGGTATGGGGCGACTAGGGATCGACCTGAAGGCGCCGGAGATGCAGAGTATCGCCGCCATCCAGCAGGCGGTGCGCGAACGTGCCGAGCAGCAGCCGCCGGGCACGTGGATTCGGGGCCAGGGGTACAACCACATGCTGCTGGCCGAGCGCCGCCACCCCAACCGCTTCGACCTCGACGCCGTTGCGCCGCACCATCCCGTCCTGCTCACGCGCACGTGCGGGCATATCGTGGTGGCGAACTCGCGCGCGCTGGAGCTGGCCGGCATTACCGATGCCACACCCGACCCGCCCGGCGGCCGTTACGATCGCGCCGATGGCCGGAACCTCGGCGTAGCCTACGATGCCGCGCAGGGACCGCTCGCCGCTGTCGCGGCGCCATCGCGGGAGGAGATGGAGCAGGCGTTGCGCATCGCCATCCGCGACTACCACGCGCGCGGCTTGACGAGTATCCACAACGCCGGGCCGCTCGCGGGACCGGAGCTGCCCGCGCTGCAGACGCTGCGCCGCGCCGGCGAGCTGACGCTGCGCATCTACTACATGGTCTGGGTAGCGCTGGGTACCGACGAAGGGCTGCGATACCTCGAGACTGGCCTGCAAACCGGCTTTGGCGATCCCTGGTTGCGTCTCGGTAGCTTTAAGGTCATGACCGATGGATCGTCGAGCGGGCCAACCGCGGCGACGCGCGAACCGTATGCCTCCGACCCCGCTGATCGCGGCATCCTCTACTGGACGCAGGAGCAGCTCGACGCGATGATCGCGCGCGCGCACCAGGCCGGCTGGCAGTGCACGATGCACGCCGTAGGCGATCGCGCGATCGCCGCGTGTATTGCGGCACACGAGCAGGCGCAGAGAGCGCATCCACGTCCCGACGCCCGCCCGCGCATCGAACACTGCGCGCTTTGTCCGCCCGATCTGCAGGACGGGATCGTCCGGCTGGGGATCACGCCCGTGATGCAGCCGGCGTTTCTCTGGGAGTTCGGCGATGGCTACCTCGTCAACTACGGCCGCGAGCGCGTGGAGACGATGTTCCCCTGTGCCAGCCTGCTGCGCCGCGGCGTGCGCGTGGCTGGCTCCTCCGATTCACCGGTGACCGATGTCCGGCCGTTGCACGGTATCGCCTGCGCGCTGGAGCGTCGCACGCGGAGCGGCCAATCGTGCGGCGAGGGCGAACGCGTGACGCTGGAAGAGGCGTTGCGCATGTACACGATCAACGCTGCCTACGCCGAATTCGCCGAGGACGAGAAGGGGTCGCTCGAACCGGGCAAGCGCGCCGATCTGGTGGTGCTCGCCGAAGATATCGAGCGCTTGCCCGCCGCCGCGATCCGCGACCTCGCCATCGACCTGACCATCGGCGAGGGCCGCATCCTCTACGAACGCTCGTAGCCGCGCTGAAGCGGTGGGGGCAGGAAAGGAACTGACGATGCCGGGTTTGCGTGAGACCGCCGAAGCGCTCTGGCAGGGTGATGTTGATACCGCCGAGGTTCATCCTGTGCACACGCGCTTCGGCGAGGCGGAAGAGTTTGTTCCGGGCGTGCTCGTCTACAAAGGCATCGCCACGGCCAACGCGATCGATACCGGCGATGGTCTCGTGCTGCTCGATACCGGCGCGCGGAACGATACCCACCGCCTCTACGAGCAGGTGCGGCGCTGGCGGCCCGCGTCTCCGCTCGTCGCGGCCGTTTTCTCGCACCACCACGTCGACCACATCTTTGGCGTCGAGCCGTTCGAAGCCGAGGCGCGTGAGCAGGGCAGGCCCGCGCCGCTCGTCTACGGCCACGCCCACATCCGCCGCAACCTCGACCGCTATAAGAAAACGCTCGGCTGGAACACCGCCATCAATCTGCGCCAGTTCGCCTATCCGCCCGATCGTTTTGTCTGGCCGGCGGAGTATCGTTACCCCGATATCGAGTACCACGATCGTCTGACGTTCCGCCGCGGCGATCTCACGTTCGAATTGCGCCACGCGCGCGGCGAGACCGAGGATACGACCTGGACGTGGATTCCGGAGCGACGCATCCTTGCACCGGGCGACCTGTTCATCTGGGCGGTGCCGAACGCGGGCAACCCGCAGAAGGTGCAACGTTATCCGGGTGAGTGGGCGGCGGCGTTGCGTGAGATGGCGGCGCTGGAGCCTGCGCTGCTGCTGCCGGGGCATGGGCTACCGATCGTCGGTGTCGAGCGGGTGCGGACGGCCTTGTTGGATACCGCTGCGCTGCTGGAGAGCATCGAGGCGCAGACGCTGGCACTGATGAACCAGGGCGCATCGCTCGATCGCATCCTGCACGAGGTGCAGATCCCCGCCGCGTTCCTGGAGAAGCCGTACCTGCGGCCGGTATACGACGATCCGCGCTTCATCGTACGGAACGTCTGGCGACTGTATGGCGGCTGGTACGACGGCGAACCGGATAACCTTCTCCCCGCACCGCGGGTGCAGCAGGCGCAGGAATGGGTAGCGCTGGCCGGCGGGCTGGAGCCGGTGCTGGCCCGGGCGCGAGCGCTGCGCGAGGCAGGTGATCTGCGCATGGCGTGCCATCTGGTGGAGTTCGCGGTGCTGGCGGCGCCGGAATCGGCCGAAGCGCACGCGCTGCGAGCAGATATCTATGCGGCGCGGGCGGCGCGAGAGCCGTCATCGATGGCGCGCAACATCCTCAACCACGCGGCTCAGTCGAGCGCACGCGGCGTGCGCGATCTGGCAGAGGGCCGGTGAACGCCAGGCGGACGGTTGCTACCGGCGACGAGGCTGCCATCTGGTCTGCCACGCGAGCGTGTGCCATCTGAGAGAGCAGCGATAAATGGTGTACGCCAGGAGCGGCGCCATCAACGAAGGACGACGCCGCTCGCATATGACGTGGCGGCGTGGACACCGGGCAGAGAAAGGCGTTCGATCCTGGCTGGCGGTTCGAGCGGCCCGACCGCCCGGTCGCTCGGGACGCTGCCGTTGCTCCTAACCAGCCCTGCCGCAAGCCACGGAACAGCACCCAGCCGTAGAAGGCCGTTCGGCGCCTGCAGCGAACCGCTTCCGGCCTTGCCGAGAGTTCCAGAACGCCTTGACGGCGCGCGCTCAGGCGATGGTGGCTGCCTCCCGCGAGCCGCCGGGCGCCGGCAGGAAGGCGCGCAGCAGCTCCTGCGCCTTGCGGCGGTAATCCTGCACGTTGCGCAGCTTGATGCTCTCGTAGCCGCGCACGATGTCGGGCAGCTGCGCCAGTTCGACGGCGAGCGAATAATTCTCCGGCGTCAGGTTGCGGCAGGCCTGCGCGATCATCGCCCGGTACTCGCGTGGTAGCTCCCGTTCGATGCGCCGCACCTCGGTGTGGCCGAACGGGTCGAACGGAGTGCCGCGCAGGCGCTTCATCGCGCGCAGCGTCTGCATCGCCGGCGTGAACCACGGCCCTAGCCCCACCTTGTGCTTGAGGCCGAGCGCCCGCAGGATCGGCGGGTGCAACTGCCAGGCGATCTGCGCGCCCGGGCCGAACTCCTCAGTGATGCGCTGCCGTTCAGCCTCGTCGAGATGCAGCCGCGCGACCTCGTACTCGTCCTTGTACGCCATCAGCTTGTAGAGGTAGCGCGCTACGGCCTCGCGCAGTGCGGTGCGGCCCGGCATGCGTGCTTCTTCTGCCCGCGCCACGTACTGCACGAAGCGCACGTACTGTTCGGCGTAGGCGCGATCCTGGTAATCGACCAGGTCGGGCACGCGGATCTCCAGCAACCGCTGCAGATCGCCCATGCCCGCGGCCCAGTCGATCAGCGGTCGCAGCGACGGATCGGGCGGGGGCACCTCGCGTACCGGTGGCATCGCCTGCCGCATCGCTGCTTCGACCTGCTCGGGCATCGCCACGGCGGCGCGTCCCCAGCGGAACGCTGCCAGGTTGGCCTCGACCGCCGCGCCGTTGAGGCGGATCGCTTGCTCGATCGCGGCGGCACTGACCGGTACCGCGCCGATCTGGTACGCCGCGCCCAGCGCAACGACGTTCGCCTGCATATTGCTGCCGCAGAGCGTCTCGGCGATCGCCTGCGCATCCAGCGTCACAAACGGCTCGCGGCGCGAGCGGGTGCGGATGCGCTCGACGAGCTTTTCGACGCTCGGGTAGCCGACGTTGACGTGGGCGACCATGCTGCCCGTCGCGACCTTGCTCGTGGAGACGACCGCGATCGTGCGCGTGGGATCGGCGCAGGCGAGGTTTTTCGGATCGGCACCAACGAGCAGGTCGTAGACGAGGTAGAGATCGGCGCTGCCCGCCGATACCTTCGAGCCTTCCAGCGGCTGGGCCGAGATGCGCAGATCGGAGACGACGGGCCCACCCTTCTGGCTAAGGCCGGTTTGATCGAGACCCCAGACGCGCTTGCCATCGAGCAACGCGGCGGTGCCCAGCACCTGATTGACTGTGACGACGCCGGTGCCACCGATCCCCATCATGTGCACGGCGAACGCGTTATCGGAGACGATGCGGGTCGGCTCGGGTAGATCGCTGGGCGGCGGCACGACCTCGTGCACGGCGTCGGGCTTCGGTTGCGTCGCCGGGATCACGGTGACGAAGGCCGGGCAATCGCCCTTGAGGCAGCTATAGTCTTTGTTGCACGAAGCCTGGTGGATCTGCGTCTTGCGCCCGAACTCGGTTTCGACCGGCTCGACGCTGAGGCAATTGGATTTCCGGCCGCAATCGCCGCAGCCTTCGCAGACACGTTCGTTGATGTAGACACGCATCGCCGGCTCGGGCAGTTGGCCGCGCTTGCGCAGACGGCGTTTCTCGGCGGCACATTGCTGGTCATGGATCAAGATGGTGACGCCGGGGATCTTCGCCAGCTCTTCCTGCGCTTCAAGGATCCGCTCGCGCGGCCAGACCTCGGCGATCGACGCCAGCTCGACACCGCGGTACTTATCGGGATCGTCGCTCGTGACGATGATGCGCTTCACGCCCTCGGCCTCGAAGCGGCGTGTGAGCGCGGGTACGTCGAGGCCTGCCACGGCGTCCTGACCGCCAGTCATGGCGACGGCGCGGTTATACAGCAGCTTGTACGTGACATTGACGCCGGCGGCGATGGCAAAATCGACGGCGAGGATGCCCGAGTGGGCCAGTGTGCCGTCGCCGATATTCTGGAAGACGTGCGGCGTGCTGGTGAACGGCGCCGCGCCCACCCATTGCGCGCCTTCGCCGCCCATCTGCGTGAGGCCAAGCGGCTGGCCGCCGAACTGCTCGGGATCCATCCAGGCCGCCATGACGTGGCAGCCGATGCCGAGACCGACGATCGACCCCGCGGGCGTGCGCGTCGAGGTGTTGTGCGGGCAGCCGGAGCAGTAGTAGGGCTGCCGCGCAATAGGTAGTTCGAGCGGGAGCCGCTGCGCCGCCTCGAGCGCGGCGATGCGCGCCTCCACGGAGGCAACGTGCAGATCGTGCTGAGCCAGCCGCGCCGCGATCGCCCGCGCGATGATGTCGGCGTCGAACTCGCCGTAGCGCGGCAGCAGCGACTTCCCGCTCTCGTCTTCCTTGCCAAGCACGAGCGGGCGTTCGGTCATCCCGTAGAGGATCTCTTTGACGAAGACTTCGAGGAAGGGCCGTTTCTCCTCGACGACGAGGATTTCGCGCAGACCGGTGGCGAACTCGCGCACGATGCGTGGCTCGAGCGGGAAAACCATACCGATCTGCAGCAGGCGGATGCCGAGCCGCCGCAGCGCGTCGTCGTCGAGGCCGAGATCGTCGAGCGCTTGGCGCAGGTCGTGGAAGGTTTTGCCGGGGGCGACGATGCCGAGCCAGTCGTGATCGGTGCGGACAACGATGCGATTGAGGCGGTTCTCCCAGGCGTACTCACGGACTAGCCGCAGCCGCGCCTCGTGCAGGGTGCGCTCCATCTCCAGATTGACCGGCGGGAAAAGGGTCCAGCTTTGCGATGGCTGGAAGGGTCGGCCATCGAACTCGACCTCGGGGATGACGGGCTGGATCCGGTCGGGCGCGACGTCGGCGGTGCCGGCGCCGTCGCAGACGTTGGTCGCGGCCTTGAGCGCGACCCACAGCCCTGCCGCGCGCGAGAGGGCGAATCCATGCAGGCCGAGGTCGAGCACCTCCTGCGTGTTGCCCGGGTAGAGCACGGGGATGAGGGCGTCGTAGAAGGCAGAGGTGGAGTCGCTAGGAAGAGTGGAGGACTTGCTGGCCGGGTCATCGCCGGCGATCGCGAGCACGCCACCGTTCTTGCCGGTGCCGGCATAGTTGGCGTGTTTGAGAGCATCGCCGGCGCGATCGACGCCCTGCGCTTTGCCGTACCACATGCCGAGCACGCCATCGTACTTGAAGCCGGGGTAGTGCCAGGCCATCTGACTACCCCAGACAGCGGTGGCAGCCAGTTCTTCATTGAGCCCCGGCTGATGGTAGACGTCGTGCGCGCGCAGAAGCTTGCGGTTGCGCTGCAGTTCGAGGTCGTAGCCGGCGACGGGTGAGCCAGGGTAACCGCAGATAAAGGTTGCGGTGCGCAGGCCGCGGCGGGCATCGGCACGGTGCTGATCGAGCGGTAAGCGGACGAGGGCTTGGATGCCGGTCAGGTAGATGGTGCCTTCTTCGCGTGTGTACTTGTCTTCGAGGGTAAAGTTGACGGTACTAAGGGGAGGGTCCTGTACTGGCACGCTCATGGCGCACTCCAACAAGAAGATGCGGCTTCAGGGTCGCGCCCAGGAGGTGCCCGCTCTTGCCGCCCTGTTGTTTCTATTATGCACCTATCCCTGACGACAAGAGATCGAGACTATTCATCCAACCGGATGATGTATGCGCGCGTACGACGGAAGAAAGAGCTCGGCGCCTGATGGATCGCCGGGCACGCCGGGCTGCTTGATGCCGGGTTGCCGGTGGCCGGTAGCGGCCGCCTTGCAGACAGGGAGGAACGGTGCAGGCTGGCACGAGCAGGGAGTGCAGGTCAGGCTAGCCATGACAGGCGTCGCGCTCGACGATCTGTTGCTCGGGAGGGGTGCGGGTGCGAGGAACGGTGCCATCTGCGTTTGCTACGTGTGGCCGACGAGGGCGTGCTCGGTACGAGGCGCCGACGGAGAGACAGAGCACTCCGGCAGGGTGTGCGTGTGCGGGAGAGTAAAACGGCGCTTGGCGCGGGTGATCGATGCAGTCGGCAAGCGATAGCTCAGGCGGGGCGACTGGCTTTCTCTCTGACAGCGTGTGCGAGGCGGGAGAGCGGCGTTTATTGCTGGCCGGCGAGGGCGCGCAGGCGGGCGGTGGCGATCTCGGTGGCAGTCTCCTCAGCGGCGCTCTCCGCCAGCGTGATGTGGTCGACCCACTTCACGGTTTGATAGCAGGCGAGGCTGGCGGCGATGAGGCGCAGCGGCCCGCCATGCTCGGCCGGGAGCGGCTGGCCATCGAGTTCGTAAGCCAGCAGAGGGCCATCGGGACCCTCTACCTGTTCGCGAGGGATGGCAGCGCAGAAGCGCCCGCTACAGACCAGGATGTACCGTGCAGCGGGGAGTGGCCGCGCCAGCGCGATCGCATCGGCCAGGCGCGCGCCTTGCCAGCGCAGGCCGGGAACGCTCCACCCTTCTTCGCAGGCGAAGTCGGCCGTAAGTGTCTGGGCGGGTAGCGCGCGGATCGTCGCTAGCGTGATGCTGTCTGGCCGCTCCACAAGGCCGTCAATGCGGATCGTCTCCGGTCCGCGTGGCGTCTCTTCGCCGGGCAGGAGAAAAACGGGCAGCTTCTCCAGTGGGCGCGTTTCGTCCATCATTGGCGTGTGCCTCGTGCGACCAGCGGGACAAGCAGGGCGGCGAGACGACTGGCGGTTGGATAAAGCGTCGCTCGCCCATACTTGCGCTGGTGGTCCTATTCTAGCGGCCCGCGCGCGTGGCGCGTGGTGCGAAGCCGAGCGCCGCGGCCGCGAGCGGACTCATACGATCGGGCGTCCAGGGCGGATCCCAGACGAGATCGACGACGACGCGCTCGACGCCCTCAATCTGGCCGATCACCTGTTCAACCGCCGGCACCATCGCGTCGTGCAAGGGGCAGCCGCGCGTCGTCAACGTCATACGGATGGTGACGGTACCGCCGTCGATCTCGATGCCGTAGACGAGCCCGAGCTCGACGATATCGAGGCCCAGCTCGGGGTCGTAGATGCGGTGGAGCGCTTTTTCGATCGTGTTGCGATCTGGCATGGTGCTGCCTCAGCTACGAACTCTCCGCTATCACGCTAGACCTCCGCCTGCCCGCACCGCTGTGATGGAAGTTCCCTCCGCGCTTATCTATGCGCATGGACTAGAGCGTGATCGTGCTCTGCCGCGCCTGGAGCTAGGCCGCTTCTCCGTCCGCAGAAGGTCGAGCGAGTCGGTGTGTGGCAGATAGCTGGCGCGCACTTATCCGTTCGCGTAGGCATCGAGCGCCGCGACGTCAGGCACGACGAAGGTATCGGGGTGCACGATGATCAATCCTTGCCCTTCGAGCTGGCCAAGAGCGCGCGTGACGACTTCGCGTACACTGCCTACTATCGCGGCGATATCCTGGACGGTGAGCGTCCGGGGAACGACCATGCCGGTTGCCGTGGATGTGCCTTCGGTACGGGCGCTGTGCGCGAGAAAGCGTGCGAGGCGGCGGGTGACGTCGTCGAAGGCCAGCGATTCGATCAGTGCGGTGAAGCTGCGCAGGCGCGATGCGAACGCCGCGAGCAGGGCTAGCGCGGCATCGGGCGAGCGGGCGATCAACGCCAGCGCCGCATCGCGTGGTACCGCAATAACCTGCGCCGGGGCGAGCGCATCGACCGAGGCCGGGTTCGCCCCGCCATCGAAGACCGGCACTTCGTTGAAGGTGTCGCCTGGCTGGAGGATGGCGAGCGCCTGTTGCCTGCCGGTGCGCGAGGTCTTGAAGATGCGGGCGCGGCCGCGGCGCAGGGAGAAGAGACCGGAGCAAGGGTCGCCTTCGCGGATAATCAGCTCGCGCGGGGCGAACTCACGCACCTCGGCCCGCTCGGCCAGCCAGCGCAGGTCGCGGAGCGTGAGTCGCTGGAAGTAACGCACCTCCGCGAGCATTGCCGGAGTTGCGGCCAGCTCCTCCGCGGGCATGGCACGTCTCCTAGCGCTGGAAGCCGGCGGCGACGCTCGGCGTGCGCGCCCGGCGTGGCCGCAGTACCTCGACCAGCGTCCAGGACCATCCTACGCAGCCAAGCAGCGCGATGGTAGCAGCGGCGCGCAGCCCCATCGCTGAACCGGCCAGCAGCGCGAGGACCGCGCCGCAGAAGCCGATCAAGTAGACAAGGAAGGCGATGCGCGCCCGCCGACCGTTGTACATCTCGCGCAGCAGCGGCACCCGCTCGCGGCCGATGAGCGGGCTGTAGCGGTGGTGCCAGACGAGGAAAGGGACGATCTTGTAGTACTGCCCCATGATCGCCAGCGTGAACCACCCGCCTAGCGCGAGCAGCGCATACGCGATGTACCAGCGCGTTTGCGCGGCGGGCGAGCCTGGCCCGTGGATGAGCAGCCCGAAACCGACGGGCACCGTCGCGATAAGCGCCAGCGTGGAGGCAATGGTATGCGCTTGCGTGAGATCGAGCGGGCGGCGGCGCAGGCGGAGCATGCGGTAGACATCGAACGCCCACGCGATCTCGCCCGCCGCGAGCAAGGTGGCCGCGGCCACGATGAGGGCGCGTGGGTGCCCGAGCAGGAGCGCACTAAAGAGTACGAGCAGTGAGAGCGTCACCAGCCAGAGGTTCGCCCTCGCAAGGCGCTGATCGTGCCCGTGCACGAGCGCGAACATCGGCACGAGCTGGTAGGTCACGCCCATGAGAGTAAGGCCGAGCCAGCCGGCAATGCCAAGGTGAACGTGCGCCGCCAGCGCGTGTTGTGGAATGGCGAACCAGTGGAAGTGCAGATCGAGCGCGTAGGTCAGGCCGATCGCGACCGTGGCCGCGAGGAAGAAGAGCGCGTGCACGATATACTGGCCGCTCAGCGTCCACGCCGCGCGGTGCAGAAGCGTGCGCGCGATGTTGTACAGAAAGAGCACCACCGCGAGCACCACGACGCTGCCGCCGATACCGAGACCTGGTGTCCACATCTGCTTGAAGCTGGCAACGAGGGTGACAACGCCGGCGACGTACAGCGCGAACTGGATGCGGCCAAGACGCGCGCTGTACAGCTTCGTGCGGAACACGACCGGTGTGAACTGATAGAGAGCACCGAACATGACCATCGTGATCCAGCCGAGCGTGGCGAGGTGCGTCTCGGCCAGATCGGCGGGGAGGAGGTAGTACGTCAGCAAGGTGCTGGCGCCCAGCGTCATGCCGCCCCAGAGCACGATCAAGGCGATCGGTCCCGCGATGAAGAAGCCGAGTGGCAGGCTCAACGGCGGGCTGTTCGCCGTGGCAATGCCAGCGCCGGGCGCAGCGCTCGTCATGGTAGGCTCTCGCTAAAGCGTGATCGCTTACTTCTGGCGCCAGACGCGCAGCAGGTAGGAGCCGTCCGCCGTTTGCGTCAGGTCGTAGGCGTAGCCCATCTCGACGAGGCGCGGATAGAGCAGCAGCGGCTCGCGGTCCATATCGGCGGTCAGTTCGGCGTCATCGGGCATCGTCTTCAGCGCTTCGAGGATGCGCACCATCGGCTCCGGCGGTTCGAGCCCTCGATTATCCAGGTGTGGGCCGAGGCGACGCCGGGGCGCTTCCGTTACCGGTAGCGAGGGATCGGCCTGCGGTTTCGGACGCGGTGCAGGCGTGCCGGCGATGCGCGCAATGGCGATGCGCCAAACCTCCGGACCCTCTTCAAGGTACGTCCAGCTGAACTGCCCGGGGCTTTCCATCTCGAGCTGGTACCAGAGCGGCTTCGGATCGTGGTCGTTGATGATCTCCAGCTTCTCGCCCTGGCCAAGCTCGGCCAGCGCGGCGAAGATACGCGGGTGCTTCTCGCGCGGCGGGATGATGCGCACGTCGATTGTCTGCACGTCCGTTGCCACGATACATTCTCCTCACTCTGAGTTGAGGCGGCAGCCTCTTCCATGGCTACGATAAACGCGCGAGCAGCGTACTATCCGGAACTTTTGTCACGACAGATGGCCTTTCGCCGACATTCGAACAAGATATCCTAGAAAAAGAAAAGGGGGAATGTGATGAACAAAGATGTTCCTGAGCCGATCGCAGGACTTGTTCGCGAACATCGAAGGTTTGAGACCTTGATGTCCAATTTCCTTGAGAAATTGGGGAGAAACCGCGACACTGCAGATGTTTCTAGGGAAATCGAGCAACTACATCGCTTTCTGCATGTCGACCTGGCGCACCATATCAGGAAAGAAGAAGACGTTCTCTTTCCTGCCGTTCAGGAGGCGTGTACCGATCTGGCCGGCGCCGTGGAGGAGATGCTCGACGAGCATCGCCGCATCGAGACGCAGCGCGATGGGATCCTCGCCGCGTTGCAGCGGCTGGAGGGGGATCATGATCTCGTGCATGGTGCGATCGCCGATGCGCGTGCCGCTCTTCCCTCTGGGGGGACAGCACCGCTCGATCTGGAGACGCTGCGCTTGCAGATCGAGCGTCTGAGCTGGCTGCTGCAGGGCCATTTCACCGGCGAAGAG
>Ga0209061_1002730_pt1 | contig 21229 bp, 17 predicted proteins | sample Coa_R1_10_FD_187157 | JGI IMG/M metagenome (GOLD analysis project Ga0209061, IMG submission 187157) | Surface soil microbial communities from Centralia Pennsylvania, which are recovering from an underground coalmine fire - Coalmine... | ecosystem: Environmental > Terrestrial > Soil >...
ACGATGCGACGGCGAGCCCCTCCTGGGCTGCCCAAGTGGCGACACGCGCCACCTGCCGATCCAGATCGGGACGCTGATCCGCAGAGGACACGCGAGCGTACACGGCGGTCGCGCCGGGGCGTCCACCAAGATCAGGTGACCAACTCGCCGGGCCGGGACGGGGAGCTTGCCCGACTGGAACCAGCGGTAGGCGGTCACAGGGTGGATGCCTTGCTCGCGCGCCCACTGCTTCAAGTTCATGGAAGTGGATTGTAGTGTATAGGCGCGTCAGCTGTTGTCAACCCTGCTCGCGCTGGAGATGGTCAACATCGCTGCCCGCCGGTGGGGATGGGGAGAGGCGGCGGTGGTCGAGCTCGCGGCCACCTGGACGACCTCGGCTTCGAGTGGAGAGAGGCGGGGTGCGAACGCGTCGCCCGCTGGACGGCCGCCGGCCTCACCGCCTACGAGGCGGCCTATGTGGCGCTGGCCAAGGAGATGAGGGTGCCCCTCGTCACCGACGATCGGTTGATCCTCGAGCGAGCCCCAACGGTCGCTCGGGCGCTGACCGACTGGCCGCCGGTGGAGGACCAGGGGGTACGAGGGAGGAGCGATGCGTAGGCGCCGGAGGTGAGAGTCTCTCTGTCTGTCCTCCTCTGGTTGTGATTTTTTGACGGTTCCCCACCACTGTAGGACGTGGTGCTGCCATGGCTCGCCATGCCGCATCATTGGCATGCCCGCCCATCGCGGCGGCACCGCTCTCGCGAGGTCCGGGACCACCCCCTGGCCTGCGTCGTGCTCCTCGTGCCGGGACCCGACCATCCGGATGGCGCCCCGCGGCGATCAACCGACTTCGTCCGCCCCGCGATGCTCCAGCTCCTCCGTCTTGCGACCGCCGTGGCCGAGCTCCTGGGCCGGCTGTGGCGGTAGGGGCCAACGATCATCCGGTCCACGGTCTCGTCCTCGCTCACCTCGCCGGGGATGATCCCCGGCCTTCGTTGTGCGAGCGGTGCGGAACCGTCATCCTCCGATCCATCGATCGGTTCGCCGGGGGAAACCCCGGCCTTCGTTGTCCCGGCCTTCCAGCTCGGATGCGGGACCTCGCGCCGGAGCCCCCTGCCGAGTCGGTTGCGGTTCGGCACCACCCCCATCCGGCCGCGATCGGCCTCGGGGTCCATGGTTCGCGTCACGCAGGCGGCCTCGCGCGCCATATCTCCATGAGGAGGTCATATGCGAATCGACGTCGACCGTCTGATCGAGGCTTGCCGGGACGACTCCCAGGAGGCCGGGGTCACCGTGCACGTCGTCCAGGAGCCCCTGGCCGGCCCCGCCGCCCCGGTGAAGCCCGCCGTCTACGCCGGCGGCCTCTTCCAGGAGGACGAGCGGTGGTGGGGCGATCCCCCGGCCCGCACCCGGGTGATCGTCATCGACAACGTGCCCAGCCAGGCCAACCGCCTGGAGGCGGCGCTGGAGGGGCTACGACCGTCGCTGGGGCTCCCCGAGGTGGTGCTCGACCTCTCCGGGGTCGAGTCCTTGCCCTCGCACCTGCCCCGGCGGCTCTCCGGCTTCCGCTTCCCCCACCGGCACGCCGACGCCTACCTGCGCGACGCCATGCTGGATGGCTCCCCCTTCCCCCAGACGCCAGTCGGCGCTGCCATCCTCGACGCCACCGCCGAGGAGCCGGCGGCCCTCTTCCAGTGGTTCCCCCAGGCCCTGCTCTTCGGCTACTGGCAGTCGCACCTGGGCAAGAGGCGGACCCAGGCCAAGCTGGCCCGCTCCTGGATCTCGGAGATCGTCGGCTACGATCCCGCCCCCCAGGGGGAGTGGACGCGGACCTTGGGGCTCAAGGGCGACCCGCTCAACCTCTCGGTGGACGAGCCGGTCACCTTTCAGGAGGACGACCTCTTGCGGGGGTGGCAGGGGGTCGAGCAGGGTCAGAAGACCGGAGGCCGGCGGCAGCGGGAGTCGCTCTCCGAGATCGGGCATGGCCAGGTGCCGGTCCGACCTCAGGAGGCGGCGCTTGCCGGCGTCTCCTTCCGCTCCATCGAGCAGCGCGCGACCGTGTCCTTCGCCGGCCTGCGCCGGGTCCACTGCCGCGACGGCGAGGCCAGCGCCGTCGGCCGAGCGCTGCTCGTGGCCCTGGGCTTGGTCGCCCACGTGGCCGCCTTCGGGCGGGCCTTCAGCCTGCGCAGTGGCTGCGACCTGCGTCCCGTCCGCACCCGCTGGCGCTGGCTGGGGGCAAACGGGGAGGAGGAGCTGGAGCCACCGAGCATGGAGGAGGCGGTCGCCCTCTTCGAGGCGTGCCGGCAGCGAGCCGAAGCGGTGGGCCTGACCGAGGGCGGCGGTTGGGGGCGTGACCCACTGGTGGTGACGCCGAACCCCTCGCTGGTCTGGGCCATCACCGCCACCTGGCAGGTGGGGTGATGCTGACCGTCAACGTCACCTTGCTCCACGGCACCATCCGCGCCACCTCCCCGGACGACCTGACGGTGACCGGGGCCCCCGACCCTGGGGACTGGCCGCCGAGCCCGGCCCGGCTGGTGGCGGCCCTGGTCGCCGGTGACGGGACCCGAGAGCGATGCCGGGTCACGACCGGGGCCGAGCTGGCCCTGTTCGAGCGCGCCCGGCCTCCCCGCATCCACGCCAGCGCCCGTGTCCTCGCCTCTCATCTCCAGGGGCGGTACGTGGTCGGGAACTGGCTGAGTTCGGGAGCGGTCCAGGAGTACCCGGCCCGGATGGCGGTCCTGGTCCGACCCGGCACCCGGGTCTGCCCGGACGACCCCCGCCTGGCCTACGTGTGGGAGGACCTCGACCCCAGCGAGGAGGAGCTGCGGGCGCTGTCGGCCCGGGCGGCCCGGGTCGGTTACCTGGGCTGTGCCGACTCTCCGGTACAGGTCACGGTCTCGAGGCGATTCGACCCCTCCCTGGCCCCGGAGACGGTCTGGGAGCCCGACCCCGATGGCGACCGTGATCTCCCCGTGCCCTTTCCGGGGTTCATCGAGGTCCTCGACCGCGCCTTCGACGAGTGGGCCCTGCGCCGCGCCCGCCGGGCCTGGTTCCGAACCGAGCGGGCCCGCTACCGCGCCCCCGGCCAGCCCCTGCGTTCCCGCTCGGAGGCTGCCTGGCCGGCCACCATCTGGCTGCGCTTCGAGGAGTCGCTGCCCGGGCGGGCTGCGCTGCGGACGGCCGAGGCGCTCAAGGCGGCGGTGCTCGACCTCTACCAGCGATATGTGGCGGGAACGGGCGAGGTCCCTGCCCTGCTCCACGGCCACGGCCTTGAGGGCCGAGGCTATCAGCTGGCCCAGTGGCTGACGCTGCCCGAGGTCGGCCACGCCTACGCCCGCGGCCGGCTGCACGGGGCGGCGATCATGCTTCCCCGAGGCGTCGAGCGCGAGGTGGTGGAGGGGGTTCGGCACGCCGTCTGGCGGCTCCGCGAGCTGGCCATCTCGGGAACGCGCTCGGTCCGGGTCTTCGCCCATACCGGGGAGGCCAGGCCATGGGCGGCCAACCCCGATCGCTGGCGACGGCCGGCCCGGCGCTGGGTGGCGGCGCTGCCGGTGGTGCACGAACGCCGTCGCCGCCACGGTCCGACCCTGGAGGACGTGGCCGCCTGGTGCGAGCACGCCGGCTTCCCTCGGCCGGTGTGGGCGCGGTGCAGCCCGGTTCCGCTCCTGCCAGGAAGCCCCCGTCTGCGCCCAGAGGAGGTGTTCCGGGCCAGGGAGGGCACCCGGCGGCCCTACTCCTACCTGGAGGTGGTCTTCGCCACCCCGGTCGCGGGCCCCATGGTCCTGGGGCGTGCCCGCCAGTACGGCATGGGCCTGATGGCGCCGGTGAGGGAGGACGGCCGTGGCTGAGGTTCCCAGCTTCGAGGCCTTCTTCCGTGCCGTCAACCGTGGTCGGGAGCCCTTCCCCTGGCAGCGTGGCCTCGCCGCCCGGGTGGCCGAGCAGGGGTGGCCGGACGCCATCGGGGTGCCCACCGGCCTGGGCAAGACCGCCTGCCTCGACATCGCCGTTTGGGCGCTGGCTCGGGCCGCCGCCGCAGGTCCGGCCCGCACCACCCCCACCCGGGTCTGGTACGTGGTCAACCGCCGGCTTTTGATCGATACGGCCCACGACCACGCCCGCCACCTGCAGGAGCTGCTGGCCCGTCCCGACCGGCTGCGCGACCGCTGGGAGGGGGCCTCCGACCAGGACGTGCAGGCGCTGGAGGCGGTGGCGGAGGCGCTGCACAGCCTCGCCGTCACCCACCTGGAGGACGGCCCGCTGCACGTGGTCCGCCTGCGTGGTGGGGCTGAGCTGGGCGCCCGGCCGCCGGACCCCGCCCATCCCTCGCTGATCCTCGCCACCGTGCCCATGTTCGCCAGCCGGCTCCTCTTCCGTGGCTACGGCTCCAGCACCTCGATGCGCCCCGTCGATGCCGCCCTGGCCGCCACCGACAGCCTGGTCCTGCTCGACGAGGCCCACCTGGCCCGGCCCCTGACACGGTTGGTCGGGATCGCGGCCGAGTGCGACTTGGGCGACCCTGGGAGGTTGCTCCCTGGCGACCGGGCCCGCTGCCGGCTGGTGGCCTTGACCGCCACCGGGGAGGAGGGGGGAGAACGCTTCGACCTCGGCCCCGAGGACCACGAGTGCGAAGAGGTCCGAAAGCGGCTCCGGGCGGCCAAGCCGGTCGAGCTGGTGGCCACCACCAGGAAGGACCTGGCCGGGACGCTCGCCGCCCGGGCGCGGCAGCTGCTGGCGGGGCGGCCCGGCTCGACCTGCGTCGTCTTCTGCAACACCGTGGACCGGGCTCGGGGGGTGATGCAGGCGCTGGAGGGCTCGCTCCGCCGCTCGGATCGGGAGGCAGACCTGATGCTGCTGACCGGGCGGATGCGCGAGCACGAGGCGGGGATGGTCCGGGGCCGGCTGCTGGATCGGGAGTGGGGCGCCCCCGCCGGCCGCGATCCGGAGGCACGACGTGCCCGGGACCTGATCGTGGTCGCCACCCAGACCCTGGAGGTGGGGGCCGACCTCGACTTCGACTTCCTGGTCACCGAGACGGCGGGCGCCCGGGCCCTGGTCCAGCGCCTCGGCCGCCTCAACCGGCTGGGCGATCGGCCCCACGCCCGGGGAGTGATCTGCCATCCCGAGGACCAGCCGCTCTCGCCTCCGTACGGGACGGAGCCGTCGGCGGTCTGGGGTCGCCTGCGGGCGGCCGGGGAGTGGCTCGACCTGGCCCCGGAGCGGGTGGCAGAGCTCATGGGCCGGCCCCGGGACCAGGCTCCCGAGGTGGGCGAGCTGCTGCCCGACCACCTCTGGGAGCTGGCCAAGACCTCGTTCTCGGAGCCCGGCGAGCCCCCGGTGGAGCTGTTCTTCGAGGGGGTGCAACCCGATGCCGACGTCTCCGTCTGCTGGCGCGCTCGTCTGCCCGAGGCGGAGGAGGAGAAGCTGCTCCCTCCGCTGCGCGAGGAGGAGGCGATCGAGGTGCCGCTCGGGGAGTTGAGATCGGAGCTCCAGAGACGGGGGATGACGAGGGTGCAGCGGCTCGCGAGCGATCGCGCGAGGCTGGAGGAAGCGGCCCTCGACGATCTCCGGCCGGGCGACCAGGTGGTGCTGCCGGCGAGCACCGGTCTCTACGACCAGAGCGGCTGGAACCCGGAGGCACGTGGGCCGGTGCTCGATCTCGCCCCCCTCCGCGAGGGCATCCTCTGGTTCGACGAGGAGGCGATCCGGAACCTGGTGGGGAACGACCTCCCGGAGGAGCTCGTCAGGGCCTTGCGACGCCTGGCGCCTGCTGGCCGGGACCCGGAGCGGGAGCCAGAGGAGGACCTGGAGGCGGAGGAGGAGCAGGAGCTGATCGTGCAGCTCTTGGACTCCCTCGCCTCGCTCCCACGGCATCCCTGGCTCGGGGAGGAGGAGTGGGCCGGTTATCTGGATCGGCTCAAAGGCGGCCAGCCGGTCCGTGATGCCAAGGGCTGGCGCGTCTTCCTTGAGGGGCGTCGGCTGGCTCGAGACAGGCACCGTCTTCGCCTCCGGGCCGATGCTCTGGAGGAGCTGAGCTTCGGGGCCGGCTCCGCCCTCCTCGCCGATCACCTGGAGGCGGTGGGCGGGCTGGCCGGTCGGGTGGCCGAGCGCTTGGGCCTGCCCAGGGTGGTGGTCGCGTCCCTGGAGCGGGCCGGCCGCTACCACGATCTGGGCAAGCACGACTTGCGCTTCCAGCGCTGGCTCAACCCGCAGGCGCTGCCGACCGAGCCCCTGGCCAAGTCGGGCGCACCACCCAACCGGGCCGAGCCGGATCGCGTCGCCTCCGGCTGGCCGAAGGGGGGACGCCATGAGCTGCTGAGCGTTCGCCTGCTGGTCCGCCATCTGGAGGGACGTCACCTGGAGGGATGTGACCCGGAGCTGGTCCTGCACCTCGTCGCCGCCCACCACGGCCACGGCCGGCCCTGGATCAGGCTGGCCGCCGACGACGTCCCCGGGACCGTCTCGGCCGACCTCGATGGGATGCGCCTGGTGGTGAGGGGTGACCTCTCCGAGCCTGACTGGGAGCAGCCCCGGCGGTTCCGGCGCCTCTGCGAGCGCTACGGCGTCTGGGGACTGGCGCTGCTGGAAGCCATCCTGCGCCAGTCGGACCACATCGTGTCCGAGGCGGTGGAGGTGATCTGAATGGGGGAGCTGCGTGCGCCCGGGCTGCGGGCCAACTGGCTGAACGCCTGGCTGGCCGCGCTCGGGGTGACGGTGTTGATCGATGGGGCACGGCTCCGCTGGAGCGACGACGGCGTGCCGGTGGCGGTGCTGGAGGTGCCCTCAGCCGACGATGTGGCGACGGCGGTCGCCGAGGCGCTCCCACGCTCGGATCAACTCGATGCCTTGGCGATCGCCCGGCCACGCCTGGAGCGAAGGGTCACCCCGGATCGCTATCGAGCGGCGGCCGCGATCGCACGGCGTTCCCAGAGCGACTTCTCGCTCGCCGCCTCGCTGACCGACCTAGCGCCGCCGGAGGACTCCGGCGTCCTCCGGCATGGGCCATTCGACCCCGCGGTGCCTCGCGGGGAGACGTTGTGGGACCGCCTCCGGCGGTGCCGGGAGACGCTGGAAGGGGCGGGGCGAGTGGAAGACTTGGTCCGTAGGAGCCTGGAGGGCAACGGGATCCGCTTTGGGATCAACGGTCTCGGCTTCGATGTCACACGGATCAGCGACACCGATGCCGCTGCCAAGTACGTCGACCCGGTGATCGAATACCTGGCCTTCTGGGGGCTGGCCTTCTTCCCGGTCAGGGGGGACGGGAAGAGGCTGCGCACGCGAGGCTGGGGGACGACGCCCTCGGTGCTGGTTTGGCCCGTCTGGAGACCGCCGCTCGACCGTTGGGCGATCGATGCCCTGCTCGGCCTTGCCTTTGGGACGAGGCAGGTGAAACGTTGGCGAGAGCTGGGGCTGGGCATCCACCGGGCCTACGAGAGCGTTCGCTACCAGGCCTCGGGCGACGACCGGACGACCGGCTTCGCCTCCAGGAGCGTGCTGTGAACGTCGTTGCGGAACCCGAGCCCATCGTGCCCATCTCCGCCCTGGAGCACCATCGCTACTGCCCTCGCCAGTGCGCCCTGGTCCACGTCGACGGGCTCTGGTTCGACAACGAGCATACGGTTCGGGGGGCAGCTGGTCACCTCCGAGCTGACTCGGGTACGCATCGTCGAGAGCGAGGACGTCAGGTGTTGCGAGCCATCCCGCTCTGGTCCGAGTCACTGGGGCTGAGCGGCCGTGCCGACGTGGTAGAGGTGACCGCCGACGGGACGCTGGTCCCGGTCGAGTACAAGGTCGGCTCCAGGCATGGGGACGCCGCCCACGTCCAGCTCTGCGCTCAAGCGCTCTGCCTGGAGGAGATGACCGGGCGGCCGGTGAGAGAGGGCTTCCTCTGGTTCGCACCCGCTCGTCGTCGGCTGCGAGTCGACTTCGACGTCGATCTCCGTGCCCTGACGCTGTCGACGATCGAGGAGGTGCGGGCCTGGTTGAGGGACGAACAGCTCCCGCCGCCGGTGAACGATGCCCGCTGCCGTCAGTGCCAACTCCTCGATCACTGCCAGCCCGAGCTGTGCGCCGACCCCGATCGGATACGTGCCTATCTGGCGGAGGTGGTGGGATGCGTCTGTTGACCAGCCTGTACGTCACCAACCACCGGGCTCGCCTCTCGGCCCAGCACGGTTCACTCCTGGTCGTCAACGGCGACGGGTCGCGTTCGCGGGTGCCCCTGGAGGCTCTGGAGGCAGTGGTGCTGGTCGGGCACGCCCAGATGACCAGCGAGGCGATCGCGGCCTGCGCGGCCAGGCGCATCCGGGTGGCCTCGCTCCAGGGCAACGGCAGGGTGCGATACGTGCTCGGTGGCGGGCTGAGCGGAAACGTGCGCCTGCGTTTGGCCCAGTACCGTGCGGCCCACGATCCAGATCGGTGCCTGAGCATCGCACGATGGATCGTGGCTGGCAAGCTGCAGAACGCACGGCGCATGTTGCGGCGCTGGGCTTGGGATGCTCCTCCACGGCAACGCGGCCGGATCGAGCGGCTAGAGATGTTGATCGCCGAGCGGCTCTCCAGACTGCCTGAGGTGGGAGATGGCGACACGGCGCGTGGGTTCGAGGGTGAGGGAAGCCGTCTCTACTTCGAGGGGCTGCGCGAGCATCTCATGAGCTCAAACTGCGAACTTGCGTTCGAGGCCCGCAGTCGGAGACCCCCAAGAGACCCGGTAAATGCTGCCCTGAGCTTCGTCTATGGACTACTCCTGACCGAGATCACCGGGGCGGCAGAGGCGGTCGGTCTCGATCCTCAAGTTGGCTACCTGCACGGGATCCGTCCTGGGCGTCCGTCGTTGGCTCTGGATCTCATGGAGGAGTTCCGACCCGCATATGCCGACAGTTTCGTGGTTGGTCTGATCACGCGTAGAGCGCTCACCGCGGAGGACTTCGTCACCACCCCAGGTGGCGCTTGCTATCTCTCCGAGAGGGGGCGGAAGAGGTTGATCGAGACCTATGAGGCCTACAAAATGGAGGAGGTGACACACACCCTGCTCGGCCGTCAGATCCCTCGAGGTACAGTACCTCTGGTCCAGGCCATCCTCATGGCTCGCCACCTGCGGGGTGACCTGCCGGCATACCCGCCATTCGTGGCCACCGCCTGATGGATGTGCTCATCACCTACGACATCGACACCACCACACCGGCAGGGGCCCGACGCTTGCAGAGAGTGGCACACCTCTGCGAGAGCTACGGGCAGCGTGTCCAGGACTCGGTGTTCGAATGCCGGCTGAGCGCGGCTGCGCTGCAACGGTTGATCGTGGAACTGGGCTCGAGGATCGACGTGAGGTTTGACAGTGTGAACCTCTACCGTTTCGAGGGCTCGCTGGCTGCCGCGCGGACCTCGTTGGGTCGTCATGTGGAGCATGAGCTGGGGCGACCGTGGGTCCTGTAGAGTCGCCCCCGAACCTCCAGTGATCCGGGGCTGTGGAAAACTTCGGGGGCTTGCGGTGAGTTCACGGACCAGGTGGCCGAGGCCAGAAATCCACAGATCAGGCCTCGATTCCCAATTCGACCGGGTTTCGCCGGGGCTCATACCCCGGCCTTCGTTGTGCGCTTTTGCCCGCCGCCCGGGACCGCGTGATCGCGGTCTGTTTCGCCGGGGCTCATACCCCGGCCTTCGTTGTGCGGATCGGCTTGCCGCATCCTGCAATCGCGAGACGAGCGTTTCGCCGGGGCTCATACCCCGGCCTTCGTTGTGCGGACTGCGAGCTTGGTCCCGGCGGCATTAATGACCGGTTTCGCCGGGGCTCATACCCCGGCCTTCGTTGTGCGGAGGAGCGCGTCTCCCGGGCCAACTCGGACGGCACCCGTTTCGCCGGGGCTCATACCCCGGCCTTCGTTGTGCGTGGGCGAGCGGCACGAAGACCGAGCCCGTCGCTCCCGAGTTTCGCCGGGGCTCATACCCCGGCCTTCGTTGTGCGGTGGTCACCGTGACCGACGAGGACCTCCGGCAGGGCGGTTTCGCCGGGGCTCATACCCCGGCCTTCGTTGTGCGCCTGTCGAAGGCAGCGATCCAGGCGCTCAATCGGGGCCGTTTCGCCGGGGCTCATACCCCGGCCTTCGTTGTGCGCTCGTGACGGCGATCATCGGGTCATTGGTCGGGATGTTTCGCCGGGGCTCATACCCCGGCCTTCGTTGTGCGATCGCCTGCGTGCTCATACACAGATTGAGCAAGATCCAGTTTCGCCGGGGCTCATACCCCGGCCTTCGTTGTGCGTTCCAGCCCGAATGGTCCGGTTACGTCACCAGTAAGACGTTTCGCCGGGGCTCATACCCCGGCCTTCGTTGTGCGATTCATCGCCGGGAACCGCTACACCCTGGCCGGGCTGTGCGTTTCGCCGGGGCTCATACCCCGGCCTTCGTTGTGCGCAAATACTGCAGGTCCGCCTCATCGGCGAGGCACCGCGGTTTCGCCGGGGCTCATACCCCGGCCTTCGTTGTGCGACTCTCCGATGTCTGACGAGAAAGTCAGCTGAAGAGAGGATTCAGGATGCTCCGCCAGCTGCCGAGATCGAGCGGTGGTGGTCCCCTGAGACGGTGACATCGGCCTCGGTGGCAACTGCCGCCTCAAGGCCCCGGTTATCGGGGATCAGCTCCGGTGATCAACACCGACTCGGCCGGCGTCGTGATCAGGCCGATGCGGGCCACCTGAGCAACCGCATCCTTGACGAGATCCGGATCCCACGCGAACTTGTGCTGCAGCACGCGGCCGAACTCGGCGAGGAGCGTGTGGGGGAACTGGTGAGACGTACGCGTCCCTCCAGCGCCAGGCAGTACACAGCTTCCGGAGCACCTCAGGGAAAGACGAAAGCGGAGATGAGGACGTTGGTGTCCAGGATGACGATCACGCCCATCGGGCCTCGGCGATCAAGCGCTGGACGTCGCTCCCGTCCCGGATACCGAGGGACCGGGCCCACGCTGCCCCGTAGCGTTGGAGGGACTCGAAACGGCTGGTTTCTCGATAGATGCGGTAGACCCAGAGCATCTCGCGGAAGAGTTCGCTTCGATTGCGCCCTCCTCCTCAGCAATCCGCTCGGAGGCGTTTCGCCGGGACTCGCACTTCGGCCTTCGTTCTCCCCTCCGGCCCGGTCGCCCGATCAGCCCGGACGCGCGGGCGTGAGACGCGGTTCCCAGGCTCCACGGCGATTCGCACCGATGCCCCGTGGGCGTCTCGACCTCCAGCGAGGTGGGGATGCTGACCCTGAGCGTCGTTTCCCGTCTCGGGGCGCTGATCGTCTCCAAGGGAGCCGCCCACGCTGGCCATCTGATGGCGGAGGAGGCCAGGCCGAGGTGGCCGAGGCTCAACGAGAGCTGAGGGGCGACCCCCATCCCTTGTCGACAAGCGTGACCTTGAGATGACCATCCCGGCGAGCCAGGTCCAGGGTCAGCCAGCTGGCCGTGGCTGACGCTTCACGTTTTGGATGCCACCGCGGATGCCCGGTAAGGCCAGGCGTTCGCAGACGATCGGCGCCCGGTCTGCCAGCGGGCAGTGGATCCAGGTCTCGATGCCTGCCTACGCCTCCAGCCGGGCCAGCAGCGTGGTCACTGTGCCTGGCAGCCCCTCACTCCAGAGTCAGGGGGAGTTCGAAGATGAGTTCCCGTAACCTGGCCACGAGGCCGACCAGGGAGGTGGCCGCTGGCAGCAGCGGCAAACACCAAACCGACCGCAGCCCGTGCCTCTCGCGCGGGCATCGGAAGGCTGGCACGTCGGCAGAGCCGCCCTCCTTCTCCGGGCTCCGTTCCCGCTGGAACCGGGCGAAGGCGACCGAGTGCGTGGATCGACGAAAGACCGGCGAGGTCTGGTGGCCCCAGATCTCCAAGGAGGCCTTTGCCAACGGGATCAAGGATGCGGTGGATGCCTCCTAGCGCTGGCAGAGGTCCCGGACCGGCGAGATCACCGGATGGCGGGTCGGGTTCCCCAGGCTCGAGCGCACGGGCCGGGATGGGGAGCCCCCCAACGCGGCCATCCCGATCCGGTCTCGGTGGTCGGGGGAGGTGGGGGTGCGCCGGTTGGCGACCGTGGCCGGTCCCGAGGGGCCATCGAGCGGGTGCCCAACCCGGCCCTGCGGCAACGGGACCTGACCGCACTGCGCCGGCGCTCGCGGGCGATCTCGCGGAGCCAGCAGCGGCTCGAATCGTTGCCAGCGCAAGGAACGTCGCCGAGCGCGGTTGCGAGCGTACTTTGCCGCCATCCGAGGCCACGAGATCCATCGGCTCACCACCAGGCTGGCCACGACCCACGGCCGGATCGCGGGGGAGGGGCTGGACGTGACCGGGATGCTGCGCCAGCAGGGGTTGCCCGGGGCCAGGGCGCGGCGAAGGGGGCTTGCCGACGCCGCCCTGGCCGAGGTCCGGCGGCAGCTGCGCGACAAGACCGGCTGGGGGTCCCCATCGGGACGGGTCCCGATGGGGCGCCCCTTCGTGGGGTCCCTGGTCGGACCCGGGCCTCCCGGGCCCGCGGCGAGGAAGCGCGAGCCCCGCGAGGGGTCCCCGCGAAGCCACTCCGTGGGGCGCCCCGCGAGGGGAACCCCGTGAGGGGTGCCGCTTGAGCGCTATTGCTCTCTCTGCGGCAACGGTCCTGGTCGGGTGACCTCGTCCTCGGCCGGCTTGGCCAGGACCACGGCCGTCCCGGCTCCAGGCGACGTCTACGACCGGGTGACGCTCCGTGCCTGCTCGATCAGCTCGCGCTTCAGGACCTTGCCGGTGGGGCCGATGGGCAGTTGGTCGACGAAGTCCACGACCCGTGGGCATTTGTAGGCCGCGAGCCGGTCCCGGCAGAAGGCGATCAGCTCCTCGGCGGTCGCCTGTTGGCCCGGGGCGAGCTGGACCACGGCTCGGACCTCCTCCCCCAAGCGCTCGTCGGGCAGGGGCACGACCGCTGCCGCGGCCACCGCCGGGTGGGCGTACAGCACTTCCTCGACCTCACGCGGATAGACGTTGAAGCCGCCTCGGATGATGAGCTCCTTCTTGCGATCCACGATGTAGAAGAAGCCGTCCTCGTCGGCGTACCCCATGTCCCCGGTGTGGAACCAGCCGTTGCGCATGACCTCGGCGGTCGCCTCCGGGTTGCGGAAGTACCCCTTCATCACGTTGTGGCCGCGGATCACGATCTCCCCAACGTGGTCGGGGCCGGCCGGGAGAGGCCGGTCCTGGTCGTCGACCACGCGCATCTCCACCCCCCAGATCGGCTTCCCCACGCTGAGGAAGCGCCGATCCTCGCGGCTGCGGTTGGCGCTGGCGGTGGGCGAGGTCTCGGAGAGCCCGTAGCCCTCCAGGATGGTGACGCCGAAGCGATCCTCGAAGGCCTTCATGACCTCCCCCGGCATGGAGGCCCCACCCGAGAAGCAGAGGCGGAGGCTGGAGGTGTCGTAACGGTCCGCCTCCGGGTGGTGAAGAAGGGCGAAGAACATGGTGGGCACGCCCGCGAAGATCGTCACCCGGTCGCGCTGGATGACCTCCAGGACCTTGCTGGCCTCGAAGCGAGGGACCAGGGTGATGGTGCCGGCGGCATAGACGCTGGCGTTCATGACGTTGCTCTGACCGAAGGAGTGAAAGAGCGGCAGCACGGCCAGGGAGACGTCGTCGTCGTGCAGCTGGACGATGCGGTTGGCGCCCACCTCGCAGCACATGAAGAGGTTGAAGTGGGTGAGTTCCGCGCCCTTGGGGCGTCCGGTGGTGCCCGAGGTGTAGAGGATGACGGCCGTGTCCTCCGGCCGGGTCTCGACCATGTCGAAGGGCGCCGTTCCCATCAGCTCGGCCAGATGGTGGGCGCCCTCCGGGGGGGTGCTGCCCGGGGGTCCCGCCACGTAGACGGGCACGTTCCCGACCTCGGCGGCGCCCCTCATGGCCTCGGACGCGAAGTCCTGCCAGGCGATCAGGAGCCGAGGCTCGCTGTCGCGGAGGTGATAGGCGACCTCCGGGCCTTTCAGGAGCACGTTGAGGGGCACGACCACCGCCCCCGACTTCAGGATCCCGTAGTAGGCGATGGGGAACTGGGGGACGTTGGGAAGCATGAGCGCGACCCGATCCCCCGGTCTGATCTCGGCGCCGCGCAGGCCTGCCGCCAGCCGGTCGGAGAGCAGGTCCAGCTCAGCGTAGGTCAGCCGCGACTGGTCGAGGATCACCGCCGGCTTGCCCGGCTTGGCTCGTGCCGACTCGCGCAGCATGACGGCGAGGTTCCAGCCCATGACGCGTAGATTAGGCCCGGCCAGGGGGCGCGAGCGAGGGAATCTTGAGCTCGGCCCAGGGCATCCAACCAGGAGGTGATGGCCGATGCGATGGGCGACGGATGGTGATCGTGGGCCGAGGGAGCTACGCGCCCGAGGGCGCTGGGATGGCTGAGCCGATCCCGAGCCGGGACCTCGACGGGCGCGGCAAGGAGGGCCTTCCCCGGCTGGCAGTGATCGGTGCGGGCTCGATGGGCTCTCAGATCGCCCAACAAGCCGGGCTGCACGGGCTGGCGGTACGGATCCACGACCTCAGTCGCGAGCAGCTCCAGCGTGGCCTGGACTCCAATCGCTCGTGGCTCCGTCGGCGGGTGGAGCGAGGGCGGATGTCGGTCGAGGAGATGGAGGCGGCGCTGGCCCGGGTGCGACCTGCGGCCGACCTGGGTGAGGCGGTCTCGGACGCCGACCTCGTGATCGAGGCCGTGGTCGAGGACCTGGCGGTCAAGCGGTCGGTCTTCGCCGACCTGGGGCGCCTCGCCCCCGAGCCGGCGATCCTGGCCAGCAACTCTTCGACCATCGGTATCTCCCGGCTGGCGGACGTCTCGGGACGGCCCGACCGCTGCTGCAACATGCACTTCTTCTACCCCCCGCTGGTAATGGACCTGGTCGAGATCGTCAAGGGTCCTCAGACCTCGGAGTCGACCGTGGCCCGAGCCCTCGCCGCGGCGCGGGCCATGGGCCGGACGCCGGTCCTGCTCCGTAAGGAGATCGATGGGTTCATCGTCAACCGCATCCTGCACATGGCCACGCAGGAGGCCTACCGGCTCCTGGATGCTGGCGTGGCCTCCTTCAAGGACATCGACCTGGCGGTGGAGAAGGGGCTGGGCTGGCCGCTGGGACCGTTCCGGCTCGGCGACCTGACCGGCCTCGACGTCACCTACAACGCTCGCCTACAGATGTACCGAGCCACGGGGGATCCTCGCTACCGGCCCTCGCCGTCCCTGGAGGCCAAGGTACGAGCTGGGAACCTGGGACGGAAGACCGGCAGGGGCTGGTATGAGTACGAGAGGCAGGACTCGTGAGGAGCATCTCTGTGAGGAGGAACGATGGCGTCCATCCCCACCACGTCCGACGGCAACTCGCAGCCCGTCCGACCTACGACCGCCGAACCGGCCTCTGCGGTCGCGGGTGCAGGTGGTGCGGCCCCTCCCGGCCGTGACACCCTCCCACTGGTCCGCCGCGTCTCACACCTGGGCGTGGCGGTCGCGGACCTGGAGGCCGCGATCACCCTGTATGGCGAGGTGCTCGGCCTGCCCCTGAGCCGTCGCTGGGTGGCAGAGGCGGATCGGATCGAGGTCGCCTCCTTCCGGGCCGGGGACCTGGAGATCGAGCTGATGCAGCCGCTGGATGAGGAGTCGCCGGTGGCCCGTTTCCTGGCCAAGCGCGGTCCCGGCCTGCACCACATCGCCTATGAGGTCGAGGAGGTCGCCTCGGCCCTGGAGCGGGCGCGAGCGGCCGGCCTGGAGAGCGTGGACGAGCGCCCCCGGCCCGGTGGCGGAGGTCGGACCCGGGTGGCGTTCCTGCACCCACGGAGCACCCTCGGGGTGCTGACGGAGCTGGAGGCCCATGCCGACTGAAGACGGCCGGGAGAGGAGGGTCGTGAACGAGAGCGGCCTGGAGCTGAAGCCCGTCTACCGCGCCGCCGACGCTGGTGCCGAGGAGCCCCCTCCGGGTGAGTTCCCGTTCACCCGTGGCATCCGCCCGGACATGTATCGGGGGCGGCTTTGGACCATGCGCCAATACGCGGGCTTCGGCACCGCGGCGGAGTCGAACCGCCGCTACCGCTTCCTGCTCGAGCAGGGTCAGACCGGCCTCTCGGTGGCCTTCGACCTGCCCACCCAGATCGGGTACGACTCCGACCACCCGATGGCCCACGGCGAGGTGGGGAAGGTGGGGGTGGCCATCGATTCCCTGCGAGACATGGAGGTGCTCCTGGAGGGGTTACCCATCGACGAGGTCTCCACCTCCATGACCATCAACGCCACCGCCCCCATGCTCCTGCTCCTCTACCAGCTCGTGGCGGAGGGTCAGGGATGCCCGCCGGAGCGGATTCGGGGCACGGTCCAGAACGACATCCTGAAGGAGTACGCGGCCCGGGGGACCTACATCTTCCCGCCCCAGCCCTCGATGCGCCTGACCACGGACCTGTTCGCCTACTGCCGCCAGCACCTGCCGGCCTGGAACACGATCTCGATCAGCGGCTACCACATCCGCGAGGCCGGTGCCACCGCCGCCGAGGAGGTGGCCTTCACCCTCAGCGACGCCGTGGCCTACGTGGAGGCGGCCCTGGCCGCCGGGCTTCGCGTGGACGAGCTCGCCCCTCGCCTCTCGTTCTTCTTCGCCTGCCACATGGACTTCTTCGAGGAGGTGGCGAAGTTTCGGGCCGCCCGACGCATGTGGGCCCGGATCATGCGCGATCGATTCGGGGCCAGGGATCCCCGCTCCTGGATGCTCCGCTTCCACACCCAGACCGGTGGGGTCACGCTCACCGCCCAGCAGCCGCTGAACAACGTCGTTCGGACCGCGCTCGAGGCCCTCAGCGCGGTGCTGGGCGGGACCCAGTCCCTGCACACCAACGCCTACGACGAGGCCCTTGGGCTGCCGTCGCAGGCGGCGGCCGAGCTGGCGCTTCGCACCCAGCAGATCATCGCCCATGAGAGCGGCATCCCGGCCGTGGCCGACCCCCTCGGTGGCTCCTACTACGTCGAGGCCTTGACCGATCGGGTCGAGGAGGAAGCCCAGCGCATCATGGCCGAGATCGACGAGCTGGGCGGTGCGGTGGCCGCGATCGAGTCCGGCTGGATGCAACGACGGATCGCCGAGTCGGCCTACCGCAAGCAGCGTCGGATCGAGTCCGGGGAGCAGGTCGTGGTGGGGGTGAACCGCTACCAGACCGACTCCTTCGATCGGGTCGAGATCACGCGCATCGGCCCCCACCAGCAGGAGGCCCAGATCGAGGCACTGCGTCGCCTTCGGGCGGAGCGCGACAATGCGGCCGTGGCCAGGTGCCTGGATCGGTTGGAGGAGGCTGCCCGCGGGAGCGAGAACCTCATGTATCCCCTGAAAGAGGCGCTTGCCGCCTATGCCACCATCGGGGAGTGCTGCGACCGCCTGCGCAAGGTCTTCGGCGAGTATCGGCCGCCCGACCTGAGCTGAGCGGCCGCCGCTGCCCTCGTCGGTCGGGGTGGCCGGTCGGCCGATGCCAGCCCCCGGGCGTGCCCTACCGTAGGTGCTCGATATGAGCGACGCAGCCAGACATCCGGTCGACCCCATCAACCGCCTCCGGCAACGTCGGTACGAGGCCAGGCACGGTGACGCCGAGGGGGTGCGGCGTCAGCACGCCAGGGGGAAGCTCACCGCCCGCGAGCGCATCCAGCGCCTCGTCGACCGTGGCTCCTTCCAGGAGCTCGACCTGTTCGTTCGCCACCGATCGCGGATGTTCGACCTCTCCTCCCGCCGGCCCTACGGCGACGGGGTGGTGACGGGGCTGGCCCGGATCGAGGGGCGCGAGGTCGCCGTCTTCAGCCACGACGCGGCCGTGTTCGGCGGCTCGCTGGGCGAGGTCTTCGCCGAGAAGGTCTGCAAGCTGATGGACCTGGCCTACGAGAGCCGGGTTCCGATCATCGGTATCAACGACTCGGGTGGGGCCCGCATCCAGGAGGGGGTCGTCTCACTGGCAGGCTACGCAGAGATCTTCTGGCGCAACGTGCAGTCGAGCGGGGTGGTGCCGCAGCTCAGCCTCGTCCTCGGCCCGTGCACCGGGGGGGCAGTCTACTCGCCGGCCATGACCGACTTCATCTTCATGGTCCATGGGATCGGCTACATGTTCATCACCGGCCCCGAGGTGATCCGGGTGACCACCGGGGAGGAGGTCACCTTCGAGGAGCTGGGAGGGGCCGAGGTCCACAACGTGAAGTCAGGGGTGGCTCACTTTCTGGCCCAGACCGAGGAGGAGTGCTTCGCCCAAACCCGTCGGCTGCTCTCCTTCCTCCCGCAAAGCTCGGCCGAGCCACCGCCCCGAGGGGCGGCCACCGATTCGCCCACCCGGGCCGACCCCGGACTCTCCACGATCGTGCCTGACTCCCCCAAGGAGCCGTACGACATGAAGGAGGTCATCCGCCGGGTGGTGGACGACGGTGACTTCCTCGAGGTCCAGCCGTTCCACGCCATGAACCTGGTGGTCGGGTTCGCTCGGCTCGATGGCCATCCCGTGGGGGTCGTCGCCAACCAGCCTGCGATCATGGCCGGCGCCCTCGACATCGATGCCTCGGTCAAGGGGGCGCGGTTCGTGCGCTTCTGCGATGCCTTCAACCTTCCCTTGGTCGTGTTCGAGGATGTGCCCGGCTTCCTGCCCGGCACCCAGCAGGAGTTGGGAGGCATCATCCGGCACGGGGCCAAGCTCCTCTACGCCTTCTGCGAGGCGACGGTGCCCAAGCTGACCGTGATCACGCGCAAGGCGTACGGTGGCGCCTACTGCGTCATGTGCTCCAAGCACATCCGGGCCGACTACAACGCTGCCTGGCCCACGGCCGAGGTCGCGGTCATGGGGCCGGAGGGGGCGGTCAACATCATCTTCCGGCGTCAGCTTGAGGCCGCCGAGGACCCGGCCGCCCGGCGAGCGGAGCTGGTGGCTGACTACACCGATCGCTTCGCCAACCCCTACGTGGCAGCGGGACGTGGCTACCTGGACGAGGTGATCGAGCCCGCCCAGACCCGTCCGGCCCTGATCCGGGCGCTGCGGCTGGCCCTGCGCAAGGAGCGGACGCGGCCTCCACGCTGGCACGGCAACATCCCCTTGTGATCGGATGCCGGCCGACCTGGGCCCTTCTGGCCGGCGCGCGGGCCGTCGTGGCCGCTGGCCGGGCGTGGTTGGGCGGGGGCGCCCTCTCCGGGGACGCCGCGCCGGCGCCCCGGAAAGCTCTACCCTTCTCCCGTCTATGAAGCTGCTTGAGTACCAGGCGAAGGAGCTGCTGGCCTCACTCGGGATCCCGATCCCGGCGGGGCAGGTCGCCCGCACGCCCGAGGAGGCCGCCCAGGCGTGCGCGGAACTTGGGGCGGTCGCCGTCAAGGCCCAGGTGCCGGTGGGCGGTCGGGGCAAGGCGGGGGGCGTCGTGGTGGCCCGGACCCCTGAGGAGGCGCGGGCCGCGGCCGCTCGGATCATCGGCATGGACATCAAAGGCCATCGGGTCCCGCTGGTCTACTGCGAGGCGGCGCTTGAGATCGAGCGCGAGATCTACGTCGGTCTCACCGTCGACCGCGACGCTCGGGCCAACATCTTGATGCTGTCGGCCCGAGGGGGGGTGGACATCGAGCAGGTGGCCCAGGAGACGCCCTCGGCGATCGCCCGGCTCCATCCCAACCCCTGGCGGGGGCCGCTCGACTTCGAGATCAACCAGCTGATCTGGGAGGCGGGGCTGGGGGATCGAGCCCGCGAGCTGGCGCCGGTGATCAAGCGGCTGTACCGCGCCGTCCCCGAGTACGACGCGGTCACCGCCGAGATCAACCCTCTGGTGGTCACCGCCGAGGGGCGGATCATGGCCGGCGACGCCAAGCTGGAGACGGACGAGAACGCCGCCTTCCGCCACCGCGACCTGGAGGAGCGGTACGCTCCTGTGCTTGAAGGCGACCCGCTGGAGGTGGAGGCCAAGCGTCGCAGCCTGACCTACGTGTCCTTGGACGGCGAGATCGGCGTCATCGGCAACGGGGCCGGGCTCTGCATGGGGACCCTCGACCTCGTCGCCCGGGCAGGGGGCCGGGCGGCCAACTTCTGCGACATCGGGGGCGGGGCGCGGGCCGAGGTGGTCGAGAACGCGCTGGCCGTCATCCTGATGAACCCCAAGGTCAAGGGGATCCTGATCAACGTGTTCGGCGGCATCACCCGGGGCGACGAGGTGGCCCGCGGCCTGGTCAGCGCTCGCGACCGGCTGGGCCTGCGCCTCCCGCTGGTCGTGCGGCTCTCGGGGACCAACGAGGAGGAGGGCCGGGCCATCCTGGAGCAGCACGGCATCGTCCCTGGCGCAAACGGCTGGGAGGCGGCGAAGAAGATCGTGGAGTTGACGCGTTAGATGGCCATCCTGCTACACGCTGACACCCCTGTCATCGTCCAGGGCATCACGGGTCGAGAGGGTACCTTCCACGCCCAGCAGATGCAGGCCATGGGCACCCGGCTCGTGGGCGGGGTCAGCCCGAGCCGAGCCGGCACCACCCACCTGGGCGTGCCCGTCTTCGCCACCGTGGCTCAGGCGGTCCGGGAGACGGGGGCCACCGCCAGCGGCATCTTCGTCCCGCCGGCGTTCGCGGCTGACGCCATCATGGAGGCGGTCGCGGCAGGGATCACCCTGGTGGTCTGCATCACGGAGGGCATCCCGGTCCAGGACATGATCCGGGTCAAGGACTTCATGCGCTGCTACCCGGAGGCGAGGCTGGTGGGCCCCAACTGCCCCGGCGTGCTCACCCCGGGTGCGGCGAAGATCGGCATCATCCCCCAGCGGTTCAGCCGGCCGGGGCCGGTCGGCATCGTGTCCCGCAGTGGCACCCTCACCTACGAGACCATGGCGGCCCTGACCGCCGCTGGCCTCGGCCAGTCGACCATCGTCGGCATCGGCGGTGACCCGGTGCTCGGCCTCTCGTTCTCGGACGTGATCCAGCTCTTCGAGGGCGACGACCAGACCACGCACCTGGTCGTCATCGGTGAGATCGGAGGCTCGGACGAGGAGCGAGCCGCCGAGCTCCTGGCCCGAGGGACACGCCTCAAGGTGGTCGCCTTCATCTCTGGACGCACCGCCCCCGAAGGGAAGCGGATGGGGCATGCGGGCGCGATCGTCTCCGGCGACCGCGGCACCGCCCGGAGCAAGGAGGAGGCGTTCCGGTCGGCTGGGGTGGCCGTGGCCGAGACCACCGACCAGATCGTCGAGATGCTGACAAAGCTCTAACCAAACGCTGGCAACGGTCAGATCCGCGACGGGCAGGGTGTTGGACGGATAT
>Ga0209061_1002732_pt1 | contig 21217 bp, 19 predicted proteins | sample Coa_R1_10_FD_187157 | JGI IMG/M metagenome (GOLD analysis project Ga0209061, IMG submission 187157) | Surface soil microbial communities from Centralia Pennsylvania, which are recovering from an underground coalmine fire - Coalmine... | ecosystem: Environmental > Terrestrial > Soil >...
CGGTGCAGGACGAGAAAGGATGCCGCCCATCCACAGCTCACCGACCAGATCGGTCCAACGCCCACGCTCACGCGTAATACTCCAGGCATGGATGCCGAGCGCAGGCTGCGGAAGAATGAGCGCCCGCTTTTTACCATGTTCCCACAGCATCGCTTCCCATTCGGGGTGACACACCACAACGAGGGATTTTAAGTGGGCAAACAACGTGCCTGGTGGTGGACAGTCGGCTGCCGCATCGCCTAAGACATAGCGGAATGCCCAGGCATCTTGCTTGCTCTCTGCTCCCTCTTCATCTAATGACTCTGCTTCTATCGCTTCTTCTGTGCCCTCCGTTTCTTCTGTGTCTTTCTCATGTTCCATATGCGTCGAGGCGTGTACTACTGGGACTATTTCCATAGGACGAGACAGTCCGGCAGCGATGCTGACGCAATCGGGAATCACACACTGGTTTTTCAGCCGCATGCCTCTGTGCGTAAGAGCCTGGGTAACGGTGTCGTAGTGATCGGCGAGCTTGCTTAATTCCGTAGGACCGAGCCAGGTCACGTCTTCTGCAGGTTTAAAGAACGCCTTGCCGCTGCTCTTGCGCAGCAGTCTTTTAAGCGTCGCTGAGATGGCCGCATCAGCAGCAGTGCAATTGAGATAAATGACCTTGCCATCAATGGTTGTGGCAATACTCCAGACATCAACTTCATGGCCGTCATATTCCAGCGTCCCTACAGGCGCATCGATATAAGGAATGGGTAGCGTCCCATCGCGCGTTTCACTGATGGTTATGGGAGACATCAATATCCTCCTGTGCGGACAGAAACAACAACCCTGGGCATCTCTGAGAAGCCAGAGTTGCCCAGGGTTATGCCTCTTGTTTTCGTAACACTGTAATTTGGTCGTGTGAGCCGTGCATTAGCGCGTTTCGCGCACTACGGCTGACTACAACACATGAGGCCGTTATTCTTCCTGCCGCTCCAATTCTGCGAGGAGGGCCTCGACATCTGCGTCACTCTCTTCATCAGCCTGCTTATCGGTGGCCTGCTCCTTGGGAGAGAGCATCTCTATGTCATTTGCGATGACTTCAATGGCGATGCGCGGGAAGCCCTCGCGGTCCGTATACTTTCTCTGGGTCAGGCGACCTTCGATGTATACTTTCTTGCCCTTCTTGAGATACTGATTGCAGATCTCAGCCAAGTGGTTCCAGGCTATGATCGTAAACCATTCGGCCTCCTCCCTTGTTTCACCATCCGAAGTTTTGAAGCGGCGTGTGACGGCCAGGGTAAATTTGGTGACAGCCGTTCCGTTGGTGATGTGCTTCCCCTGCGGGTCCCGGCCAACATTACCGATGAGCATAATTTTGTTCAGCATGGGTTTGTTCCTCTTTCTGTGTGCTCTGTCTGATTAATGAGTGGAGGCGGTAAAAGCAGCAGACCGCACCCGTCTCGCTTTGTATTCATTGGTAAGCTGAGAGAGGAGCTGCTGCGCGCTATGCGGCGTGAGGCGAGAGTATTCTGGTTCAGCTTTCCCCAGTAACGCGCACAGTTTCTGAATGCCCTTGAGGATCTTTTCATCGACGGGAGAAGCTAAGGAGGTTTTCTCTGTTGCCGGAGAGGGTTCTGAGGTCGCTATCTCCGTTGGTGGTAATGCAACGCGCGAAGTTAATGTTGAGACTTCGGTCGATGTACGTTTGCCAGATGGCTTACGTGGACTGATATAGGGTACAAGATCGAGTCCTTCAATGCAGGCGTTGCGGTACATCTCCTCGACCAGCGCCTGCGGATTGACGAAGCTCTTTTTCTCCGCATCGTAGTCACCCCAGATCCGGGGAAGCAGGTAGAGGTAATTGAGACCGTGCTCAGCCATCGCTCGTTTCTTGGCCTGCTGTTCGGCAGAAGTACCATCATTTTCATCTTCGGCGTCTCCCTCACCAGAGGAATCCTTGGGGACGCCCAGAATCGTCAGGGTACAAATGATTTTATGATCACCCCAGGGCTGAAGACGCGCATACCAATTCTCCCCGCCCACCAGGCGATTGAGCCGATTCACCATGATCCGCCAATCATAGTAGGCAAGAGCGATGGCCTTTTTCTTATCCCTGGTCACGGCTCCTGGACGAACCTTGATCAGGTGAGAGGGAAGCGGCTCGATCAGCTTTTTGATGATCTCCTGATAGCGTAAGTCCGGCGCGGCATCAGGAAGGCTGGACGCATTGGAGGGAACTATGGGATTGTCTGTTGTCATGAGCCTACACTCCTCGCTGCCTTGTCATGGCAGCAAAAAGCAGGAGCCTCCCATGAAAGGGTGACTCCTGCTGAACACACGACGGTCTATGAGCGATGCGCCAAATGCCGTTTCATCAGCGGCACCAGCACATGCGTATCAACATGCACGATATCTTCACCATTATTCAGGGAACGGAGCCGCACGAGCGCAATTTCGAGGGCACAGGCAAAAGGAATCCCCATATTGTCAAGAAATTGGGTGACGAGCGCGCGCGCAGACCCATCACGCAACCCGACGCGCTCCACCTGATGCATGCAAAACACGAGGTAGCCCACTCGCCAGGGAATATCCTGATGATCTGGCGCATATCCTTCACGCTGGCAGAGTTCAATCTCACTCATCACAAGCCGGACCTCTTCCAGCGCGGCTGCTATGGTATCAGGAAGGGCCTGCTTTGCGGCATAATTGTTGACAAGCTGAGAAAACTCATTCCAAGCAGCACCGAAATCCATAAGCTGAAAATGTTGGTGAAGGCTGGTCATTACACGACTCCTTGCAAAACAAAAGAACCTGGGGCATACGAGCTTCCAGGTCTAGTGCAACGTATTCGAGGGCAACGCGTGTTGCAGATTACGAGATGGAAAACAGTGAAGCCGGAGATGATGGCTGACTCTGCCACTCTCCGTTTTGCCAGACAAACCCTTTGGCGATTCCAGACCAGGCGTCGGTAACATCCCACTGGGCGTCAAGGACAATGGAGATCTCCAAGGCGTTGTGCAGCGATTGTTGAAGGGAAAAGAACAACGCGTGCTGCAATCGCTCAAGGGCTTCATGGGTGGGCAACAAACGGAGAGGATCAGAGGCTTCAAGCCTGGGGTAGAGCAGGCGTGAGTGTTTTCCGCTCCATACTCCTGAGCCTGCCAGGAAGGTTGCATACGCGATAGGTGTCCCCGGTTGTGTATAGAGGCAGGCCGAGACACAGACACCCCAATGGCGCAGACTTTCTCCTTGCAATGAGGCTGTCGGCGAGATGAGGGATTTCACGCATGCTTCCTCTACCTTATGCGTGAGAAGGAACGAGATCAGCGCATCCAGTGACCCCAAACGAAGGGAGAGAGGCTTCTCTTGGTGCAGGTTTTGCGCCTTATTTAAATGCGTTCTCATACATGTGCCTTTCTTTGTTATGTGTGAGGCTTGCCGGCCTTGCTTTCACTACCCCCACGCGAAAGGACTTTGGACGGCAGGCTTTTCGTTGTGAAAAAGGAGGAGATGGATGCTCCTCCTGGATACCTGGCTTCCTGGCTCAATGTGGCAGGTGACATCAGAGAGAGCCGCATGCTGTTCAGCTTCCCGCTTCCTTCCACCCTTCCCGATCATCTGGCGTGTGCTTTTTGCAGCCTGCCATTGCGCCCGTGAGCCATTGATCGGGCTCAAGAAATCCCAACGCGAGATTCATGGCAAGAATGCAGGCATCACAACGCCATCGGTTCGGCCAGCCGTACTCTGAGCGATAGAGTGGATTTCCACAGAGATCGCAGAGGCCAGGCTTCCAAACAAGCGGACAGACAGGGGTAAAGGAGATGGGACCCTTTGGAGGGATCTGTTTACGAAAGGCTTTCGCCCGCCAGATCACTGCAACCACCTCTGTGAGCGAAAGGTGTTGGGGAGGAATGGCCGAAGGAGGCGTCAAATGAAGAGCAGCATACAGAGCCGAGACAGCTCTCTCCCATTGCGGCTTTGTGCAGCGAACAAATGGTGAAGCAGGGGCATCAAGCCAGCGTGTCGAAACCTCATCCGGCGGGTCGCGGACCTGGATATCAGGTGCTGGCGCTCCCTCAGACCAGAGGTGAGACATTGGGTAGGACAAGCGAAACCAGTACCTCCTTTCCTTACATGACTAGCAGGAGAGATTCACGCTTCTGGATCAGAAACGTTATTGGTGATCTGTCAAACGTGCTGTTATCTGTCATTTCAGCCAGAGACCAGAGCGCAGCCTCTGAATCAGAGAAGGGGCGGAGCCAGAAACGTTACACTTACATGAGCGGGATATAGGTAGCCTGAATCAGTATGTGCATCAAGCTCATGGCAACACATACGCTTCTTCTCTGAGCCTCTGATACAGGACTTCCAAATCCTGCCAGACCTCACATATATTGGGGCGGTCGTCCGGCATCTCAGCCGTCATGTTCTCCAGCAGGTCGGCAAGCTCACGATAGCCACTTGCTCCAGCATCTCGGGCAAGCAATGGTTTTTGCTTCGCTGAAGCCTGCTCATCAGGGGTTTGTTCGGTCAGGAACTCTCGCAATGTTCCCCCCAGAGCATAAATGTCGGCTTTCTGGGTAATCTGGCCGCCTTGCATCCATTGTTCTGGCGCTGCGTAGCCAGGACTCCCTTCCGCTGCCTCATTCATCCCCGGAAAACAACTGATCCCGAAATCCACGAGATAGAGTTGATATGCTCTTGAAAGCCGAAGATTGTCAGGCTTAATATCTCGGTGGATAACAGGCTGATGACAGCGGATATGCAGATAGTGGAGAATTGGACAGATCTGTAACCCTATCCAGAGAACTTGTCGAACGGAGAGCGACTGCCCCACCCGAATGTGAGCACCATCAACCCATTCCATTGCAAGGCACCAGCGTCCTCGCTCCTCGAACAGATCATGATACGCAGGAATGCCCGCATGCTTCAGGCACGTTAAGTGACGCGCCTCCCGGCGCAGATGCAGAATGGCGTTCTCATCTGCCTGCGCGACCTTGAGCGCAACAACCAAGCCGAGCAGGGTATCTTCTGCCTGGTAGACAGTCCCGAAGCCTCCCTGTCCGACCTTGGACAAAATCCGATAGCGATTTCTCAAGAGACGCAGCGGCTTGAGTGCCCTCATGTGTGACCTCCAGTGGAAATACAAAAGCGCCTCCGTGCGTGCCCGTAACTATCCTTGTATACAGGCCGGAGGCGCCTTGCCTAACTACCTACGACGCGCTACAAAGGTTTATGAGCGTACTGCTAATGAGGGAAGCGATTCTATCAGTGGTACATTGAGACATTCAAAGTGATAATCGGCGCAAGAACTTCAGACCTGTTTCCCTCTTCAAAGAGGGTATCTTCGTTGGTATCTTGCAAAGGCACCAGATTTTTTCCATTCAAAGACAGAACATGACCTACACAGGGCGGAGTATGCTCCTTGAGCAGGCCAGAGAGTGCTTTTCTAATTGCAAGAAGTTCCTGTGCTTCTCCCTGAGCCTTCCACTGCTGGATAGCTAGCCCGGTTCTGGTTCTGACAGAATGCTTTTCTTCTTCTGCATCTAGAACATACTTTTCCAGACAATAATCGAGATACTCTTTAAGCGCCAGGTAGAGCGTGTAGGAAGATGTATATTCCGCCTGCATGGCCCGCAAATGGGCTGAGACTCGCCAGAGAATCTGTTGGCGGCCCCGCGTTTTCCAGTACGCTCTGCCGTTGCATGTGGAGCGATTCTTCTGGATAATTCCGGCCCGTGTCTGGAGATATGCTCCCAGATCGAGAACTGCTTCCTGAATGGTCTTCGCCTGATGTTCATACCTCTTCTGCTTCGAGGTCATTGTTAGGGTGTTCTGAATTGGCATAGTTCGCCTCTTTCTCTGAAGAAATGCGGCCCTTGTCGTGAGCAAGAGGCCGGATGCAACACATCATGGAGGGAACAGGAGTAAACTAACTGTGTCAAACGCTCTTATTTACTCCAGGCACAATAGGGCCTGATTTCCCGGTGCGATTATCTTCTGAATGGTCTGTTCGTCGGTAGACTTTGCCTTCGTACCTCTTCCCTGTTGATATCTCTGGCGTAACCCGACTCGGCGAGTTCGCGAGCCGCGGCAGAGAAATCGCCGTTGTGGTTCAAAAGAGCATAAGCTCTGAACTTGGTATATCCCTGTTCGGCCTCGAAGAGCGTCGAGGTCGAGAAGACATAGAGGAGGTCATGCCCTCCATGATTGGTCGTTGCACTGATCCCTGGACCGGTTTTGCCAGGGCGTCTCCAGTGACCTTCTGTGCCGACATAGCCAACAAGTTGCCATCCATGGGGAAGCAATATGTCTTCCCAGTTCGCCTGTTGATTGAACAGATCTCCGGGACGCTGCCCATTTTCGCTCAAACGGAAGGATTTTTTGGGAGCAATGGCGGGAGGCGTGGTAGGGGGCACCCTGTCGAATTCGCGAGCGATAGCAAACAGCCGTTCGCGCTGATGAGTTGTGATGGTCCTGATGGAGGACGCTCCCCCCCGGAGCAAGGTATAGGACTTTCCGCTCGGGTGGACCCGGCCGCATGAGGGAGCGACAATAATCAGCCCGCCCTCGCCCCGCGTTTCGATAAGCGTTTTTACTGTATCGCCATCAGGGCGAGAGGCCAGCTTTCGGTTCCCTTCGATTCTATCGCATCGATACAGCAGGTGTCGTCCGCCTGCTGGTGTGGCTTCCAGGTAGCCCCATGAAAGATGGTCATAGAGTGCCGCCAGTGCCGGGTCTTGCTGAATACGGCAGAGCCAGGCTTCAAAGATGTGATGGTCGTCGAAGTCGAGGGCTTCAAGATTGCCACTCACAGCACCAGTAATAAAGGCCAGTCCTAGCACACCAGAGCGGAACCAGCGATCTATCTCCCTCTCGCTTGCTCGACGCTTCTGGTACTCGCGCCAACTCCAAAGCGCTGGTTGTTTCGAGCCGTCGGCTTTGATGGGGATAACGCTGATACCGCAGGCCGAAGCCTGCTGCGCTGTACGATAGACATAACTTTTCGGCATTGGCTGACTCCTAGTAGGAGCTTGGATCTGTATCATCTCTTCTCTCTCCGCAATCCATGAGCGCATGCATAAAGCCTCTTGACATGCGCAGGACAACAGTAGTGATGGTCAAGAAACGGTAGCAGAGGGACACAGCAGCATGGTTTGCATACCCGGGACAGACATGTGGATTTGCGACACAACCAGGCCGATATTATCCAAACCACCTCCCTGGAGAGCCAACTGAGTCAGTCGTTCGGCCATACCTGTCGCCGACATCCACGGAGATTCCAGGATCTTCTCGATGTGGGGATCGCGGGTCATTTCCCAGACCCCATCGGTGCAAAGAAGAAGCGTATCGCCGTCCTGGACTTGTTCGAGAAAGAGATCTACTTCGACAGTGGGAGCTGCACCCAGACAGCGCGTGATCTTGTTGCGCTCGGGATGGGTGTAGATCTCTTCGGAAGCAATGGCACCAGAGGCGACGAGTTCTGCCACAATTGAATGATCGCGGGTGATCATACGCAGCCCGCGTCCCAACCGGTAGAGGTAGGCGCGGCTATCGCCGACATTGGCGATACAAGAGTGCGGCCCAAAAATGACCAGTGCCGTCAGGGTTGTTCCCATCTGGTCAAGGGACTGAAGGGACGCTGTTTCCTGATTCTGCTGATAGATGACCAGATTTGCGTGAGCCACAGCATCTCTCAGCAAGCTCCCTAGATTCGTGGGTTCGACACATGTATGGTGTAGCGTTGGAAGTATGGTGTCAACGACGGTCTCTATCGCCAGGCGCGAGGCAATCTGTCCATTCGCATGACCACCCATCCCATCGGCTATAGCAAACACTCCATATGTTTGCTGGGTTTGTGTATTGACCCCCGTAGCAGCAAAGGCAAAATCTTCATTTGGCCTGCCCCGACGCTTAATGCCAGGATGGAGACCAATGCCTGTACTCACCTGCATCGGTCGGTCGAAAGAGAGAGGGGCAGGTGGTGTAAGAAATTTTTGCATACATCCCAGGAGAACTTCAGCGTGTGCAAGATCAGCGTTTTGCACTGCTACCTGTATGTTTTCCAGGTACGCTTGTACGAGCGCGATATCAATAGGCATACAGCACCTTCTTTCGAGATGAAAGGAGAAATTGATCAACAATGGAAGCGAAACAAGGAGAAAGAAATAGAGCCGACCTAAAATGAACGCTATAGCTTTAAAGCTGCATAGCGAAAGGCGCAAAATGCCCCCTACGCATAAAATTAGAACAAACGTGCCTTCCATTAAAGCGAAGATCAAACGCACTGCGGGAAGCTCGTCTGTCTTCGCCGAGCACAGGGCGTGTCACATTGAGGAGAAGTTCCTCACATCTGTCTATAAAGGAGTAAGTTCAGCAGCATTACGAGGTTCATCTGGCATGTGTTTCTTCTGGCGTTACATCCCTACAAGTTCATCGTACTACGATGCACTTCAAAGACGATTTACAAGGACACTCTACGCTGTAACGCTATCCGTCCTCCTTTTTCTCCAGCTCTGCTCTAAGAGGCATTCCCTAATTTGTCCATCATCCTAGAAACGCATTTCGGAGACGCACTCCGTGAACGATTTTCAGACTGAAGGGAGAGGAGAGTTCACCTGTCTCGCAGGGACCTGCTTATGCCAAGAAGGCATCCTCAACTTCAGGACACTGCTTCCCACCTGCTCTCCAGGCTTACGGCAGTGATAGCGCGAGCGCCTCGACAGAGGCGTGCGTGAAGGCAATGCTGCCTCGGTGTGCAGGCTTCCAGCCTGCTTCTCTTTAAATCTCACTCATACTATAGCTGATGGTTGACTGGAATGAGGGGAACAGAACCGGAAAACGACCGGGAAGGAAACCGGAAAATGACCTGAAAAGCGTGTTTTTTGCCGCGTTCTAGGGAACTTAAGCCGCGAAATAAAGAAAGATCAAGAAAAGAGGGAGCCTAGAAGGCTCAACCTCAATCTTGATCATGCTGATTGTTCGGATTGGCATCAACATGTGGTTCGGATAGGAGCGAAAGAGTAAAATCAACGTGCAACGAGCGGGGAGCGTTCTCACTCAACCATCATTGCGACGCTGACTCAGCATCTCCACTCAACACATCCTCGCCAGCATGGAGCGGGAAGTGGCAGGACACCCCCCTGCCTGGGGTTGATGGTATGCCAGGTACGCGTCCTGGCATCGGATTGCAAAACAGGTGGCGCGTCCCACCTGGAAGACGTCATACCCTGCGTTTCTCAGGGGCTAATACAGAAGATGCACCAACGCGAAGAAGGCGCATCCGAACAGACTGACCATTCCGACCAGCACCAGGCCAATGATGGCAAACCGTGTTCCCCACTTCTTCGCATTCGCCTTGCGCATCGCCTGCTCTATGACCACTGCCTGACGCTGCTCAGTTCCTGCCAGCATGTGAGCAACATTCGCCTGGGTACTTGCCGCGAAGTCATACCACTGCTTCATCCCCGCCTGTGCCTGCTGGACACCCACCATCGCAACATTGGCCCATTCTCTGTTGGCTTGCTGGTATTGAACGAACATTTCTCGTTGATGCTGAAACCACTGCTGGTTCTGTTGGTGTTGCCCCTGGACCCATTGGAACGCAGCTTGCTGGAATTGTTGTTGCTGGTTCTGCTGGTTCTCAAAGGCCTTTTGCGCCACAACTTGCCAGCTTTGTGCGCGCTCTTGCTCAGCCTGCACGCGTTGCTCCTTGCCCTGCTGAAGCAGTAAGAAAAGCTCAGATGACAGCAACTGATGCTGCCGACCAAGTTTTTCCCAGAAGCTCTTCTGAAGGCCAGAATGAGTAGGATCGATGACACAGTTCTGGTAACGCAGAAGCAATTCTACCGCCTCTTTAATCGCCCACTCTTGTAACAGCGTGGAGAGAAGCGGAGAGAGTTGCTCTTCCAAACAAGCTTGCGCAAGCTTGGTCAATATATCCCAGCACTGAGCGATACGATCTACCTTTTCCTGATAAACATCTTCTAGCACATCCAGATCAGTATTGTTCTGGTTTGCAGCAGCAATGTAAGAAACAAACGCGTTATGAGCATCAGCAAGGTTTACATTCACGAGTGTCATGGGAAATATCTCACTTTTCTCAATTCCCATTCGCCCAGCTTTGCCGAGATATCTTCCATGCACGCGTGGTCTGCACCGCTCGCACAGAAAGCATCTGGTTTCGCTGTGCGAGTGGTGCAACGGGATAACTACACGGGACGAACTACAAAAGACAATAAATTAGAGTGTGACCAGCGTAAATTGCTTCTCCAGGGCGTCCATATCGCTTTGCAGTTTCTGAACAAGATCCTGCGCGAGTTCCTGTGGGCAACGCTGGTCGTTAACTATGTGTTCCAGGAGGCGAAGGGCACCTTGTATCCGCTGGTAGCCTGAGTAGCCTTGAGTTAAAGCGCTTGTTTCACCAAGCGCTTTATGCTGCTGAACCACCATTGCCAGGGTGGCCCGAAGCTTTGCCTGCTGCTCCTGTGAACGCTGTTGCTGCTGAAGCAGACGCGCTTCCAGGTTGCATCCCCATTGCTGGACAAATGCAAAATCCCTCTGCTGGAGCCGTACACATTCCACATGCGGAAAACCAAAGTGGTTGAGGAACCGGACGAGGCTCTCAAACTCGGCGTGCAGCACGGCATTCTGTGGAGGCAGGGGCAGAGCAGGGGCAACCTGGCCGAGACTCTGGAAGTACATGCGGCGAACATGTTCCATCTCCGGGGTCATGCCATGCAGCGCAAGCCCAAGCCGCTGGATATCGGTACGCAAGGACTTCAGCTCCTCTACAGGAACGAACGTGTCTTCTTTCTTCGCCTTTTTCGCGTGCCAATGTGCGCGCAGAACCGCCCGCACCTTCGTCCAGACCATCGTCATCCATGACGGGATGCCCTTGATGAGTGCGGCCACCCAGATCAGGAGAACAGAGGTCCACCCGATGAACTCCAGCAGCGTGAGACATACGCTGAGAAAGGGGTGAGACGTTGAGATGGTCTCAGCGACAATACGCAAAACAATGGACAGCGCAAGGAGCAAAGACACAAGCTTAAAATTGACGACGGCCTTTGAAGCAGTAGTAGTTTTTTGCATGGAATGTCTCCTTCTTTCTTTCAGAGAGTGGCGTCATGCAGTGCGGCCTGATCATCCAGAAAAAAGAGCATTCCTGTACAGAGGGCTGTTTGCCATGCACAGGAATGCATTCATTCAGGGACCCGGCCTGTGCAGACAAAACAGCATGTACGAACCTACTTTGAACGACCTACGAGCATTTCAGATCAATCAGCGAGTTGGTAGCCGAACTTTTTGATTTTCGCGCCGAGGACCTCGATGAAGCGCAAGTCAAAATCATCCTGATCTGGCTGCATCTTCCACCAATTCGCAAAGAACCACGTCTCGGCGATGAGCGCGTTAGAGAGCATTTGGTAATCTCGGAACGGGTGCTTTTTGGTAAAGCAGATTGCGAGATTCTCTCCCGCTCTCCGCTCGGTTTCAGCAGCTATTTCCTCATCAATGACTTCCTCTACCCTCAAAAGCATCTCCGGCAATCCGTCTACTCGCGGTTCCTTGAGGTATCGCTCTACGCGCTCAAAGCTCAGCCTGATCAGCTCGTTTAATTGATCTGTAGTAAGTGTGCGCAGAGGAGGCTCCGTCTTTGCCTTCGTCCTCTTCGCCTGCTCTTTTCGCCGGGGCGCACCAACAGCCAGGAGCAGAGTGAAGAAACGCTGTTTGTAGAGAACCAAAGACGTGAGAACCAGAAACGTTACGAGAACAGCAATTACGATAGTCCCATTCATAGCAGAACTCTCCTTCTCGTTCAATTCAATCCCGACTTTTCCCCAGATGGAGTGTTCTGTGTCCTTCCCGCACAGAACCTCCAGGGGTGGTCATGTGCAGGAAGCCTCTTCCTCATGAGGACTATTGATACTTTAGCAGGGCCATCCGGTCTGCCAGCGGATCTGGATAAGATCGGGAGCGGGATGTGACCGGAACATGACCAGAAAATGAGAAGATAGAGGGGCTAAGGAACCACAAAATGATGCACATTATTGGTGAGTGCCATCTGGAGCAAATGCCTGTGCGCCCGCTTGATAGAGGCATGCGCGGCAAGTGCAGGCAAGAATTTTGCGCACGCCTTTTCTCACAGTCCTGAAATGGATGAGTTCTGATGAAAAGCAGAGTTGCACACCTCTTCCACACTGTCTGCAATCAGCTATGCATCGTTTGTCGTCACATTGGCGACAAACCAGAGGCATTGTGCAAGACGAAGCTCGCAAAACGCATATAGTAAGCATCGAATGTAATCATTGAGAGTCGCTTTGCATCAGCCTCATGTTCCCAAGGATCTCCGCTTTCCTTCTTGCCTTCCAGGTCTCTGTCAGGTGCTGGTCAGATATTATTCTGCTGGATACCTGGTCTCGAACACATCCAGTTCTGCTTGCTACCCGGACACGCTCGCTATCCTGAACACCGAAGCATGCGTGTGGAAGCGCATGCCTGATACGAGAGCCGACGGGAGAAAAACAATGAATATCTTGCAATGGATTGCTGATCGGATCGTTGAGGCGCTCACCGCGTTGAGTGGCCCGATTGCGCCGCTGATGAACATGATCAGTAGCACATCGCTCGCCTTCACCACGCAAAATCCTATCGTGGTGACTGCATGGCGCACGATGACAGTCGTGGCTGATCTATTCCTTGGCTTGTTCCTCGTCATCGGGGCCATTCAAATGATGTATGGCGACTCGACGGGCTCATTGCGTATGCCCGTTGGGCAATTTGTCGGAAAAGCTGTGCTAACCGCCATCCTCATTCATCTTTCGGCGTTTATCGGTGAGCAACTTCTCAACTTTAATAATCTGTTGTGCGGTCTTGTAGATGCAAACCTTCAGGATTTCGTGCGAGGAGTCAATAACGGACAGCTGTTTAACAATGGGCAAGCGCTGTTATTAGCCATTGTGACCACTATCGTCTTCGGCGTTGGCCTGTTTCGGGTCATCTTTCAGGCGATTCAAAGAGTACTCCGTTTCGACCTCCTCTTTGTCCTTTCCGGGCCTGCCTTCTTGACTTCGTTTCACCCTGCGACGGCACCGGTCTTTTCAAGCTGGATTCGCTTGTATGTGGTCACCATCTTTGAGCAATTCATTCAGTACTTGACCCTCGGTTTGGGCTTGCAACTATTGATTGCTACCAAACAGACGGGTCTCACCGGCTTCATTCTGGCTGTTGCCATGCTCAATATGGCTGCGGAAATTCCAGCACTGCTCACACGTTTCGGCGCTGCCATAGGGACAGGAGGACAAGGCGGCATCTCTTCCTTGCTGAATACAGCGGTCAAGGTAGCGATTCTGTTCGGCTAGCTTTTCTTTTACCACAGCAGTTTTCTCATACAGGAAGGAGTTTGACGTGAACACTCTAACAAATCTCAACAATGTTGTCTCGCTGTTACAACAGAACGCAGCCAAGATCGGCATTACAGCCGCAGGCCTGCTTATCGCGATCTATTGCGTCAGAATCATGATGGATAACGACAACTCGCCTGCCGGGCGTACAGAGCGCTGGGAAAAGCTGAAAAGAGTGTTTCTTTGCGCCGTCATTATTGCGGCAACGGGAGCATTCGTTCAGCTCGCAACCGGCCTCGGCGGGATGCTATGACGGATTTACGACATAATGGCTTGTCGTCAAGTTGTCTAGAAAGGAGAGAGACAGGCACGAGAGGAATAACCCCTGTCCACAGCTTCAATGCCTGAGCAGAATATCTTACACAAAGAGGTTCCCGGCCATCTCCTCCAGTTCGAGGAAAAGATCTTTGGAATGACGCTGATGCAGCTTCTCTCCGATCTGGGAGCAGCGGTCGGAATCCTGGTTCTCACGACATCCGTCCCCCTCGTTCCCCGAATCATCATCGGGGGATTGCTGATGATCGGTGTCCTTAGCCTGGTTCATGGCAAAATTAGCGGCTATACCATGCTCTACTGGCTTTACCTGCTTGGTCGTTCCAGGTTTCTGCCGACTCAGACGATCTTTCGCGGGCCGGGGGAGGAAATCATGAAAGGCGAGCCAGGATCGGTCCAAGAGAGTTGGCTTCAACTCAACTCCCTGGATCAGGGAGTCGCGGGAATCTTCTCAGAACGGAAGAAGCGCGATCAACCAGACGTAACCTATTGGGTGGTGTTCGAGGTTCAAAGTCTGCAGAATGTGCGCTTTCTCGCCGAGTCAGAGCAGGTACGAATCTACGGGCGCTTCAAGCTGTTCCTTGATGGCCTGGGCTTCCCGCTGAAATTCATCTCGCTCGTCCAGACAGCGGAGGCAGAACGCGATCCAGCTCTTGTCGCCCAGCAACAGGTGCTTTCCCAGCTTTCGGCAACGCCGCAGCTTCAGAAGATGCAGAAGGAAAGTCTCATGCATCAACGAGGCTCGCTCCGGCACTGTACGACGACCAGGCACTTCATCGTCGTTTCTGCCAGTTCCGGTGAGCTGGCACGGTTGCGCGCCGACGGAACAACACGCTCACCCCTGATTCGGGCCTTTGAATTACTCAGGCCCTCGAAACAACCGGCCATCACACCGGAGCAGGTCAAAAATGAACTGGATATCCGCGTTTCTATCGTCAAGAAAGCACTCCAGCAACTGGACGTGCAAGCGACGCTGCTCGATGATGCCCAGGTTCTTCAGGCATACGCTTCGTGTCTCGCCCTTGGCATCCGCGTTCCCTCCTTTGAGGTGGAGGTTCCCATGCAACGGGAAGAGGAAATCGGATCGCCCGCACAATCTGCCCAAGGCGCTCCGCAAACTGAGCGCGCCCTGGATGAACAAAGACACGAGCCAGCAGAAAACGGCCAGATGTTGGCTGCCGGAACATCATCTGGCCTGGCAGCTAACCGCCGATGGAAGAAATGCATTCAAGGCCTTCATCGCACATTCGTTTACGACAGCGCCACCAATCAGGCTCGTTTCGAGCAGGAGGCGGTGCGTCTGGCTGATCTGATCGCACCGTCAGCGGTCACGCTACTCAAAGACGTGGTTGAGGTAACAGTACGTGGAGAAAAACGCTACCAGCGCTACTATGAGGTCATTGGTTTCGCGCCAGAGCTATCGTATGGATGGCAGGAAGAGCTGACGTCATTAGCCCTGCCCATGATCATAGTGACGCGTTGCCATCCTATCGAGAGCCGCTTCATGATCAAAAAACTGGAAGTTCATCTGACAAAACTGGAAAGTCAAAGACTGGCCGATCAAAAGGCATTACGTCTGACAAAAGCTGACCAGAAGATTGAAGCCGAACAGGTCAGGGCGGTGATCGACGCACTCGCCCGCAAAAAGCTTAAAATCTTCGCAGTCCAGATGATTCTTGGCATTCACGCATCGAGCCGAGATCGCCTGGAGGAGCGGGCCAATTACCTGCTCTCACACCTGCGCGATCTACAACTGCGGGTACGGGCGCTCTCACGACGACATGATCTGGCTTGGCAGGCTTGCTTGCCAGCAGACCTGGCTCAGCTCGATGCCTTTACGAACTTGCCATCCGACGTGCTCTCGACCTTTATGAACTGGTCAACAGGCATGGTTGGGACACCCACTGGAGCCTATATTGGCACGACTGGCTCTGGTTTCACACGCCGCCCGGTGTACTTCAACCCCTGGGACGCGCGTAGGCGACTTCCCAATCCACATGTGGTCATCTGTGGTGAGAGCGGCATGGGCAAATCCTGGCTGGCGAAAACACTCATTATGGGATTACTGTGTGCGAGGATCGCGGATGCCGTGGTGCTTGACCGCGATGGCGATTATGATGCCATTCATGAGTATCTTCGGGGAGAAAGCCAGCGATTCAACTTGGCAGGAGCCTGCCCGCTTAATATCATGGATATTCCCTACGGGCCTGCCGATGTGGACCTCGCTGATCCTATCGATTTGATGGCTGAATGCATTGATAACCATCTCTTGATTGGTCTGGCTCTGCTCTACGGAGAGACCCTCACCAAAGCCCAGGAAGCCTTCCTCACTCATGCGGCACGGGAAACCTATGCGGCAAAGGGGATTACGATGGAAGCGATCCGGCGTGATCCACAGACCCTCCTACGTGAGCCGCCGGTGTTTGCCGACCTGATTGCGACGATGAAGGAGATACCAGCTTCATCCGAGTCTATACGCCAGGCTCTTTTAGAGCGATTCGAGCAGGTCGCCTACCTGTTTCCCGGCCAGACGACGGTGCGTCTCTCCTGCCCTCTGACGATCTTTAACATCAATAAGCTAGATGAAAAGTGGTATCCGCTGATGATTTACGTCGTGCAGAACTTTCTCCAGAGGCACCGGGCCTTGCGGTGCGATGAGCGCTACCTGGCCTATGTGGTGGAAGAAGCCAGCTATATGCTCAAACATCCGGCAGGAAAGCGCTATCTGGAGTCAGGATCGCGCGGATTCAGGAAGTTGGGAATCGCCCAGTTCACCCTCAGTCAGCACCCGGCAGATTTCCTGGAAGAAGGGCAGGTCATTATCAGCAATGCGGGAACATGCTTCTTCCTGGGTATGCAGCGCCATGCTGCACAGAAACTCAAGTTGGCCGAAGAGTTGGAGCGCGTCTTGGAAGAAGGCATTTCCGGTCGTGCTATCCTGCGCTGTGGTCGGGAGTACGCAGCTATCGATGTTGCCAAGCAGAGCCCCCTTCACCGCGCCATTTTTACGACTGATCCACGAGAACGCCGCTTGTTACGAGAACGGAAGCAAAGGCTAGGAACCAGGCCACGCCAGCCAGTTGCTTCTTGAGATGGCACGGACAAGGAGAGCATGATGAGCAAAAACTGCATAATACAGAGAATTTTTCGCTTTCTTTGCAGGCCATTTGTTCAATGGCTGATGAGTCTGATCGTCTCCATGCTCCTGGCAATGAGTCTTGGCTATGCGGCCCTGGTCATTGCCTTCCCCCGATCAGGGAATGAAGTCGCTTTGACTCCGATTTCTCAACACGCCTCCGCGGTCGCTCTGGCAATCGGTGGTTTGACGCCTCTATGGTGCATGGGAAGGCAGATTGAGGCGCAGATGACCATGTGCAAGGCGGGGAACCAGGACATGGGAGGGAGGGAAGCATGACGCAAACGCAATCTCAGCCAGTAACGCCTACGGCTCCTACCATCCCTCTGCCGGACAGAGTAGCATCGGAGTCAAGGCCGGGGAGAGGTGGGCGGAGTATGTCGCCTGCTTTGGGCGCTGCTCATCCGCCTCTTGAACCACAGGGATGTCCGTTCCTGGCGTTGATCGTGCCAAGCGACGAAGGAGAGCGTCAGGCTCAGGCGATGGAAAACTGGTTTCAAGCGTGTTCGTCCGATGAGCCATTTGCCCTGGAACTCGTGGGCACCAGAAGAGAGCAGGGCTTTCTGCTGCGGGCCAGTTCTGAGGAGCAACTGGCACTGCTATGCAAACAGTTGGAGGCCCAATATCCCCAGGCGGAGGTCCAGCGTGTTGCGCCTACCGCTGATCCATTGATCCTGCACGCCGGAGAACACGCGGTGATTGGCGAATTCTCCCTGGCTCAACCAAGCTACCTTCCGCTGAAGACATTCACCGGCAAAGCTCTGGCAGAACCTGGTGCCGATCCGTTGGCAGGACTTCTCGCCAGCATGGAAGCCATCGGACCTGGGCAACGGATCATTGCCCAACTGGCACTCGTCCGCGCACCGGAAACCTGGCTTTCTGCCGATATCCGCAAGTCAGTTGAACACGCCCTCCAGCCAGAGCGGGACAAGTTGATGGTCTCCATGAAAAACGCGCCGACGGAGAGTGACATTGTTGAGGGTGGCAAACTGGTCGCGCTTCTCGCTGCGACCATTGGAGGAATCCTTGCCTATCGGTGGTATCGAGAGCACGCTTTGCTTCCACTCATCCTCCTGGGAATGGCGTTTGCACTCAGCCTGATAGGCTTCATCTGGTGGAAACTCTGGCAAAAAAAACCACCAATCTACGATATGAAATTGGTCGCAGAAAAGATGGCGCGAGCTGGTTTCTATAGCCAATTGCGGGTGATCGCGATTGGGCAAGAGTCGCGTGCGTCCCAACAGCAATTGACCGCCCATGTGAAGGCAATGGAAGTGGTCTACCGACAATTTACCCTGGCATCGAGCAATAGCCTCTACCTCAAGCGCACCAGGTATCTCTGCGTGAATGAACGCGGTGCCAGAAATCTCACAACTATCAAGCAGGCCTTTCCGTATGCGCATGTCGTCCTGCGTTTCCTCCATGGAGGAGCCTATTCCTGGCAGGTGTTGAATGCTCTGGAATTATCCGGGATGTTTCACCTGCCCCAGGAGACGACCGATTTGCCTCTGGTGCGCAGGATTTCGCTCAAAAGCTTGCTGGCCTCTCCTGAGATTGCACGCCAGATTACGCAGATACCGGCACCTCTGCCGCCAGCGCTGATCGGCTACTCGAAGCATCGTCGCTATAGCGTGCCGGTCTATCTGCCGTTTGATGTCCTGTTCTCGCATAAATTCTTCGCTGGCATGTCTCGTTCGGGCAAGTCTGTCCTTATTCAGCTTTTGACCAAGGCAGCCATGCAGCCCTTGCAGCAACAGGCCCGGGGGAATATCCCTCAGCCAGGCGTCTTTGTGGCCGATCCGCATCGCGATCTGATCATGGATATTCTGAAACTCATTCCGCCATCTCGTGCGCAAGAGGTCCTGCTTCTTGATCTGACCGACACCCAGTTTCCAGTCGCGCTGAATCCCCTCGACGCGACGATGGGCTTCACCAGGGATCAAGCTGTTTCTAACCTCATGTCGTGCTTCCAAAAAATCTGGGCTGAGCAGTGGGGGCCGCGTATGGCGTACTTCTTGAACTCCGTCTGCTTGCTGCTCTACACGCTCAACGAAGACCTCGTGCGACAGGGGCGCGCTCAGGAGCAATATACCCTGCTTGATATCAACCCCTTGTTGCAATACAAGGATTACGCTATCGAGGTCCTCTCACAGCTCGATATGAGCGAAACGTGGCATCAAGAGTTAATGGTCTTCTGGCAAACCACGTACTTCACGCTCAACCCTTCCTTTAAAAATGAAGTCATCATGCCGATTATCTCAAAAATCGGAGTGTTCAACGACAACCAGCAGCTTCAGCGTATAGTCGGTCAGCCTGTGACCAGGGCGCCTGTTCATGAGGCCATCACAGCCGGGAAAATCGTGCTCTGTGCGCTCTCCGCGAAGGACATGGATGATAATGCCGTCAACATTCTTGGCTCGACGTTAATCAACTTACTCCACCGAGCCTTCAGCTTGCAGCAAAGCCTGCCTCTCTTGCAGCGCCGCAAAGTCTTTGTTGCCGTTGATGAATTTCAAAACTTTTCAGGGTCCGACTTTGACAAGCTCTTGTCAGAGGACGCCAAGTACGGGTGTGCTTTGCTGCTGGCAACGCAGAGCCTCAAGCGATTGAATCTCATCCGCGACGGCTTGCTCGAAATGGTGCTCTCCAACTGTCAGCACCTTTGCGTGTTCCGCGTTTCTGCCGCAGACGCGAAGATGATGGAGGAAGAGCTTCAGAAAAAGGTGACCGTCAAGCATATTCTGAGCCAACCGGGGCTTCATTGCTACGCGCGGCTTGCGATGACAGGCTATCCGCTCCAGATTGTCTCGGTCCAGCTTGCGCAACCAACAAGTTGGGCGCAGGACCCGGCGCGGGACAGTCTGGCGGAAGAGATCCAACGCGAGAATCAAAAGCGCAACTTGCCCGCCAGCGAGGTGGATCGTCGTCACGCGCAGCACTTACGCCGGTTCCTCAACGTCAGTGCTTATGCAAGCAGACTTCAGCGGGATGCGCGGGCGGCACGCGCTCGAAAACAGGAACGAGACGAAGCCGATCAGCTTGCCCAGGAGTTACAGGCGGCGCAGATTATAACAGGGACAAAACAGCCAACCAGTCCCGTGTCGGCTGCTTCATCTGCTGATGACACGCGCGATGAGCAGCAGCAAGGAGAAGGACAAGGGACCGCTTCGACCAGCCCGCCGAAGGCAAAGCCAACACGGAACCACCGCCGCAGCCGGCGCATGGGGAAAAGACCAGTGGGCGTACCACCCCCAGAGCCCAACGCTGGACAACCTGATCAATCAGCCGATGATGCCGATGAGGAGAGCCGCCCTTTGCTCGGCTCTGGTGGCTCATTCATGGTTGGAGGGAACAGTTGGGGCTCGTTCTGGGGCTACGAGGGACGGGAAGGACGGGAGCGAGCGTAGATGTCTCGTTGGCGCTTTCTCCAGAAATCGGAGTAGTGGAGACCTCCAGAGCCTCTCCTGTCATGTTCTGAAATGTTTTCCAAGCGTTTCATCAACCGATCAGGAGACCCTGATTGCCACTGCTTCCTTCAAAATGAGCACTGTTGTTTTTATCATTCACATAGATTCAGAGAAAGGCGAGAAACGCATGATAGATTTTTCTTCACAGTCCTACAACCTTACAACCACAGATGCGATCCGCTGGTATCTTCAGGATCTGGCGAAGATCTCTCCGCTCTCGCTTAAAGCAGAGCAGGAAGTGGTCCAGCGGATAGTTGCTGATCCGCTCTCTCAAGAGGCCAATGACGCTCGCGACTTGTTGATCAAAGCCAACCTTCGTTTCGTTGTTCGCCTTGCCTTGTGCTATACCCCATTTGGCGTGGAACTTCCCGATCTCATTCAAGAGGGAAGCCTGACGCTGATCAGGGCTGTGCGCAAGTTCAATCCCAGGCGCTGCTCGCACTTCAGGCAGTATGCACGCCTGCGTGTGAATTGGTCCCTATATCATATGGTCGAAGCGCATCTGGTCGAGCGACATCTCATGGAGCCGAACTGCGCGGCTATTCGCCCGCTCTCCGCCCAGGTACTGAAGGCCCTTGCCCGCAATGCCATTGATGAACAGGCGCTGGTCCTCGATCTTCCTGAAAATCGCTTTGTCTCACTTGAGGCATTGCTTGAGGAAAGCAACGTAGATAGCTGTCATACTAATGACTGTTTCTCTGCTCATGCGTCCTACAGTGACGAAGCTCTGGGCGAATATGCTTTTCAACAGGAGCAGATGAGAGGGATTGCACAATGTTTGCAAACCTTGACGCTGAGAGAGCAGTTCGTACTTACACAGCGTTACTTAAGGCGCTTTTCCCTCTCGCACGAAGAGGTAGGAAAGAAGCTGTGCATCACCTATGAGCGAGTACGGCAGCTTGAAGAACGGGGGTTACGAAAATTGCGACATCCACGTAGCTCAAAAATCCTTCGTAGCTTGTTCTAGC
>Ga0209061_1002734_pt1 | contig 21193 bp, 20 predicted proteins | sample Coa_R1_10_FD_187157 | JGI IMG/M metagenome (GOLD analysis project Ga0209061, IMG submission 187157) | Surface soil microbial communities from Centralia Pennsylvania, which are recovering from an underground coalmine fire - Coalmine... | ecosystem: Environmental > Terrestrial > Soil >...
AGTAAGTCACACTCGTTCCCCTCCGGGACCACGGAAGGACGCGGCACATGACACGCATCGGCACCCGCCGTGGCCGGCGGCGCCGGCCACGGCCAGCGCTCGCCGCGCTGACCGTCAGCGCGGCGCTAACCGCCGTAACGGCACTGACCGCCGCCCCGGCGCTGGCCGCCGGCACAGGCGCGGACCCGGCTGAGGCGACCGCGCTGGCGCAGGCCTTCGAGGCGGGGCGGCACGTCCCAGGCTCGGTCATCGGCGGCATCCGCCCCGGCACCCTGCACACCGGCACCGCGGGCGGGGCCGAATGGGCGATCGCCAGCTTCACCCCGTCCCCCTCGGCTGGCGAGCAGGTGGCGGCCGGGTTCCAGGACGGCGCGGCCACGGGGGTATTCAAGGATCAGAACGGCAGGTGGCGGCTGGTCACGACCGGCCCCTATGGCTGCGGCGAGGGGCTGCCCGCCACGCTGAAAAGGGCGTGGGGGCTCGCGGACCCGGCGGCCTGCGCCGGCACGATCGCAGCCCAGCGCGCCGCGGCCCGGAGCGCGCTGTCCGCGTTCCCCGCTGCGGCGCGCGCCGCGGCCGCGACCGCGGCGTCCCGCCAGGCCCCGGCGCAGCGCGCCGCGCCCGCGGACCCGGGCCAGGCGATCGCGAGCATCGCGCTCAGCCAGGTCGGGATCGGCGACACCCCGGCGGTGACCAGCTTCGCCCTGGACTGTGACCCGTACACCACGCTGACGGCCGGGTTCTCCGCCAACGCCGACGGCTGCGGCTACGACGCCACGTTCGGTGTCGAGAACGAGAACGAGACCTGGTGCTCGGACTTCAACAAGTGGGTGTGGGAACAGGCCGGCGTCACCGCGGACATGAACACGCTCAACGCCGCCTCGGTCTCCTTCTACGACTGGGCCCGCCAGCAGGGCGAGCCGCTGGCGGCCGACACCGGCACCCCGGCGGTCGGCGACTCGATCGTCTTCTTCGAGCCGGGCCTGGTCGGGGTCTACGCCGACCATGTCGGCATCGTCACGGGGGTCAATCCCGACGGGACCATCGACATGGTCAACGGCGACTTCCTGGCCAGCACCAACGTGCACGTCGAGTACGACACCGGCATCAGCCTGACGAGCTGGGCGGCGGCCACCTGGGGGCCCGGCGAGGAGTGGTTCATCGTCACCCCGCCGGCCGGCCCGCAGCAGCCCGTGCCGAGGGCGGCGATGTCCGGGCCGCGCACGGCGGTCACCGGAACGGACAGCGTGTTCCGTGCGCACGCTTCGGAACAGGGCGGCTCGATCACCGCGTACTACTGGACGTTCGGCGACGGGCGGACCACGAACGCCGCCGGCCCGGACGTGACGCACGTCTACGCGCAGGCCGGCACGTACACCGCGTCGGTCACCGTGACCTCAAGCTCCGGCACGATCACCACGCTCACCCGGAACGTCACCGTCCTCGGCGCCTCGTCCGCGGTCGCGGCGGTGCCCTCGAATTCCGTGTGGTTCGCGACGACGCCGGTCGACGAGTACCTGTTCGTCCGTTCGGCAGGCGGCCTGGCGGCGGACATCTGGGACGGCGCGAGCTGGCTTCAGGCCGCCGTTCCCGGCCAGCCGTCCGCCTCCCCGTCCCCCTTCACCGCGGCCGGCGGGATCGCCGCGCTCAGCTACCCGGATCCGGCGGCGGGCGACGCGATCACACCGCACGCGTACTTCCGTGCCGCGGACGGGTCACTGGCCCAGGCCTACCTCGGCCCCTCCGGCTGGGTGACCCAGGACCTTCCCGGCCAGCCCGCCGCGGGCAGCGCCATTGTGGCGACCACGGCGCCCGGCGGCCCGGCGGTGTTCTACGTGGACGCCGCCGGGCGGCTGGCCGAGTCGATCCAGCGCTCCGGCACCTGGACGGCCGGCACGCTGGCGCCGGCCGGTCCCGCGCTCCGCCCCGCGCCGCTGGCCCTGGCCGACACGGCCGGCGGCCCTGTGCTGTTCGGCGTCGGGCCGGGCGGAGCGATCAGGGCGGTGTCGGCCGGCAGGGGCACGTGGCGGAGCAGGGGAATCCCGGCCAGGACCGCGGCGGGCGGCTCGCTGGCCGCCCTGACCACGCCCGGCGGGCAGGCGGCCGTCGTCTACGCCAGCGCGAAGGGCGGGGGCCTGGCCGAGGCGGCCGAGACGGCGGCGGGGAAGTGGAACGTCACGGACCTGCCCGGCTCGCCCGCGCCCGGCGGCGGCCTCGCGGCGACCACGTACCTGCTGCCGTCCGCGGTGACCGGTCCGTTCGGGTCGTTCCCCCAGCCGCCCGGCTCGCTCACCCCGTCGGGTCCCGCCGAGCCGCTCGGCACGGAGGCGTTCTACCGCACCGCCTCCGGCACGCCCGCGGTCACGTTCGACGACGGCACGGGCTGGCGGACGGCGGAACTGCCGGCCGCGGGCGGCGCGATCACCGGAGTGAGCGCCTACCCGGTGGCCTACCAGCCGGTGCAGGTGTTCCTCTCCACGACGGCCGGCGGACTGGCCGAGGACGCCGCCGGCGGCGCGCCCTCCGGGACCTGGACCTCGCAGGCCCTGCCGGGCAGGCCGGCCACGTTCGCGGACCGGGTGGTGCTGTACGCGGCGACGCCGGCTGACGCCGCGGCCGCGCTCACCGCGGCCGCGGCGGCGGGCCTGTTGGCGGGCCAGGTCACCACGTCCTTCGCCACCGCCTGGGACGACACGCTCAGCGGCGATTACCTGGTGATCTCGGTGGGCCTCGCCGCCACGGACGCCCTGTACTACAACGTGTGCGGCTGGCCCAACCCGTCCACCGACATCGCCGGCTCGACCCCGTTCTACGACGTGACCGGGCCGCTGGACACGCTGCCCGGCGCGGGCGCCTTCGAGAACGCGGCGGCCTCAAGCGCGCCGCTGGCCCGGCAGCGGGCGGCCGGGCTCGCGTACTACGCGGTCCACGGCACGCTGCCGCCCGGTGTGACGTCCGTGCCCGCCGCCGCGAGCCCCGTGTACGCGTGCTCCGGGTCCCCGTCGTGAGAACCGGCCCCGGCAAAGGCGCCCGGGTTAGCGGAAGCAGGCGGCCGCGACCGCGGCGTGGAAGCCGCGGCGGAGGGCCCTGACGGCGGCCGCGTCGCGGCCGAAGTGCACCGCGTTGGTCAGCAGCACCGCCCAGACGCCGCTCGGGGAGTCGAGCGCGAGGCTGGTGCCGGTGAAGCCGGTGTGCGACACGGCGGAGGCGGGCCAGTGGCCGCCGAGGACGTCGAAGCGGTCTCCGCCGCGTACCCAGCCGAGTCCGCGGCGGCCGCGCAGGCCGGCGGTCTGGCACGACTCGGCTTCCCGGCGCAGCGCGGCCGGCACCGGGACGCCGGCGTCGCTTACCCACCACGCGCAGAACGCCGCGAGGTCGGCCGCGACGGAGAACAGGCCGGCGTGCCCGGCGACACCGCCCATCAGCCGCGCGTTCTCGTCGTGCACGACGCCGCGCAGCGGCGTGCCGCCGCCGTCGCGTTCGGTGGCGGCGAACCGGTCTGGCGCGGTGGCCGGCGCGTACCCGGTGCTCGTCATGCCGAGCGGGCCGGTGACGAGGTCGCGGACCGCCGCGTCGAGCGGCTCGCCTGCGACCGCGGCGACGATCTCGCCGAGGGCGAGGAAACCGAGGTCGGAGTAGGTGACCCTGGTCCCGGGCGGCGCCTGGCGCGCCGTCGCGAACAGGTCGCGCAGCAGGCCCTCCCGGGTCTGGCACCACTGGTAGAACCGCACCGTGTCCGGCAGCCCGGACGTATGGGCGAGCAGGTGCCTGATCGTCACCGGCCCGTCGCGCAGGGCGGTGAACCCCGGCAGGTAGCGCGCCGCCGGGTCGTCCAGCCCCAGCCGTCCGCGGCCGGCCAGCGCGAGCACCGCCGTGGTGGTCGCCACCACCTTGGTCAGGGACGCGAGGTCGAACAGCGTCCCGGCCGTCATCGGGCGCGCCGTCCCGGGCGTGGTATCCGCCCACCCGGCCACCCAGGCGGACAGCGTGACCGGTCCCCGGCCGGCGGCCGCGACGGCCCCTGGCACGCCGCCGTCCCGCACCGCCGCGGCGACGATCTCGCCGGCCCGGGCCAGCGCGGGGGCCGGCTCAGCAGGCACGGCCGCGTCCCGCGAGCAGCGCCGCGCCTACCTCCGGCGGCGCCAGCGGCCGGACGGCGCCGGTGAGCTCGGCGAACCGGTCCCAGATCACCGGGGCGCGGAACACCCCGCCCATCCCGCACACCGGCAGCGGGCCGAGCCTGCGCCTGACCGCCGCGGCGAGCGCGGCCAGGTGCCGTGCCGCCTCCAGCGCGATCCGCCGCGCGGCCTGGTCCTCCCCCGCCAGCGCGGTCACGACCGGGGCGAGCGCGGCGAGCCTGCCGCGTTCGGCCGGGTGCGAGTGCACGTCCCTGACCAGCGCGGGCAGGTCGCGCCCTGCGGCCTGGACGACCGCGTCCCGCAGGGCCGCGGAGCCTCCCATGCCGTCCTCCCAGCGCAGTGCGGCGGCCACGGCCGCGCGGCCGATCCAGTAGGCACTCCCCTCGTCGCCGAGCAGGAAGCCGTGCCCGCCCGCCCGCGCCCGCCGCTCGCCGTCGCAGCCCATGGCACCGGATCCCGTCCCGGCGAACACGGCGATCCCCGGCGCGGCGCCGAACGCGCCCAGCCATGCCGTCTCGCCGTCCGGTGCGGCCAGCACCGGGCAGCCCGCGCGCCGGGTCAGTTCCTCCCCGAGCCTGGCCGCATCGGCCGGCGAGCGCAGGCCTGGCATGCCGATGCCCGCGGCCGTGGCGCCGGCGGCGCCGATCAGCTCCGCCAGCCGGTCCGTGAGATCCCCGCTCAGCAGCGCGTTCATCGGGGGCGCGGTGAACCGCCTGGCCACCTGCCCGCCGGCGATGAGGACTACCCTCGTGGCACTGCCGCCGGCGTCGATGCCGAGCAGGCGCCCGGGCAGCGGCCCGGGGAGCCCCGGGGGGAGGCGTTCTGGCGGGTCATCGCCGGACGCGGAGAAAGGTTCGTTAATCATGAACGATTTCCTTATCGATTCTGGCATATCGTAACAGCCATGACGGTGTTTCCTGATGGGCCGGGCGCGGGGTCCGCGGGCGCGGACCCCGTCCTCGATCTTTCCGCGGCCCCGCCGACCGAGCAGCGGAACCCGCGCACGACGGACATCGACCTGCTGCCGACCCCGGCCGTGCTCGCGCTGCTGCACGCCGAGGACGCGCTGGTCCCGGCCGCGGTCGAGCCCGTGCTCGGCACGCTGGCCGCGGTGGTCGACGAGGCGGCGGAACGGGTCCGCCGCGGCGGCCGGGTGCACTACTTCGGCGCCGGGTCGTCCGGGCGGATCGCGGTGCTCGACGCCACGGAGCTGGTGCCCACGTTCGGCCTCGCGCCTGGCGTCGTCACCGCCCACCTGGCCGGCGGCGGCGACGCGATGGAACGCGCGGTGGAGGGCGCCGAGGACGATGACGCGAGCGGCGCCGATGATGCGGCCGGCGTCACCGCCGCCGACCTCGTCATCGGGCTGAGCGCCAGCGGCCGGACGCCGTACGTCGCCGGGGCGCTTGCCGCCGCCGCCCGGCGGGGCGCGTTCACCGTGGTCGTCACCTGCAACCCCGGCTCTCCGCTGCGGCCGCTCGCCCGGGTCGCCATCGCGGCGGACACCGGCCCGGAGGCGATCGCCGGCTCGACCCGGCTCAAGGCGACGTCGGCGCTCAAGCTCATCCTGAACAGCTTCTCCACCGCGCTGATGGTGCGGCTCGGCAAGACGTACTCGAATCTGATGGCGGAGGTCAGCGCGACCAACGACAAGCTGCGGGTGCGGAGGGTGCGCATTCTGCGGGAGGCGTCCGGCGCGGACGAGACCGCCGCGGCGGCCGCGCTGACCCAGGCGGACGGCGACCTGCGCACGGCCCTGGTGGCGCTGCTGGCCGGAGTGGGCGCGGAGCGGGCGCGGGAGGCGCTCGACGCCGCGGACGGCACCGTGCGCGGCGCGCTCGCCGCGCTCGGCGTCGCACAGCACGCGCCCTGAGCAGCCGGCCCGGGCAGCCAGCCTGGACGGCGCACCCCGGGCGGCGCGCCCCGGGCGGCGCGCCCCGGGCGGCACGCTGCCCGCCCGGGCGAGGCCGTCTGGGCGGACGCTGTTACATTTTAGTAAATAAATATCGGTTGTGAAACATTTATCGTAAGATCTTTACGTGACGGTCTGGCGACGTGAAAATTACCTGCCGTAGTGGGCGCGGTGAACGCTAACGGAGGAGCAGCCGATGCGACTGAAGAGATCTCCGCTCAGGAGAAGGACCCGATCGATCCTGACTGGCTCGCTGGCCGTCGCCGTGACGGTCGCCGCGGCCGCCTGCTCCAGCGGCGGCTCGTCCGGCGGCAGCGGCGGGACGACCACGCTGAAGATCATTACCTGGGTGAACCCGCCCGCCGTCCAGGCGATCGGCAAGATCGACGCGGAGTTCGAGCAGAAGTACCCGAACATCAAGGTCAAGCTGCAGACAGCCGCGAACGTGAACGGCCCGTACGAGACGCTGCTCCAGCAATCGGTCAACTCCGGCACCGCCGACATCGTCACGAGCAATTTTCCGCTCCTGCCGCTGCCGAAGACCCTGACGAGCCAGAACACCACCCCGATTCAGCTTTGGGTGACGAAGGGGGCCTTCGCGCCGCTGAACGGCCAGGGCTTCCTCAGCGACTACACGCCGGCCGCGCTGCAGGCGGAGACCTACCAGGGGAAGACGTACGGCCTTGTCTCTGGGGCGTACCAGGAAGGCGTGTTCTACAACAAGCAGATCTTCGCCAAGTACCACCTGAGTGCGCCTGCCACCTTCAGCCAGTTCCTGGCCCTGTGCCAGACGCTCAAGAAGGACGGCGTGCAGCCGCTGTACACCGCCCTCGGCCAGGTCGGGCCCATATACCTCCAGTTCATCTACTACGAGATGATGGCTGACCTGTGGTACCCGAAGGCGCCCGGCGGGAACCTCGCCACCGCCCTGATGAACGGGACCGTCAAGTGGACCGACCCGGCCTTCATCCAGGGCATGAACGAAGAGAAGCAGATCGCCCAGTACCTGGAGCCGAACTACACCGGCGCGCCGTGGCAGTCCATGGCAGGCGGTGATTTCGCCGCGGGCAAGTACGCGATGGAACTCGACGGGTCCTGGGACCTGTCCTCCCTCCACCAGGCGAACCCGGGCCTGCAGCTGGGTTACTTCCCGCTGCCGTTCAGCAACAACCCCACGGACAACCAGGCCTACATGCAGAACGACCTCACGTTCTACGTGCTCGCCCACTCGCCGAACCAGTCCGCGGCGATGAAGTGGCTGGCGTTCTTCTCCTCACCGCAGATCTACGCCCAGTACGTGAACATCACCGGCATCTCCTCCAGCCAGAAGACCGGAACCTTCACCGGCTTCGCGGCGCAGGTCATGGGATCCTGGTTCGGCAAGGGCGTCCTTCAGGACGTGCTGTACCCGGCGCTGTCGCCAAGCAACGGCTACTACGACCAGGCAGCCAACTGGGCGGACCTCCAGCTGTCGGTGATGCAGGGCAAGATGACCGCCGCGCAGGCCGCCGCCACCTACCAGAAGGACTGGAAGACGTCGTGACGGCGCTGCGCCCGGGGTCACGGCGGACCGCCGTGACCCCGGCGGGCGCGGCCGGGGCCCGGGCCGGGCGCCGCAGGAACAGGGCGGCGCCGGCCCGGCTGCTCAGCCGCCCGTCCCGGGTCGTGATGTGGGGCGGCCTGCTGCTCGGGCTTGCCGTCTACGTGCTTTTCGGCATCGTGCCGATGGTCGGGAACCTCGTCATCTCGTTCACCGACTACACCGGGCTGCCGGGCCAGGTAGTGCACAACCTGGGATTCGCCAACTACTCGTCGATGCTCTCCACCGAGGCCCCGGGCTTCAGGCAGGGCATCGTCGCCAGCCTGGTCTTCGTGGTCGCGGTCACCATCGGGCAGAACGCTCTCGCGCTGCTGTTCGCGCACAGGCTGATCGGCTCGGGGCGCTTGGCGGCGCTCGGCCGCCTGCTGGTGTTCCTGCCGATCGCGCTCGGGGTCACGATCGTCGGCCTGATCTGGATCCTGGTCTTCGACCCGCAGCAGGGCCCGATGGCGTCGCTGTTCGGCGCGTTCGGCATGCACCCGGGGTTCTTCGGCGCCGACAACTGGGCGATGCCGCTGGTCATCTTCGTCCAGATCTGGCAGAACGCGGGCTTTTCCACCCTGGTGTTCATCGGCGGCCTGCGCGCCATCGACCCGGCGCTGTACGAGGCCGCGGCCATGGACGGGATCGGCGGCTGGCAGCGGCTGCGCCGCATCACGTTCCCGCTGCTCGCGCCCTCGGTCACGGTGGCCGTGCTGCTCGCCGTCGTCGGGGCGTTCACCACCTACAACCTGATCTACGTGCTCACCGACGGCCAGTACGGCACGCAGACGCTCGGCATCCTCTCGTTCAACGCGGCGTTCGGCAGCTTCCAGGCCAACCTCGGGTACGGCGCGGCGGTCAGCGTGGTGCTGTTCGTGATGACCCTTATCGTGGCGCTGCCGCTGATGGCGCTGCTGCGCCGCCGGGAACGGAGACTTCTCGGATGAGGAGGATGAGACACCCGCGCCTGGTATCCGGGATCGCGATCGGCGTGCTTATCACGCTGCTGTTCCTGGTGCCGATCCTGTACGTGATCATGATCGCGTTCGAGTCGCCGTCCCATTTCCTGGTCTCACCGATGACGCCGGGCTCCCCGCAGACCAGCAACTTCAGCGCCGCATGGAACGGCGCGGACCTCGGCGTCCAGCTGCTCAACACCGTGCTGTACTCGGTGGTGGCGGCGGCGCTGTCGGTGGTGCTCGGCCTGCTGATCGCGTTCCCGGTCGCGCGCCGCCTGGTGCGGGGCCATTCGGCGGTGTACACGTTCCTGTTCATCGGGGTGTTCCTGCCGCTGTCGATAATCCCGCTGTACGCCGAGGCCCGCGTGCTCGGCCTGTACAACAGCAGGATCGGCTACATCATCTTGCACGTCGAGCCGGGCCTGCCGCTCGCCGTGCTCCTGCTGACCGCGGCGATCTACGCGGTCCCGGTCGAGCTCGACGAGGCGGCCTGGATGGAGGGCGCCTCCTACCTGGACTACCTCATGCGCGTGGTGGTGCCGCTGATCAGGCCCGCGCTGCTGATCGCGTTCCTGTACGGCCTGCTGGGGGTGTGGAACGACATCATCGGCCCGGTGGTGCTGCTCGCGGACCCGAGCCTGTTCCCGGTCACCAGGGGGATCTACAACTTCTTCGGCTCGAACGAGAGCCAGTGGACGCTGCTGGCGGCGGCCATCGTGATCGCCAGCCTGCCGGTGGCAGCCCTGTTCGCCGCCTCGCAGCGCCAGATCAACCGCGCCAGCCTGGTCGGCGCGGTCAAGGGCTGATCACTGAGTCGGCCGGGACCGTTTCGATAATGGCCTCGGATGCCTGCTGCGGCGGACACGCTTCGCCTGCGCCGCGGCGAAGGTGCGCTCCAGCGCGTCCATGGTGCGCGGCAGGTCGCGCTGTGCCAGCGTGACGAACAGGCAGTCCACCACGGTGAGCTGGGCGATCCGGCTGGTCATGGCGCCGGATCGGAAGGCGGTCTCCCGCGCGGCGGTCAGCAGCACGAGGTCCGCCACCTCGGTGATCGGGGACCATGGGAAGTTCGTGATCGCGACCGTGGTGGCGCCGTGCGCGCGGGCCTCGGCGAGCGCGTCGATGGTGTCCACGGTGGTCCCGGTGTGCGACAGGCCGACCGCGACGTCGCCCTTGCCGCGCAGCGCCGCGGAGGTGGCCGCCATGTGGGGGTCGGTCCAGGCGTACGCGGGCCGGGCGATGCGCTGTAGCTTGATCTGCAGGTCGACGGCCACCAGGCCGCTCGCGCCGACGCCGTAGATGTCGATCCGGTTCGCCGCCGCGAGCGCGTCGACGACCTTGAGCAAGGCGCCGACATCGAGCCGGCTGGCGGTCTCGGTGACCGCGGCCGCGTCCGCGTAAGCGATCTTCTTGGTGATCGTCACCGGGTCGTCGTCGGGGTCGATATCGCTGGACGCCGCCACGACCGCCGCCGCGTCGTCGTGCGCCACGGCCCCGGCCAGCGCGATCCGCAGCTCCGGGTACCCGCGCAGCCCGATCGCGCGGCAGAACCGCACCACGCTGGTGGCCGACGTGCCGCAGGAGCGGGCCAGCTCGGAGATGCTCCGCCAGGCCACGCCGGCCGGGTCGTCGAGGACCGCCTGCGCCACGCGCCGCTCGACCGGAGCCAGGTCCGGAAGCAGCGAGCGGATCGTGACCAGGACCCCGACGTCCGGCGCTGTACCGCCCGGATCGGGCCTGGGCGTGTTGCGGCGGCGCCGGCCGGGCGTCCGGGCCGCCGGATCGGCTTCGGTTGTCATCCTGCCAACCCCGGGTCGGCTGATTGTGTCTGCGCTAGCCAGCGTACCTTTCCCGCCGGCCGGGGTGAACGGTGACGGTTCAGCCGCGGCTTAACCGCAGCCCTGTGCCGCGCCGCCCGGCCATGCGGACGCCGCCAGGCGTGCTGCGGACCGCCACCGGGATCTGGCAGGCTGGATGTGTGCTGATCGAGCATCGCGGCCCTGTGCCAGAGGATCAGCCCGGCCTGTGGGCCGCCTCAGCGGTCGTCAAGCGCTGAGGCGATGTCCGTGCTGCTGAAACCATCTGAAACCATCGCCTTTGAACAGCAGCGGTTCGCCGGTCGCCTTGGCCAGGGCATAGGCGAAGCAGTCACCGAGGCTGAGCGAAGCCTTGTGCCCCGAGCCCTTCCCGTAGTCACGGTAAGCATCCCGGGCAATGCGCGCCTGGGATGGCGTCACGGGCTCCACCTGGATGCCGGCTTCCGCGATGAACTGGCCGAAGCGGCGTGACGCGACGGGATCGCGGGCACTGTCGACGACGATCGCCGCCTCCAGGTGGCTGGCCGCCGACATCCGCAACGCCTCGGCCCCGTCGATCGCGTTAAGGTAGGCGTCCGCATCCGCCTCCTGGCGCAGGATGGCGATGACGGCGGAGGAGTCCGCCACTGTCATCCCGGAAGCCCCCGGTCGTCATACAGGTAGCTGCCGATATCAGCGCTCTCGCTGACCCCGGCCAGCCGCGGTGCGGTGTCCCGGGCGACCGCCAGCAGCCGGTCCCTGCGGCTGTGCCGCAGCCGGGCCTGATCGCGGTCCAGCCGTGCCAGCCGTTCCATGACCGCCACCTTGACAACGACCTGCTCGCCATCGGGGCGATGCGCGCCATCCTCAGCAGCGGCCTGCGGATTCCGCAGGACATCGCGGTCGTCGGGTTCGACGACATCGAAGATGCCCGTTACACGTTCCCGTCGCTGACGACGATCTCGCCGGACAAGGAGGACATCGCGCGGCTGGCAGTGGCGCGGCTGTTCGGCCGACTGAACGGGGACAAGGCGGCTCCCGCCTCCCGGCGCGTCGAGTACCGCCTGGTGATCAGGGAGAGCACGGCCGGCCGCTGAGGACGCCCCGGCGGGGATCAGGCTGAATCCCGTCCGCTGCCCGGCCGGTACGCGAGCCGGCTATGGCTTGAAGAAGACCTGGCCCGCGCCGCTGCCGGGCTTTCCGGTGTAGCTACGGCTGTCGATGGTCTTCCCGGCGGCGTTCTTGAGCGTGGCGGTCTCCTTGCCGCTGTTATTCCAGACGTAGCTGGCAGGTGACGGCGGCTTATGGCCCCAGTACAGATTGGCCGCGCTGTTCTTGCCGGTACCTGTGTGAACCTCGACCGACTTTCGGGCCTTCAGCACGAAGGAAGGGAACCGGTAGACATGGCCTGCCTTATCGCGCAGCGTCCAGTTGGTCATCGTCACCGGTTTACCGGTCGTGTTGGTCAGCAGCACCCACTCGCCATCCAGCTTAGCCGTGGTAACCGGCACGTCCGGTCCCGGCGGGCTGTACTGGATCTCGTGGATGTACACCACAGGCACGGCAGCAGCGCTGGCCGGCTCCGCCCCCGGCAGCGTGAGCGAGAAAAACCCTCCTGCGACCAGGAAGGTCATGAGCCACTTTGTCCTCATGGGGGACTTCTTCCTTCCTTTCCGCACCGCGTCTTTCCGCGCCGCGCCGACGGCCATTTGCCTCATGTATAAAGCGTCGGATCAGAGAGCTTATATTACATCGCTGCCGGGGACAATGCCGGTTCAGATTGTTCCGGTGGCGGTTCCCTGGCGCCACGCAAGCCGCTTGTGCCACGACCGCACCTGCCCGGGGCCGTGCGGCCTTCCGTGGTCGGCCGTACGAGCCGAAAAACTCTTCATCAGGAAGAGAAAAACTGGAATAGGTGTAAAAGATTTACACGATCATGAACAACGCCACTGGAGTCCCGGCGCTGGCTGGGGTGACGCGCTCCCGGCCCCCGGCGCCCCGGCTCCCGGCCCCCGGGAAGCCCCCGGCGCCCCCGGCCCCCGGGAAGCCCCCGGCGCCGGGGAGGTCGGCGCCGGCCAGCCGGGCAGCGGCCCTCCGAGGCGCGCCGGCCAGCCGGGCAGCGGCCCTCCGCAAATGCGCTCACGCATCCTCACCGGCCCCGGCCCGCCGAACTGGCAGGCCTTCCTCCCGTACCGGCCGGGGAACGACCACAGTTCGATGCCATCGACCATGATCCGGAAGAGTTTTTACACCTATTCCAGATTTTTCCTTCATCATGAAAGATTTTTCGCTTCATGCGGACGCAGGCGCCGCGCAGGCGCCGCCTTCAGGCCGCGGTCAGCGTGCCGCGCGGACCCCGAGCCGCTCCAGGCGGCGGTTGCTGAACCGTCCCTCCGGGTCGAGCCGTTCGAACAGCGCTCTCGCGTCGCCAAGGCGGGGGTATAGCCGCGCCAGCTGGCCGCCCTGGATATGCGACACCTTTCCCCAGTGCGGCCGCGCACGCAGCGGCGCCAGCGCCGCCTCGACCTCCCGCACCGCCGCGTCGACCTGGCGGGGGCGGTTGCGCCAGGTGAAGTGGATCGCCAGCGTCTGGCGATCGTACGATCCGCTCAGCCACAGGCGGTCCGGGGCGGTGGTCCGGATCTCGGAGACGAGCAGCAGCGGCGTTACCAGCCGGGCGAGGCGCCTGACGGCATCCAGGGCCTCCGCCCCGTGCCGCCGGTCGACGAAGTACTCCGACTGGATCTCGTCTCCGTTGCTCGGCGGAGCGTCGATGCGGAAATGCGGGAGCCGCTCCGACCACGGCCCGGCGGTACCGTGCGCCGTGAGGTTGTCGACAGGAGCCTCGGCCAGCCGCACCGGGCCGGGATACCGCCGCGCCCCGAAGAATTCCCCGGGCACGGCGTCGTCCGGCCCCGTAAGGCGGCGCTTGACCCACGCCTGAAGCGACTCCCCGCTCCAGTCGGTGAACAGGCTCACGCTGTAGGCGGCGGACATGATGTCGTCCAGGCCGGCGAGCACGCGGTCCCAGCGCAGGCCGGCGTACACGTCCTGCCTGACCAGGTAGCTAGGCTCTACATCCAGGGTGACGCGCACGACGACGCCGAACGCCCCCAGCCCGACGGGCATCCCGTCGAAGTCCGGGTCCGAGCGCCCGGCGTGCCGCAGCTCCCCGCTGGCGTCCACGTAGTCCAGGCCCGCGACGGCAGCCGGCAGAACCGGGTTGCGGCTGCCCGAGCCGTGGGTTCCCGTGGCGATCGCGCCGGCGATGGAGATGTGCGGCAGCGAGCCCAGGTTGCCGAGGGCCCACCCCCGCCGCTGAAGCCACGCCGCGAGAGCCCCGTAGGAGGTCCCGGCACCGGCCGTCACCGTCCGCGCGGTCTCGTCGAGGACGGGATCGGGCGGGATGCCGGTCACCGTGACGAGGGTGGCCCCGTTGTCCGCGAGGTCGTTGAAGGAGTGACGGGTCCCGAGCGCGCGGACACGGCCGCCCGGGGCGCCCGCGGCGACAGCGCGGCGGACGTCGTCGACGGTCCGCGCGGCGATCACCTGCCGTGCCGTGAACCGGTAGCTGCCCGCCCAGGTCCGGAGCTCAGACGTCACTCGACCGCACCTATCGCGAACCGTCCTTAACCAGGCCATCAGTCATGACGAATATAGCCGGAGCAGAACGTAACGGCCGACGGCGGATGCCCGGGCGGTAGTCGGCGTGATGCCCGGGCGGTAGTCGGCGTCAGGAACTTCGACGACATGGCCCGTTCGCCAATCCGGCGGACGACGGCGGACGGCGCGGTATGTTCCGCGCCGCGCGGCGCGCCGGACGGCGCGCTTCGACGGCGCGCTTCGACGGCGGGGCAATGCCTCGCCGTCCTATGGTTCAAGACGGCGCAGGCCGGCCGCCCGGAGCTGACAGGCAAGCACGTCGCGGGCTGTGATGAGGGACGGCCCGTACCAGGTCAGGCTGCGCCCGTCGACCAGCGCGACCCGCTGCCCCGGGAACATCTCGGGGCCGTCGTCCGCGCTGAAGGGATAGGGCTCGTCGGGCAAGACGATGAGCTCGGGACGGCGCGCGGCCAGGTCGTCGAGGTCAACGCGCGGGTACCGGTCCGGGTGGTCCGCGTAGACGTTGTCCAGGCCGAGCCGCGCGGCGATGTCGCCGGCGAAAGTAGCCGATCCGACCACCATCCAGGGGTCCCGCCAGATAGGGATGGCAGCCCGGACACGGGTGGCCTCCGCCTCCGGGACGGGGTCGCGCCACACCTGCCCGACGCTGGTGAGCCACGGCGGCTCGGGCCAGCCCAGTCCCCCGGTGAACATGGAGCGCATGGAGGTTATCGCTTCCTCCAGGTTCCTGATCACGGTTACCCACACGGCCACTCCGGCCGCGCGGAGGCGGTCGACGTCTACCCGCCGGTTCTCCTCCTGGTTGGCCAGCACGAGGTCAGGCCTGAGCTCGACGATGGCGGCAAGGTTGGGGTTCTTGGTGCCGCGGACGCGGGTGACGTCCAGCTCCGCGGGGCGGACGCACCAGATGGTGGCGCCCACGAGTGCCTCCGGCCGCGTGGCCGCTACCGCTTCGGTCAGCGACGGGACCAGCGAAACCACCCGGCGTGCCGGGCGAACCGCCGGAACCGGGTAACCGAGATCATCGCGTGGCTGCGCACCGGTCATGGCCAGCCCTCCCGTGCCGGGGCTATGTGCGGGAGAAGAGTCGCCGCGCCGTCACCATCCGCCGGATGCGGACGCACGGCCCGCCCTCCCTCGCCGCCCGCTATTGCCGATCGTTGCCAATCTACGCGGGCCGGCTGGGAGCCGGCGCCCAGCGCGGGCCATCTTCGGTCTGTGTGCGTTGCCCGTACGTCATGACGTACGGGCAACGCACACACGTCCCGGCGCGCGCCGCGAACCCTACCCCAGGGCGGCGGCCGGTAGGGCGGCGGCCAGTTCGGTTGCCCTGGCACGGGCTTCAGCGAGCGAGCGTTCTGCCTGCGGCCGGAGGCTGGCCATGCCCGGGGCGAACCCGGCCCGGGTCAGTTCGGAGCTGACGACGTGGATACCCGACTCGGCAACGCCCTGCCTGCGGAAATAGGCGCGCAGGCAGGGCACCTGGAAGTCCTGGCCCTCCCCCGGCGTGCCCGGGCCGTGGGCGCCGCCCCGCGCCGCGACCACTGCTCCTTGCCGCGACCACGTCGCCGAGTGCGCCGTGATCGCCTACCCCGGGCGGCTGAGGCGGCTGTCCGTGGCGGTCCCTGGGTGATTATCCCGAACGAACGGTTGCGCCTCCCCGAACGGCGCAGGTGCGCCCGGCCGGGAGCCGCGCCGGTGCCGGGTGCCGGCCGCCAAGCCGGCAGGCGCCGCCTAACCCGTGGGCGGGTCATGATCGCGGGTGTGCGCCTCCCCGCCATGTTCCCGCCCGAAGTCCTGATGCGGAACGCGGAGCTGCCGCATCGGCGCAACGAACCGAAAAATCCTTCATCGTGAAGAGGAAATCCGGAATAAGCGAAAAAACTTACGGGATCATGAATGGCGCCGCTGAACGGCGCGCTCAATGGCCTGCCTGCCGGCCGCGGTGGCCGCAAGGTAGCCGTAGGTGCCCTTGTCGCGCAGTTCGGCCGCTGCCCCGGCCAGCGCGCCGAGGGCGGCGAACGCGAACGCGCCCCCGACCGAGACCCGGCTCACGCCGGCACCGGCGAGCTCGCTGACCGGCGGGACGCCGGATGCGGCCAGCACGTTCACCGGGCGGTCCAGCGCCGTGACCACCTGTCTGATGTCTGCCAGGCTGGCAGGCCGGGTGCGTACAGCACGTCGGCGCCTGCCGCCTGGTAAGCCTGCAACCGGGTGATCGTGTCCGCCAGCTCCGGGCGCCCGTGCAGGTAGTTCTCGGCGCGCGCGGTGAGCACCAGCCGCGCCGGGCCGGCGTGCGCGGCCTCGGCGGCGGCCGCGACGCGCTCGGCCGCCAGCCCGGTGTCGTAGATGGGCTGGTCCTCATCGCCGGTGAAATCCTCCACCGAGCAACCCGCCAGCCCGGTTTCCACGGCCAGGGCCACGGTCCGCGCGACGCCGCCCGGGTCGTCGGCGAAGCAGTTCTCCAGATCCGCGGAAACCGGGAGCTCGGTGGCCGCGACGATCGCCGCGGCATGCGCCAGGGCCTCATCGCGGCTCACCGAGCCGTCCAGGCGGCCCAGCGTCGCGGCGAACCCGGAACTCGTGGTGGCGAGCGCCTGGAAACCCAGGGCGGCGAGCAGTTTCGCGGATCCGCGGTCCCACGGGTTCGGCAGCAGCAGCGGGTTCCCGGGCCGGTGCAGGCCGAGGAACCGCGCCGCCTTTTCCGTCTGGCTTGGCATAGCCCTGAAGGTACCGCGCCGGGGCCCGGCGCTCACCGCCGCCTGGCTATGCCGCCGGGGCGCAGGAGCGCTGCCGGGGGCGCGACCAGCGCGCCTCGGCCGTCTGCAGGATGAGCGCCTTGGAGGCCGCCGGGTCGAGCGCCGCGTCGGCGAGCATCTTGAACGCGATCCTGTGCAGGTACGTCTCCCGCTCGTCCTCGGATGTGCGGCTGCTGCGCAGGCACTCGGCACTCAGCACGTCGCGCGGCATCGCATCGCCATCGGCCCGGAAGCCGAAGATGACGAAGGACTCGCCGAAAACGGCGTGCTGCGCGTCGAGCGGGAGGATCCGCAGGGTCAGGTTCGGCCGCTGCGCCTCGCGCGCGAGGCGCAGCAACTGCTCATGCATCACCGCTTCGTCCCCGATGCGGCGCCGCAGCACGGATTCGTCGAGCACGGCCGACAGCCGCACCCCGTCGCGGTCCAGCACCTCCTGGCGCCGCATGCGGACTTTCACCAGCCGCCCGACCGTGCCCGGGGTGACCGGCTCGACCCGGCTGTAGCCGCTGATGACGTGCCTGGCGTACTCCTCGGTCTGCAACAGGCCGGGGACGACGTCAACGTGCCAGATGGCCATGGACGCCGCCTCGTGCTCCAGCCCGATGAACTGCTTGTAGTCCTCGGAAAGGGTGCCCGCGTACCCTTCCCACCAGCCCTTGCGCGCCGCGTCCTCGGCGAGCCCGAGGAGGAAGCCGCGGCGCGGCCCCGTGATCTGGTAGTGGTCGAGCATCCGCTCGACGTCCCGCGGCCGCAGGCCTGTCCGCGCCCGCTCGTACCTGCTGACCTTGGAGGGCGACCACCTCAGCGCCGAGGCGACCGCGCCGCCGCTTTCGCCCCTGGCTTCCCTGATCGCGCGCAGTTCGGCGGCGAGCATGCGGCGCCGCACCGTGGGGCTCACGGTCACAGTCATCGGGCGTCCTCCTCCTCGGCGACGCGCTAAACGCACATCTACTACGCATAGTACCCATAAGGTCGCCAATCGTAACGTGCGTTTATCTAGCGGACTCCGCCCGGCCGCCGGGCGGGCGGGAGTCCGCGGGAGCGAGCGCACCCCGCCCCCCAGCAGGTGGTCGATCACGTCATCGCCCCTGTACCACCATGCCGTCTTCGGTATCGCCCTCGGCCCCGGATACGCCGCCGCCCTCGTCACCGGCGTCTTCGCCGTGTGCAGGTGACCCTGCCGCCCCGCTCCGCCTGGTGCCACAATAGGGAAGGGTGAACACTGCACAGCTTGAGAAGGTCAGGACCGGCCGCGGGTTCTTCGCGGCCCTCGACCAAAGCGGCGGCAGCACGCCCAAGGCGCTTGCCGAATACGGCATCGGGCGCGACCGCTACGGCTCCGATGCCGAGATGTTCGACCTGGTCCACGCCATGCGGACCCGCGTGCTGACGAGCCCGGCGTTCGACGGCTCGCGCGTTCTGGCGGCGATCTTGTTCGAGCAGACCATGGAACGACAGGTCAACGGCGTTCCCACGGCCCGGTATCTGTGGGACGAGAAGAACGTGGTGCCGTTCTTGAAAGTCGACAAGGGGCTCGCCCCCGAGCGGGACGGCGTGCGGCTCATGAAGCCCATCGACACCCTCGATGACCTGCTTGAGCGCGCGCGCCGGCACCAGATCTTCGGCACCAAGATGCGGTCGGTGATCAACGACGCCAGCGAGGCCGGGATCTCGGCGATCGTGGACCAGCAGTTCGAGTACGCCAGCCGGATCGGCGCCGCGGGCCTCGTCCCGATCATCGAGCCGGAGGTCAGCATCTCCAGCCCGCACAAGGAGCAGGCCGAGACGATGCTGCGCGACGCCATCGCCAAGCACGTCGAGGCACTGCCCGACGGCGCGCTCATCATGCTGAAGATCACCATCCCGACCCAGCCCGGCCTGTACGGCGAGCTGGCAGCCGACCCGCGTGTCCTGCGCGTTGTCGCGCTGTCGGGCGGCTACAGCCGTGACGAGGCCTGCGCCCTGCTCGCCCGGGATCCCACCCTCATCGCCAGCTTCTCGCGCGCGCTCCTTGAGGGGCTGCGGGAGGACCAGACCGACGAGGAGTTCAACGCCCGGCTGGAATCCTCGATCGGGCAGATCTACCGGGCGTCGGTGCACGGCTGAGGCTGCGAAACCGCGTTGGCCAGCCGACTCGGGGCGGCGGCCGGCATCGCCGGGCCGGCCGCGTTCACCGGCGCGTGGATCGTCAGCTCGCTGCGGCAGACCCGGCGCGGGCCGGGCGGGCTCCAGCTCAGCGGCCTCGCGGCGCCGGACGCGCGAGACCCGTGGATCATGCTCGCCGGTTTCCTGGTGCTCGGCGGATGCACGGTCGCGTTCGGCGCGGCGCTGCGCGAGGCGCTCGCCGCCAGCGGCGCCGGCGCGGGACCGGGGCCGCCCCTCGTCCAGGGCGCCGGCCTGCTGACGATCGCGGCGGGCCTGCTGCGCCGGGACCACATGCTGCTCAGCGCGCCCGGCGATCCGGCCGCGTCATGGCATAACAACGCCCACGACGCGGTCAGCGGCCTGATCTATGTCAGCCTGGTCGTCGCGCAGCTCGCGCTGGCACGGCGGTTCCGCGCCGACCCGGCGTGGCGGTGCTGGCGCCCGTGGCTGCTGGCCGACGCCGCCGCGACCGGTCTCCTCATCATCGCGTACGCCGCGGACGTGACCGGGCCCGCGGCGGCCGTCCTGCAACGCGCCGCCGTCACCCTGCCGCAGGCCGCGGTCGCCGCCATCGCGGCCCGGCTCCTGCGCCGCGGCGGCCCCGGCGGCCGCCGCGGGCGGGAAGGCTGAGCCTTCAGGTCACGGCTTTCTCGCCACGCCGCCGTAGCAGCTCACCTCGGCCGGCGCCGGGCGCGGGCCGTCGTCGTCCGGCCGCCACTCCGACACGAGCACCACGCCGGGCGGCACGAGGTCGAGGCCGGAGAACGCGAGCCGGGCGAACTCGCCGGAATCCCGGACCTGCCCCTGGATGCTCGCCGCCGAATAGGCGCGCGCCACGCTCGCCCACCCGTGCGGGTCGTGCTCCGCGGTGGTGTGCGTGGCGGCGAGGTAACTGCCTGACGGCAGGGCGCCGAGCAGGGCGGCGAGGATCTCGGCGGGCCGGTCCTCGTCCCGCAGGAACGGCAGCACGGAGACGAGCATCAGCGCGATCGGCTGGGTGAAGTCCAGGACGTCCCTGGTTACCGGGTCGGCCAGGATCGCCTGCGGATCCCGCAGGTCGGCGAGGATGTAGCCGGTACGGCCCTCGGGCGAGCTGGTGAGCAGCGCCCGGGCGTGGACGAGCACCAGCGGGTCGTTGTCGACGTAGACAACGCGGGACGACGGCGCGGCGCGCTGCGCGACCTCGTGCACGTTCTCGGTGGCCGGCAGGCCGGAGCCGATGTCGAGGAACTGCCGGATGCCCGCCTCGGCGGCCAGGAACCGTACCGCGCGGCCGAGGAACTTACGGTTCTCCCGTGCCACGGTCCGTGCCGCCGGCATGCTGGCGAGCACCTTCTCCGCCACCTCCCGGTCGGCCGCGAAGTGGTTCTTGCCGCCAAGGCCGTAGTCATATATCCGGGCCGGATGCGGCCGGGTGGTGTCGATCTCGGGCAGCGGGGCCTCCTCCGCCGGAAAACCTCCCACGCTCCGTCCCTCCGCCTCGGCACCGTTGTCTACCGCAGGCATAGTGTACGGGCTTTCCGGCTCGCCGGGCGCGGCCCAGCCGGGCTCCCCGCCGGGGCCGCGCGGTGCCCCGCTCGCCACGGGCCGGCCATTATTACCTGTATGCCGGCCAGTCTTTCCCGCGATGCCGCCGTCCTTGAAGGCGCCCTGGAACGGATAACGTTCGCGAACCCGGAGACGGGGTACACCATTGCGCGGATCGACGCCGGGCACGGCCCGGACCTGGTCACCGCGGTCGGCCCGCTGCTCGGCGCGCAGGTGGGCGAGTCGCTGCGGATGCGCGGGCGCTGGACGAGCCACCCGAAGTACGGCAGGCAGTTCGAGGTCTTCTCCTACACCACGGTGCTGCCGGCCACCGTGCAGGGCATCCAGCGGTACCTGGGATCCGGGCTGATCAAGGGCATCGGCCCGGTGATGGCCGAGCGCATGGTCGCCCACTTCGGCGTGGACATCATGCGCATCATCGAGGACTCCCCGGAACGCCTGATCGAGGTGGACGGCCTCGGCCCCAGGCGCACCGCGATGATCACCGCCGCCTGGGCGGAGCAGAAGGCCATCAAGGAGGTGATGGTCTTCCTCCAGGGCGTGGGGGTCTCCACGTCGCTGGCCGTGCGGATCTACAAGAAGTACGGCGACAAGGCGGTGGACGTGGTGCGCGCCGAGCCGTACCGGCTCGCGTCCGAGGTGTGGGGGATCGGCTTCAAGACCGCCGACACCATCGCCATGAGCGTGGGGATCGCCCGCGACAGCCCGGAGCGGATCAAGGCGGGCCTC
>Ga0209061_1002735_pt1 | contig 21190 bp, 11 predicted proteins | sample Coa_R1_10_FD_187157 | JGI IMG/M metagenome (GOLD analysis project Ga0209061, IMG submission 187157) | Surface soil microbial communities from Centralia Pennsylvania, which are recovering from an underground coalmine fire - Coalmine... | ecosystem: Environmental > Terrestrial > Soil >...
GCGGTCCGGCTTCCCGGCGGCGGCCCGGCTGTCCGCAATGGGTGACGCGGGCATCGCCGTCCAGCCGGTGAGCCCGATGCCCGCGCACCATTTCAATATCGCCGGCAACCCGGCCGGGACGGCCCTCGCCCTGTCCCGCCTGATCCGCCCCGGCTTGCTCGACCGCCATCCGGGGCTGGAAGATCATCGCCGCGGGATCAGGTTGCCAAAGCGCGGAACCCGCGTACGTTCGGGATAATCGAGCGGGTAACCGACGAGGGGGCGGGGCACCGTGGGCCTCGGCTCCATGCGCTGTGCGGCGAGCCTGGCGGACCTGTACCGGTCGTCCGCCGAGACGATCTCTTACGCTTCCCGGCGGCACGCCAGCACAACCCCGATCACGAGGAGGCAGGCCGATGAGCAGCGGCCAGGAGCACGCGCACGAGATCACCTCGCCAGGACGCCCGGAAACCGTCGAGGTAGCCGACGGCGTCTACGCCTACGTCCAGCCGGACGGGACGTGGTGGATCAACAACACCGGGTTCGTCACCGGGCCGCAGGGCGTCTTCAGCATCGACGCGTGCTCGACCGAGCGGCGCACGCGGGCGTACCTCGCGGCGATCAGAAAGGTGACCGCGGCGCCCGTGCGGACCGTCCTGAACACCCATCACCACGGCGACCACACGTTCGGCAACGCGCTGTTCCCCGCCGCGACGATCGTCGCGCACGAGCGCGCCCGCGCCGAGGCGATCGCGTTCGGGCCGGCCCGGGAGCTTCCGTTCTGGGAGAACCCGGACTGGGGGCAACTGCCGCTCGAGCCGCCCTTCCTCACGTTCACCGACGAGATCGCGCTGCACGCCGGGGACACGCGCATCACCGTGCGGCACGTCGGGACGCCGGCGCACACCACGAACGACGTGCTCGCCTGGCTCCCGGAGCAGTCCGTCCTGTTCTGCGGCGACCTGGTGTTCAACGGCGGCACGCCGTTCCTGCTGATGGGATCCGTGGCGGGTGCCATCGAGGCGCTGGAGAAGACGGTGCTGCCGCTGCGCGCCCGCACCGTCGTGCCCGGCCACGGGCCGGTGTTCGAGGGCACCGCTCCCATCGAGGCGACGCTGGACTACCTGCGGTTCGTGCTTGATCTCGCCGCGCGCGGCCGCGCGGCGGGCGTGTCCCCGCTGGAGGCGGCGCGCGAGGCCGGCCTCGGCCGGTTCGCCGGGTGGCCGGACTCCGAGCGCATCGTCGGCAACCTCCACCGCGCCTACGCCGAACTCGGCGGGACCCCGCGCGGCGGCCCGATCGACGTCATGGGGGCGCTGGCTGACATGGTGGCCTACAACGGCGGCAGGCCGCTCACCTGCCTGGCCTTATCCCCTGTCCGCGGCCCCGTCCGTGGCGGCCGGCGGGCAACGGCCAGCACGCTGCGGGGCTCCCGCCTGTCAGCGGCGGGCCTGCGCGCCGGGAAGCCGGGAAGCCGGCGGGCTATGGCCCTTCAGGCGCTCGCGCGGACGATGTCAGCGCTCCCAGCCGAGCCGGCCACAGGGGAGGCGGCACCGGGTGAGGCGCTCGCCCGGCGCAGGAGACAGCGGTCTTCCGCGTACTCAACGATGGTCATGGTGCCGCCCGGCCCGGGGAAGACAGACCACCTGATACCTGGAACATCGGCGTGCGCACGGGTCCACCGGGATAGGTCCTGCTTGGTGGTGATATGCGTGACCTCGGTGATCCGGGTGATCACGGCGTCTCTCCTCTCGGGGAGCGCGGGTCAGCGCTCCGTGGTCATGGGGACCGGCAGTCCTCTCAGATGGCCTGCGGGCGGGGCGGCGTGTCCTGTCGGCGCACGATGCGACAGCGCTAATCGCCTGATCTCGCCGGAGGATGAGCCGGCGTGCCGCCGGCCCTTACGGCACGCGGCAGCCGTCTCCGCTGGAGACGGCCTCAGGACGGCTTCGGCGCCGCATCGCGGCAGACCACGCGCGACCGGGGGGGTTCGTATGGTCTAGACCGCTTTCGCCTCCCTACTAATATCAGATGCCCCAGAGGCGCGCGAACCCTCCCGTGGCGTACGGGGCAGCCGTGCACGCTGGGGCGGAACGCCGCCCGGGGTCCGTGGCAGGCAAGCGGAGAGCTACATCCAGGTATATATGGGCGCCTGCCTGCCAGCACCGGATCGCGGGGAGGGCGCCCGGAAGCCGGCGTGAGGTTGGCCACACAGAAGCCGGCGTGAGGTTGGCCACACGGGCCGGGCCCGACGGCCGGCCGCACCGCCCTGCCCGGCGGCCGGGTGCCGCACCTGCCCGATGACCGGAGTGGTCAGGTGAGGCGCCAGCCGAGAACGCTGCCCGCGCGGATGGCCGGCGGTCCGAGCAGGCCGGTCAGGTAGCGGCCGAGCGGCGACCGTTCGCCGGCGACCGCGACGACGGCGGCCGGGTGCCATGCCGCGAGCTGCGCTCGCATCGCCCCTGCCGTCGGAGGCGTGCGGGCGGCGCGGCTGGCGGCGGCCGCCCCGGCGGCGCCGGGCGATGACTGCGCCCATAGCTGGTTCAGGTACCGGGCCGGCGCGGACAGCCCGGCTCCGTCAGTCGCCGCCCGGCCGTGACGGTCCGGGCCCATGAAGTACCCGCCGACCATCGCGGAGGGCACGCCGCTGTCCGCCGTCCAGCGCAGCGGCTCGGTGAACGTGGACAGCGGGATGGGCAGCACGAGCACGCTCGCGCCGGGCGGCAGCCGGAGCCGCGCGAACGCGGTGCTCCAGCCGGCCGGCACGCCGGAGACGGCCGCGGGGGGCAGCGGGCGCGGCACGATCGGCGCGATCGCCGCCACCGCCGCGACGGCGACGGCCCAGCGGGCGGCGCGCTGCCCGGCGGCATGAGGTCCGCGCGTCGCGGGCCAGCGGGCCCGGGCCGCGTCCAGGCCGAACGCGAACAGCGCCGCCGCGGCCCCGTCGGCGGGAATCGAGAACCGATCCGGGATCGCGGCGCCGATGACCGGCAGGGTCTGGAGCCAGTACCAGGGCAGCTTCAGCCACGCGTGCTCATGCCCGCCGGCCAGCAGGGTGCCGCCGAGGGAGAAGAGTTCCAGCACGGCGAACGTCATCGCCACGGCGCGGACCGTCAGCAGCCGCCAGCGCCAGACTGCCGTCGCCGCGAGGGCGATGAGCATGGGCCAGCCCAGGTAGGCCAGGTACTCGGGAAGCTGGGCGTGGGACGCCGCCGCGAACGCCGCGCTGCCGCGGGTGTGCAGCACCATGGCGGACGAGGGCCGCACGAACCCGGCGAGGTCGTTCTTGTAGTAGTCCGGGGCGAACGGGCTGCCGTGCTGCCTGAGCGGGCCGAAGAACTGCTCCCACAGCGGGTAGCCGGCGCCCGCCGCGACCACCCCCGCGGCCGCGGCGGCGCCGGCCAGCACGGCGCCGGCCCGGGCCGGCACGGCGCGCGGCCTGCTGGCGGCGAGCGCCGCCAGCAGGATCACGGCGGCGACGGCCGAGTCGAACAGCAGCTCCTCGGCGAGGAAGACCTGGGCCGTCGCGAGCAGGCCGAGCCAGGCGCCGCACCGCACCGCGCCCCGCCGCCCCGGGCCGCAGCGCCCGGTCGCCAGCCGCAGGGCGGCGTCGACGATCAGCGGCGGCAGCACCGCGAACTGCAGGTCGTAGTGGCCCTGCGCGGACTGGACCAGGGCCGGCGAGAACCCGTAGATCAGCCCGCCGGCGGCGGCCGCCGCCGTGCCCGCGGCCCAGCGGCGGAGCACGGCGAACATGGCCAGCGCGGACCCGGCGAAGCCGAGCGTCAGCAGCACCGTCAGGCTGGTCTGCGGCCCGGCCAGCAGCGTCAGCGGCGCGAGCAGCACGCCAGCCAGCAGCATCGGCGTGTTCCACATGAGGTTGACGCCCTGCGGCGCGTTCATCCCCGTGGTAATGAGGCCGGGCAGCCGCAGGTGCGCGACAGCCGCCGCGTCGTACCGGAAGTACCAGGCGAACTGGTCGCTGTCGTAGGGGTTGGCGGCGACGATCCGGGACGCCGGATCCCGCCACAGCCACATGGTCACCGTGACCGCCGCGACCAGGTAATACAGTGCCGTCAGCCAGAACGTCCGGCTATCGCCGGACCGTGCCCGCGCCGCGGCGGGCGCGGCTGTCACGGCGGTCGTCACGGCGGGCACGGGTCCGAGACTAGCCAGCGGCGCCAGGCCGGCGGCGGTGTTCCGGCGATGTCTGCGCCGTTCCTTAATGTCCGCGCCGTTCCTTAAGGCGCTATCGCCAGGGCGGGCTGCCCCGGTGAACGGGCTGCCCCGGTGAACGGGCCCTAGGCGGCGCGGCGCCGGATCAGCCAGATGGTCGCGGCGCCCAGCAGCACCGACAGGGCGAGCAGCCAGCCTCCCTCGATGAGCTGGAAGTGCCAGAAGCGGCCAGCCGGCTGGTAGGTGTAGTACTTCAGGTAGCCCTGCTCGGCGAACCACTGCTGGACGGCCTGCGGGGTGGGCAGGCCGCCCGCCTGCCGGAGCCGGCTGCTGAGCGCGGCGATCTCGGCCTGGCTGGCGGGGGCGCCGCCGGGCTGGATCCACCACTGGGTGAGGATCCAGGGGGTGCCCTGCCCGGTGCCGCTGGCCGGGTTCACCAGGCCGACGCCGGTCAGCGCCGCCTGGTAGTGGCTGCGCAGCCAGAACACGGCCAGCGCGAGCAGTGCCGACCAGGCGGCCGCTGCCGTGACCACGGCCGGGATGGTCCGCCGGATAAGCGCCCCGGCGCAGACGCCGATGGCGAACGCGGCCAGCGTCCAGCCCGCGAAGACGACCCCGCGCAGGTCGAATACCTGCGGCGCCAGCGGGCTATCCTGGCCGAGCCGGAGCATCGGCTGGTAGTACCAGGAGAACACGGCGCTGACCGCCGCGGCCCCGGCGGCCAGCAGCACGCCGGCCAGCACCAGCCGGGCGAGCAGCCACCGGGTCCGGCCGCAGCCCTGGGTCCAGGCCAGCCGGAACGTGCCCGTCTCCAGCTCCCTGGCCACCATGGGACCGCCGGTCAGCGCGCCGGTCAGGACCGGGAGCACGGTCAGCACGCCGATGACGACCTGCGCGCCGGGGTAGTAGTCGTTGATGAAGACGGTCTCCTGGGTGGTGCAGGAGCTGGCGGTCAGCGGGGTGCAGCTGTCCAGCCCGAAGCTGGCCAGCGCCGAGCGCATCTGCAACCCGGAGACCAGCATCCACGCGCAGACCCCTGCCAGCAGCGCGGCGACCGCGCCGAGGGCGAGCCGGTGCTGCCGCCAGCTCACCCAGGCCAGCGTCCGCCACGGCACCGGCCGGGCACGCGACGCCGCCGCCCCGGCCGCGGGCGCGGTCATGGCGGTCATATCGTCACCTCCTCGGGCGCGGGGTAGGCGGCCGCGCCGGGCTCGCGCAGGTAGCCGAGCACCATCTCCTCCAGGGATGCCGCCTCCCGCCGCCAGCCGTCCGGCGGTTCGCCGGCCTCCTCGCCGGAGGCGACCAGCACGCGGGCCCGGTCCCCGTCGCCGCGGACGTGCACCACGGGCAGCCGGCCGGCCAGTTCCGCCGCCTGGCCGGCCGGGCCGGTGTATACCCGGTGCCCGGCGAGCAGGGTCCTGACGTTCCCGGCGACCTGGAGCCGGCCGCGGGACAGCAGGATCAGGTGGTCGGTCACCCGCTCGAGCTCGGCCAGGACGTGCGAGGACAAGATCACGGACAGGCCGTCCTGGGACGCCGCGCTCATCACGGTGTCCATGAAGTCGAACCGGGCCAGCGGGTCGAGCATGGCCAGCGGCTCGTCGAGGATCAGCAGCCGCGGCCGCCGGGCCAGGGCCAGCGTCAGGGCGAGCTGGGCCTGCTGGCCGCCGGACATCCGCCGCACCCGGCGGCTGAGCGGGATGCCGAGCTCGGCCAGCCGGGCCTCGGCGCGCCGCTGGTCCCAGCGCCGGTTCAGGCTGGCGATCACGCGCAGCGTCTCCCCCACGGTGAGGTTCTGGTACAGCGGCGCCTCCTGCGCCACGTAGCCGACCGCGTCCAGCGCCGCGGGCGACCCGGCCGGCTCGCCCGCGAGCACGGTCGCGGTGCCCTCGGTTGGCTCGATCAGGCCGGTCAGCAGGTTCAGCAGGGTGCTCTTGCCGGCCCCGTTATGGCCGACTAGCGCCGTCACGCTCCCGGCCGGGAGCGCGAACGTGCAGTCCCGCAGCGCCCAGGTGCCCCGGTACCGCTTGCCGAGGCCGCGGGCTTCGATGATGTTCATCCGGGCCCTCCTCCCGTCAGTCGCCCGAGGTCATGAACCCGCGCAGCGACGATGTGCAGGTCCCGTCGTAGATGTAGGGCTTGATCGCGTCCTCGTTCATGTTCTGCGGCGTGATCGCGATCATCGGCGTGCGCACGTACGGCACGACCTTCTTGTCGGCGACCGCGTTGACCGCCTGGTCGACCGCGGCGGCGCCCTCCGCGGCGGGCTCCTGGGCGACGGCAAGCTGGATGGTGCCGGCGCCGAGCCCGGTCATCTGGAACGGGCCGGCGTCGAACGTGGCCAGCTTGACCTTGCCGGTCTTGTGCGCGTTCCCCAGCGCGGTGATCGCACCCTGCGCGGTGCCCTGGGTCAGCGCGAGCACCGCGGCGAGCCCCTTATCCGTCGCCAGGTCCCCGGCCACCAGGCGCTCGGCGGCGGCCGGGGAGTCGGCGGCGTCAGACTGCGCGGCCAGTACCGTGACCCCCGGGTAGCGCTTGGCCATCTCGGCGCGGAACGCCGCGATCCGCGCCGCGGCTGACGGATCCGCGTCCGGGGCGGTGACCACCGCCACGCTGCCCTGGCCGCCCAGCATCCGGCCGAGGTTGTCGGCCGCGATCCGGCCGCCGTCGGCGTCATCGGAGGTGATCCGGGATGCCCCGATGTTCCCGTCGGCGACCGAGGTGCCGGCGAACACCACCTTGGTGTCGTTCTCCTCCGCCACGTACAGCGCCTGGGTCAGCGACCGGCCGCTCCCCGCGCCCCCCGAGACGAGCGACGCGGCGGCCCCGGCCGCCGGGGAGATGATCAGCGCATCCGGATTGCCGACGATCACCCCCTGCACCAGCGGCAGCTGCGCCGCCGCCGAGTCCTCCGCCGGCCCCGCCACCATCAGGCTGATGCCCAGCTTCCGGGCCTCCACCGCCGCGCCGCACTCCATGGACAGGTAGTAACTGCTGTCCTGGGTGGCCGTGATCATCTCGATCGTGGTGTTGGCGCTCACCGCCGATATCCCCGCGTCCGCCGCGCCGCACCCACTCAGCGGGGCCGACAGCCCGGCCGCCGCCACGGCCATGGCTACGGCACTGGTAAACGTTGCATGCCTTTTCTTCATCGCATTCCCTCGCCCTGAACGGGGTTATCTGGCGCATCGCGGAAAGATACCGATATTCCCCGCTGACGCTGCCGGATACGCCGGATTCACGGCCCCCGGTGACAGGAGTCATGCCGGGGACGGTGTGTCCTGCGCGGATTTGCCCGCGGCAGGACACACCGCGCGGCCGCGGCTACATGCCGGCGCCGTTTTCCTTGTGCCCGTGACGGCCCTGGGGGACGCTCCTGTCGTAACCGCCCCAGCGCCTGCCGCGGCCGGCGCCGCCGGGCACGGTGGCCCGCTGCCGGGCGATCGTGTAGGACACCGCGGTGGCGACGCCGTTGCCGTCCGTGGTGACCGTCACGGGGTTCTTCAGGCCGAAGTTCTGGCAGTTCAGGTTGGTGAACGAGGCTGCCAGCCGGGCGCCCATGAAGGTGGCCAGGTTGTTGCCGGTCGCCGGGACCGGCGAGGTGAAGCCGGCCTCCTTGGCCATGTCGAGCTGGAGCCTCGCCGGCTGGAGGTTGACCATGTTCTGGCAGTACGCGGCCGCGTTCTGTTCCTTGTTGGCGTTGCGCGGCAGCAGCGGCTGGTCGGTCAGCATCCGGTAGGTGTTGGTCTTGCCGATGCTGAACTGGCCGTCCACCAGCAGCTGCGGGTCGTTGACGGGCAGCAGCGCGCGGTCGTTCCGCTGGTTCACCAGCGCGCTGAGGGCGTTGAGCGCCTGCGAGCTGTCCATGCCGTTCGGGCTGGTGGCATCCGCCGCCATGAACGGGGTGCAGCCCAGCGCCGGGTCCACGAAGTGGGCCAGCAGCCCGTCGTCGCTGCCGTTGGCGAGCACCATCGCGCCGCCCATCGCGTTCTTGTTCGCGATGGTGTCCTGCGCGGTCTGCCCGTTGCCGTTCAGCAGGTACTCGGAGATGACGTTATCGCTCTGGTCCTGGTCAATCAGCTGGAAGCTCTCCGTGGACTGGCATGCCTGGCCGTCCGTGCCAGTGCCGAGCCGGGGGATCCGCAGCCTGCCCCGGGCGATCTGGAAGTTCGCGTCCGCGTAGAACGCGGCCGCGTTGCACGCCGAGGTCTGGGCGATGATCGAGTTCCCGAACGCGTCGATGCACCTGCCCTGGAACGCCCCGGGGCCCTCCAGCACCAGGTTGTTGCCGTTGAACCCGATGTCGATGATGACCTGCGCGCCCCGCGGGATCCTCGGCACCAGGGGCGCCACCGCGGGCGTGGTGCCCTGGGTGACGACCAGCGGGTCATAGATCGAGAGCTGGCCGTTCGGCGCCAGGATCGTCGACTCGACGAACGCCTCCTCGTTCGGGTTGGCCTCCGAGCAGCCGTCGCCGAGCTGCCACGGGGTGGCCAGGCCCCTCGCGCTAAGCGGGTTGGGCGGCACGATCAGCGTGCAGTTCAGGCTGTTCGCCGCCTGCGCGGCCGTCTGGGTCAGGCTGATGGCGTTGCCCATCGGGTCGACCGGGTCCGCCTCCGCCAGGTCGGGGCGGCCGGCCTCGGGGTTAACCGGCGGCGCGGCTGCCGCGGCGCCCGGGCTGGCGGCCGCCGATGCCGCGCTCGGGCAGGGCGCGGGCGAGGCCGGGGCGCTGGCCGTCCCCGCCGCGCCGGACGCGGCCGCCGACGGCGAGGCGCAGTTGGCCAGCGCCGACTGGTTGATCTGCGTGGCGTTGCCGCCGCCGGAAACGGCGACGATGACACCCACTACCGCGGCCAGCGCCACTGGGATGGCGACGGGAACCGCGACACGCGCCAGCCGTCCCCCCTGTCGGCGACGCCGCCATGCGGACCGATGCCTGGTCGGCATGCAATCCTCCTCCATATATGACGGAAAAGTGCTGGTCGTCGACGCTCCCGGAAGGAGACAGTAGACCCAGAGCCGGGTCAGATGAGACCGTTTCGAAATATTTACACCATGCAGCCGTCTCATTACCTTCACGGCCCGGCCGGTAAGGGTTCTTACCGCGGCATAACGTCGCAGGATGCCGGGGGAAAACGCGGCCGGAAAGGACGCGCGCCAGCGCGCCGCCGGGCCGCTCCGCGCGATTCGTCACATAAAGTAACGATAAATATCGCATAACGTAGCGGAAAAATCCCCGCGGGAACGTCGCGCGCGGGAACCAGGAGCGGCGCCGCCGGCCCCGGGGGCGCTAGCGGGCTGTCGCGGTCTGGACCAGCTTGATGACCACGATGACGATCGCGAAGACGATATACGCGCGGAGGGTGAGCAGGCCGACCCAGCGCGCGGCGCTGGCGGCGGGCCGCTCCAGCGTGTCGATGCGCGGGGTGCGCCATGCCAGGCGGCGCTCCCGCAGGACGGCGCGCCACTCGGCGCGGTCCATCCCCGGCGGGCGCCGGCCGGTGTCCGCTACGGGACCGGCCGGCCGGCCGCGGGAGGGCCGCCGCCAGATGACCGCCGCGGCCGCCAGCCCGAGGGCCGTGCAGGCGAGGAAGGCGATGACGATCTGCCTCAGCGTGACGTTGGGGTAGAACGTCGTCACGACCGGGGCGAGGGAGAAGGTCGTGACGGCCCAGACGATGATCCCGCACGCCCAGTTGTGCGCGGTGCCGTTGACCCAGGGGCCGAGCACCGCCCTGTCGTTGGCGAGCAGCACCAGGAAGACCAGGGCGGACGGCAGCAGGACGCCGTTGAGCGCCTCAACCCCGTTGATGACCACGCCGAGCTGGTCCGCCCAGGCGAGCGTGACGACCGCGCCCAGCGCCACCAGGACGGCGTACAGGGCGTAGAAGAAGGGCGCCTGCCTCGGCTTCCAGTGCAGCGAGTGCCGTATCCTCCCGGAGGTGACGTCGCCCAGCGTGTAGCCGATGGTCAGCGCGGTCAGGTTGGCGCCGATCAGCGAGCCGTCGACCGTCACCAGCGCGAGCAGGGCGCCGGCGCCGCGGCCGACGTGGCGCTGCAGGGCGCTCATCGTGGCGCCCAGGTCGGTGTAGTTGCCGGACGCGGCGGTGTGCGCCAGCCCGAAGGCGGCCGCGGCCATCAGCACCAGCGCGCCGGCCACCTCGATCAGCACGCCGATGAGCGTGTCCATGCGCTCGTAGTTGATCCAGCGCGGGGTGATGCGCTTGTCGACCACGCTGGACTGCTGGAAGAACATCTGCCACGGCTCGACGGTGGTGCCCACGACCGCGACGACCAGCAGCAGTATGCCGGCGTTCACGCCGCCGGGCAGGCTGGGGACCGCGCCCGCGGCGGACGCGGCGACGCTGGTGTGCACGAAGTAGGCGATCGGGAACACCACGAAGTCCGCGATCACCAGGCCGATCAGGAACCGCTCCCAGGAGCGGTACGACCCGCCGGCCATCACCAGGAACAGCAGGGCCGCGGATGCCGGCACCGCGACGGCGCTGGACAGGCCGAAGTAGGCCAGCCCCTGCTCGACGCCGATGAACTCCGCCGTCACCGTGACCGCGTTGATGATGAACAGATCGCCGACGGCGAAGCACCCCCAGAACGCGCCGAACCTGGCGAAGATCAGCCTGCCGTGGCCCACTCCGGAGACCGCCCCGAGGCGCAGCACCATCTCCTGGCAGACGTACAGGATCGGGAACAGCAGCATCAGCGTCCACAGCAGCCTCATGCCGTAGTCCTGTCCCAGCTGCAGGTAGACCTGCACCCCGCCCGCGTCGTTCCCGCCGCCCATGACGATCAGGCCGGGGCCGAGGATGATCAGCAGCAGCCGCAGCTTCCGCCGCCACGGCCGCGGCCTGTTCTCCTCGTCCTGCGCGAGCGTCCCCAGCGCGGCGACGATGTCGCCGGCATGCTGGGGATCGAGAACCGCGGGGGCGGGCGGTCCGGCCGCCGGGCGCCGCTTAGCCGGATCCGTGTCGCTGACGGCCATCTGTCTCCTTTCCGCGGTTTACGGCATCTTCCCTTTGCGGGCGATTTACCGCATCTTTCTCGTTTGCCGGATATACGGGCACGCGCATTAAAAGGCCGATAATCAGGCAGGCAGGTCGGCCGGGTGCGATCATGCTCGCCCTTCCGGCGCGCCGCCCCGGCAGCCAAGTTCCGCGTCTTCGCTGCTCAGGCGGGACGGTTACCGCCGATACATACGGAAGCTAAATCGCCGGGCACGAGGTGTCAATAGCCCTTGCCGGATTTTAACCAGCGACCCTTTCCGAGCGCGTCCCGCCAATCGGAAAGACGCTTCGCGGCCTTGATATACGCACTCGCCCGAGGCCTGTAATATCTGTTTCGATGACGGCAATGTTTATGCTGACGCCAATGGACTGAAACAGGTGTTGCATCTAATGAGTGTGATAAATGGTCCGTCTGGCTGGCTGCTGCTCCTGGTCCAGCTGCCGGCCTCCCCGTCCAGTTTCCGCGTCAGGCTGTGGCGGAGGCTGCGCGCCGCCGGCGCGGCAAAGGTGCTGAACGGCGCGTGGATGCTGCCGCGTTCCGCGGCCCATGCGGAGCTGTTCGCCCAGCTGCTGGACACGGCCCGCGGCCAGGGCGGCACCGGGTTCGTGCTCACCGTGTCCGCCTCGCCGGGGGCGGACGAGGCGATCATCCAGCGTTTCCGCGCCGACCGCGGCCGGGAGTACGACGAGTTCGAGGAGCGCTGCGGCGCCTTCCTCGCCGAGGTCGGCAAGGAGGCCGGGGCCGGCAAGTTCACCTTCGCCGAGCTCGAGGAGAGCGAGCAGGACCTGGCGAAACTGGCGCGATGGCACAGGAAGATCCGGTCCCGGGACTTCTTCCCGGATCAGCGCTGGCCGCGGTCGGCCGAGATGATGGAACGCTGCCGGAGAACGCTGCACGACTTCGCGCACGCGGTCTACGAGGCCGAAGGGGTGCACGCGCCGGCGGAGAAGGCGGACGGGGCCGGCGCCGGCTGACCGGGCGGCCGGGACGAGACCGGCGAGGTCGCCGGCGTGGTGGTCCATGCCGTTGCCGTCCCGCGGCCGGGACGGCCGGCCGCGGCCGGAGGCGACCGGCTGCGCGGCCCCCGGTCCCTGTGGCAGATCTCGGTGCCGTCCCGGGCGGTGATCGCCGGCGTTTATCCCGAACGGACGGCGGCGACTGCGCACCGGATGGTTCAGGCGATGCTGCGGCCGCCGTCGACGACGAGCGTCTGACCGGTGATGTACGAGCTGGCGTCGCTGGCGAGGAACAGCACGGCCGCGGTGAGCTCCGCCGCCTCGCCGATCCTGCCCAGCGGCACGCGGCGCACCTGCTCCTCCATGTAGCCGGGGAGGTACTGATCGGTCATCTCCGACGGGAAGAAGCCGGGCGCGACCGCGTTGACCCGGATGCCCTTGCGGCTCCCCCACTGCTGGGCCAGGTCCCTGGTCAGGCCGAGAAGCCCGGCCTTGCTCGCGCTGTAGGCGGCCTGCGGCAGTCCCGCGGTGGTCAGCGCGAGCAGGCTGGAGATGTTCACGATGCTGCCGCCCGGCCGCATGACCCGGCCGCACGCCTGCGCCATCCAGTAGCAGCCGTTCAGGTTGATGTCGATGACCTGCCTGAACTGCTCGGGCGTCTCCCTGGTCGCGGGGACCGCGGTGCCCACGCCGGCGTTGTTGACCAGGATGTCGACCCGCCCGAAGGCCTCCATCGCGGCGTCGGCGAGCGCCTGGCAGTCCCCCGGGTCCGCGACGTCGGTGGCGACGGCGATCGCCTTGCGCCCCGCGTCGGAGACGAGCCTGGCCGTGGCGGCGAGCTTGCCGGCGCGGCGCGCTCCCAGGGCGAGGTCGGCCCCGGCCTCGGCGAGCCCGGCCGCGAAGGCGACGCCCAGGCCCGAGGACGCGCCGGTCACCACCGCCACCCTGCCGCGGAGGCTGAACCGGTCCATGATCGACATCGGCGAACTCCCTGTCCATGTCCATGCCGGGCCGGCCGGGCCGGCCGCCCGGCCGCGGGCCCGTTGCCTGCGCGCCTTGCCGCAGGCACGACGCGCCGGCACCGTGGCGATCTTAGCGGCGCCATCCCGGGCGGCCGCCCGCTTCGGGCCCTCCCCCGGGCTCGTGGGATGATGGGTCGCCGGGCGCCGGCGGCCCCGGTTTTTGGCGGTTTCCTACAACCCGGGCCGCGCAGCCTGGGCTGGCCGCGCCATGGCGCGGCCAGCCCGCAGACGGAAGGGTAAGCACTGCCACAAGCACTGCCCGCGGCCGCCGCGCCGCGGCGCACATCGTTAAGCTACAGGAGGGCTCGGCCGGGTGTTCAGTCGTGTCGCCATCGTCAACCGTGGGGAGGCCGCCATGCGGCTCATCCACGCCGTCCGGGATCTGGCCGCGGAGACCGGGACACGGATCGAGACCGTCGCCCTGCACACCGACGTCGACCGCACCGCCACGTTCGTGCGCGAGGCCGACATCGCCTACGACCTCGGCCCCGCGTCCGCGCGCCCCTACCTCGACCTGAAGGCGCTGGAGCGCGCGCTGGCGGAGACCGGGGCCGACGCCGCGTGGGTCGGCTGGGGCTTCGTCGCCGAGGACCCGGCGTTCGCGGAGCTGTGCGAGAAGGCCGGGGTCGCCTTCGTCGGGCCGAGCGCGGAGGCCATGCGCAAGCTCGGCGACAAGATCGGCGCGAAGCTGATCGCCGAGGAGGTCGGCGTGCCGGTCGCGCCGTGGAGCCGCGGCGCGGTCGGGACCCTGGACGACGCCCTGGCGGCGGCGGCGCGGATCGGCTACCCGCTGATGCTGAAGGCGACCGCGGGCGGCGGCGGGCGCGGCATCCGCAAGATCGCGAGCGAGGCCGAGCTCGCCGACGCCTACGAGCGCACCAGGCAGGAGGCCGCGCGGGCGTTCGGCAGCGGCGTCGTGTTCCTGGAGCGCCTGATCACCGGTGCCCGGCACGTCGAGGTTCAGGTGATCGCCGACGGCCAGGGCACCGCGTGGGCGCTCGGCGTCCGCGACTGCTCGGTGCAGCGGCGCAACCAGAAGATCATCGAGGAGTCGGCGTCGCCGGTGCTCAGCGCCGGGCAGGCCGCGGAGCTGAAGCGGGCGGCCGAGCGGCTGGCCCTCGCGGTCGGCTACCGCGGCGCGGCGACCGTCGAGTTCCTCTACCATCCCGGCGACCGGCTGTTCGCGTTCCTCGAGGTCAATACCCGGTTGCAGGTCGAGCACCCGGTCACCGAGTCCACGACCGGGTTCGACCTGGTCAAGGCGCAGCTATGGGTGGCATCCGGCGGCCGGCTCGAAGGCGAGCCGCCGCCGGAGCGCGGGCACGCCATCGAGGCCCGGCTGAACGCCGAGGATCCCGACCGCGACTTCGCGCCGTCGGCGGGCCGCATCGTGCGGCTGGACCTGCCCGCCGGGCCGGGCATCCGCGTGGACACCGGCGTCAGCGAGGGCGACACCATCCCCGCCGACTTCGACTCGATGATCGCGAAGATCATCGCCTACGGCCGCGACCGCGGTGAGGCGCTGGGCAGGCTGCGCCGGGCGATGGCGGAAACCTCGGTGATCATCGAGGGCGGCACGACGAACAAGAGCTTCGTGCTTGACCTGCTCGACCAGCCCGAGGTGATCGACGCCAGCGCGGACACCGGCTGGATCGACCGCGTCCGCGGGGAGGGCAGGCTCGTCGCCCGCCGGCACTCGGCCGTCGCGCTGGCGGCCGCCGCTATCGAGGCGTACGAGGAGACCGAGCGCGCCGAGCGGCAGCGGCTGCTGTCGACGGCGTTCGGCGGGCGCCCGCAGGTGCAGCACGAGAGCGGACGGCCGCTTGACCTCAAGCTGCGCGGCGCCAGCTACCGCGTGCGCGTCGCGCGGGTCGGCGCGCACCGGTTCCGCGTCGGCATCGAGGCGGGCGGCGATGCCCGCACCGCCGACGTCGAGCTCGACCGCTTCGACCGGCACACCGGGCAGATCCTCGTCAACGGCGCCCGGTACCGCCTGCTCACCGGCGCGCACGGGCCGATCCACCTGATCGAGGTGGACGGCGTGACGCACCGGGTCAGCCGCGACGAGGGCGGCGTCGTGCGCTCGCCCGCGCCCGCGCTGGTCGTCGCCACGCCGGCGGAGGTCGGCGCCGAGGTCGAGGCGGGCGCGCCGGTGCTGGTGCTGGAGAGCATGAAGATGGAGACGGTGCTGAGGGCACCGTTCAGGGCGCGGCTGAAGGAGTGCGCCGTGTCCGTGGGCAGCCAGGTGAAGGCCGGCGCGCCGCTGCTGCGGCTGGAGCCGCTCGCCGCCGCCGGCGATGCGGCCGGCGGCGGCGCCGGCGATGGCGGCGCGGGCGGCGGGGCCGGGAACGCCCCCGCCGCCGCGGCCGCCGACCTGGAGCTGCCCGCCGCGCCCGGCGACATCCCGGCGCGGGAGCGCGCCGCGCGCGGCCAGGAGGACCTGCGCAGCCTGCTGCTCGGGTTCGACGTCGACCCGCACGACGAACGCCGGGTGCTCGATGACTACCTCGCCGTGCGCCGGGCGGCCGGCGAGGACGGCCACCAGCCGCTGGCCGGGGAACTCGAACTGGTCGGCGTGTTCGCCGACCTCGCCGAGCTGAGCCGCAACCGGGCGGCGGGGGACGCGGACGGCGACGACGGCCACGTGCACAGCGCCCGCGAGTACTTCCACGCCTACCTGCAAAGCCTCGACGTCGAGCGAGCCGGGCTGCCGGAGGCGTTCCAGGCCAAGCTCGCCAAGGCGCTCGGACACTACGGTGTCACCAGCCTGGAGCGCTCACCCGAGCTCGAGGCCGCGGTGTTCCGGATCTTCCTCGCCCAGCAGCGCGCGTCCGCCGACGCCACGGTCATCGCGGCGCTGCTGCGCGCGTGGCTGCGGGAGTCCCCGCCGGGCGAGACGCTGCGCGAGCCCGCCGGCCTCGCGCTGGAGCGGCTGGTGGCCGCGACGCAGGTCCGCTTCCCCGTGCTCGCCGACCTGGCGCGCGGCGTGGTGTTCGCCTGGTTCGGCCAGCCGCTGCTGCGCCGCAACCGCGCCCGCGTCTACGCCGACGTCCGCAGGCACCTGCGCTACCTGGACGCGCACCCGGACGCGCCGGACCGCGCCGAGCGCATCGCCGAGATGGTGCGCAGCACCGAGCCGCTGGTGCGGCTGCTCGGCCAGCGGCTCGTCCGCGGCGGCCTGGACAACGCGGTCATGCTGGAGGTGCTGACCCGGCGCTACTACGGCAACAAGGGCCTGGCCGGCGTCCGCACCAGGCAGGCCGGGGGATGCGCGTTCGTGATCGCCGAGCGTGCGGACTCGTCCGTGGTCTCCGCCGCGGTGGGCTTCAAGGAGCTGGGCAGCGCGCTGCGCGGGCTCGCGGAACTGGCGGGCGGCTCCGGCGCCATCGACGCCGACATCTATCTCTCCTGGGAGAACCAGCCGCAGGACTCCGACGCGATGGCGGCCGCGTTGCACGAGGTCGTGAGCGCGCACCCGCTGCCGGAGCAGGTCCGCAGGCTCACCGCCACCGTCGCGGGCAGCCGCGGCGCGGTGATGCACCACCACTTCACGTTCCGCCGGTCGGCCGCCGGGATGACCGAGCAGCGGCTGTTCCGCGGCCTGCACCCGTACATCGCCCAGCGGATGCAGCTGGAGCGGCTGAGCAAGTTCGACCTCACCCGGCTGCCGTCGGCGGACGAGGAGGTCTACCTCTTCCAGTGCGTGGCGCGAGAGAACCCCCTCGACGAGCGTCTCGTCGCGTTCGCGCAGGTGCGCGACCTGACCGAGCTGCGCGAGCACGACGGCAGGCTGGTCGCGCTGCCGACGGCCGAGGACACCCTCGCCGCCTGCCTGGACTCGATCCGCCGTGCGCAGTCGCAGCGGCCTTCGCACAAGCGCTTCAACACCAACCGGATCGTGATCTACGTCTGGCCGCCGAGCGACCTCACCCGCGCGGAGCTGGAGACGATCGCCGGGCGCGTGCTGCCGACGACCGCGGGCGCCGGCCTGGAGGAGATCTTGTTCATCGCGCGGCAGCGCGACCGGAGGACCGGCGAGCTGGTCAAGACCGCCGTGCGCATCTGCTTCGGCGCCGCCGGCGGCACCGAGCTGATCATCGGCGAGCCGTCGGGCGAGCCGGTCGAGCCGCTCGACGACTACCGGCTGAAGGTGCTGCGCGCGAGCAGCCGCAACACGGTGTACCCGTACGAGCTGACCGGCATGCTCGGCGACTTCGCCGAGCACGACCTCGACGACAGCCACGCGCTGGTGCCGGTCAGCCGGCCCAGGGGCCGCAACACCGCGGCCATCGTCGCGGGCGTGGTCACCACGCCGACCCGGCTGCACCCGCAGGGCGTCACCAGGGTCGTGCTGCTCGGCGACCCGACGAAGTCGCTCGGCGCGCTGGCCGAGCCGGAATGCCGCCGGGTGATCGCCGCGCTGGACCTGGCCGAGCGGATGGGAGTGCCGCTGGAGTGGTACGCGCTGTCCGCCGGCGCCCGGATCTCCATGCAATCGGGCACCGAGAACATGGACTGGGTGGCCGCGGCCCTGGCGCGGATCGTCGAGTTCACCCAGAACGGCGGCGAGATCAACATCGTGGTCGCGGGCATCAACGTGGGCGCGCAGCCGTACTGGAACGCGGAGGCGACGATGCTCATGCACACCAGGGGCATCCTGGTGATGACGCCGGACTCGGCGATGGTGCTCACCGGCAAGCAGTCGCTCGACTTCTCCGGCGGCGTGTCGGCCGAGGACAACTTCGGCATCGGCGGCTACGACCGGGTGATGGGCCCGAACGGGCAGGCCCAGTACTGGGCGCCGAACCTGGCCGCCGCGCGGGACCTGCTGATGTCGTACTACGACCACACGTACGTCGTGCCCGGCGAGAAGGCGCCGCGGCGGGCGAGGACGGCAGACCCCGTCGACCGCGACATCTCCGGCTTCCCGCATAACGTGCCGGGCAGCGAGTTCACCACCGTCGGCGAGATCTTCTCCGCCACGGCCAACCCGGACCGCAAGAAGCCGTTCGACATCCGGACCGTGATGCGGGCGCTGTCCGACCAGGACCACCCGGTGCTCGAACGCTGGGCGGGGATGGCCGACGCGGAGACCGCGGTGGTGCAGGACGTGCGTCTCGGCGGCATACCGGTATGCCTGATCGGCATCGAGTCACGGGCGGTGCCGCGGCGGGGCTTCCCGCCCGCCGACGGCCCGGACACCTACACCGCGGGCACGCTGTTCCCGCAGTCGTCGAAGAAGGCCGCGCGGGCGATCAACGCGGCCAGCGGCAACCGGCCGCTGGTGGTGCTGGCGAACCTGTCGGGCTTCGACGGCTCGCCGGAGTCGATGCGCAAGCTCCAGCTGGAGTACGGCGCCGAGATCGGCCGCGCGATCGTGAACTTCCGCGGGCCCATCGTGTTCTGCGTGATCTCGCGGTACCACGGCGGCGCGTTCGTGGTGTTCTCCAAGGCGCTGAACCCGAACATGACCGTGCTCGCGCTGGAAGGCTCGTTCGCCTCGGTGCTCGGCGGCGCCCCCGCCGCCGCGGTGGTGTTCTCCGGCGAGGTCGACGCCCGCACCGCGGCCGACCCGCGGGTGCGGGACGCCGAGGCCCGGGTCGCGGCCGCCTCCGGCGCCGACCGCGCCGCGCTGACCGCGGAGCTCGACGAGCTCCGCTCGTCGGTCCGCGCGGAGAAGCTCGGCGAGGTGGCCGCCGAGTTCGACCGCGTGCACAGCATCCAGCGCGCGGTCGAGGTCGGCTCCGTCGACGCCGTCATCCGCGCCGCCGAACTCCGGCCGCGGATCATCGAGGCCATCGAGTCCCGCCTGCGCTGACCGCGCGGCGCCGCGCCCGGCTCACGCCCGCGTAGCCGGCATGAGCCGCCACCTTCCGTTCGGACTGTCAGTGTTCCGCTGAACGGGCGGTGGCGGCTCCCTGACGCCGGGCCGCCTCCGGCCGTTCGCCTGCCCAGGCAGCTCGCTATCCGGTTCCCGCCGGAATCCGGCGGACAGCGCCGCGTGCCCGGCTCGTGCGCGGCATTCATCGTCCATGGCCCGGGTGACGGCCCGCAGCGTGGCCTTGCTGAGTTTCCGGGGCGCCGGTCCGGGCGCGCCGCTGTCCGCCATACCGGGACGTCCGCTATACCGGGACCCTCACCACGCGCCGTCCCACGCGGCACGTTCGTCCGTCCGGTCGTCCGCGACGAGCTCGCCGGACGCGCCGAACCGGCGGATCAGGCGGTCACGGTCGTCATACGGCGGCCACCCGGGGTCACCGGTCGCGGCGAACGAGACCCACGCGCGGTGCACCGAATCCGCGATGCGCTGCGGCGGCCCCGGCCCGAGCAGCGCGGCGTACCCGGGGTCGTCGAGGTTGTCGAAGACGAACGGCAGCTCAAGCGCGTGGCACGCGCCGAGCGCCCCGCCGAACGCGGGCGATCGCCAGGCGAACTCGTAGACGTAGGTTCCGGGGCGGGCGCGCGCGATCTCCAGCGCCGGGATCCGGTAGAACCCGTCGGTCATGATCGCGGACATCAGCTCGCCGTCCGACGCCGCCGGGCGGGCGGCGCGATAGGCGTCCACGACCGAGGGAGGATAACGGCGGGCGCGCACGAACCGGGACAACGCCGCGCGGTCCGTCCCGCTGACGGCGCCGGCCGGGACGAAGAACAGATTCGCCTCCTCGGCGTTGGTCCCGACGAGAATGCCCGCGTCCGCGGCCGCTCCCCGGCGCAGGGCCTCGGCCGGCGCGCCCGGCAGCACCCGGCCGTCAACGACCGGCTCGAACGGCATGATGTTGCGTGCGACCTCGCCCCACCGCTGCGGATCGGGTTCCGCGGCGACCTCCTGGGCAAGCTGCGACTGGGCGGCCAGCAGGCGCGGCACGGGTACCGCCGCGATCGCCGCGCGTGTCGCGGCGACGCCCAGGATCCCGGCCAGCCTGGCGCCGATCCGCATGGCCGTGCCGGGGCCGATCACGCAGCGCGCGGCACCGGACTGAGCGATCGCGCGCCGGAACAGGCCGGCCGCCGCGGGCATCGCGAGCAGGGTGCACACGCTCATCGCCCCGGCGGATTCGCCGAAGACCGTGACGTTGGCGGGATCTCCGCCGAACGCCCGGATGTTGTCCCGCACCCACGCGAGCGCGGCGATCTGATCCAGCAGGCCGAGGTTGGGCGTCCCCTCGCCGAGCCACAAGAATCCGTCGGCGCCGAGGCGGTAGTTGATCGTCACGAGCACGACGCCGTCGCGCGCGAACCGGGAGCCGTCGTACACCGGTATCGCGCCGGACCCGCCGGTGAAGGAGCCCCCGTGGATGAACACCATGACCGGCCTGCTGCCCTCCGGGTCCGGCGTCCAGACGTTCAGGTTCAGGTAGTCATCGCCGGGGATGGACACCTGCGGGAGCAGCCGGGCCACCGGTCCCCCGGCGCGCGCCTGCGGCGCCGTCGGGCCGTAGGCCCGCGCGTCCCGGACCTCGGTCCAGGGCCGCGGCGGCACCGGCGGCTCGAACCGGCGCGGCCCGACCGGGGCCGCGGCATACGGGATGCCGAGGAAGGCCCAGGCGCCGTCGCGGCCGGCGCGGCCGGCGACGGGGCCGCTCGTGGTCTCGGCCGTCCGCTGCCCGCTCATCGCCGCTGCCCGCTCACGTCCGCATCAGCACGTCGCGCAGGCCGTCGCCGACCGCGCTGATGCTCCACGCGCCGATCGTGATCGCCAGGCCGGGGGCCACCGTGGCAGCGGGGTCGCCGGTGAAGTTGAGGTAGGCGCTGGCCATGTCCGCACCCCACGACGGAGCCGGGGGCGGCACGCCGAGCCCGAGGAAACTGAGCGCGGCCTCCACGATGAGGAAGAAGCTGGCCGCGGCGACGGTCTGCACCACGGCAGGGGCCATCGCGTTCGGCAGGACGTGGCGGACGGCGATGCGCAGGCGGCTGACCCCCAGCGACCGCGCGATGAGGACGAACCCCGCGCCGCGCAGCGGCAGCACCGCCGACCGCAGCAGCCGGGCCAGGCCCGGCGCCGAGATGAAGCCGACCGTCACCATCGCG
>Ga0209061_1002737_pt1 | contig 21153 bp, 16 predicted proteins | sample Coa_R1_10_FD_187157 | JGI IMG/M metagenome (GOLD analysis project Ga0209061, IMG submission 187157) | Surface soil microbial communities from Centralia Pennsylvania, which are recovering from an underground coalmine fire - Coalmine... | ecosystem: Environmental > Terrestrial > Soil >...
CGCCGATCCGCACGGGCGCAAACAGCCATGGCACCGCGCATGAGGCCTGGACGGCGGCGCCGACGGAGGCGCTGGGCGCGCCGGGGCGGCCGAACACGACGCGCCTGCCGCTTGCGCGATCGACCGCGACGACCCGCAGACGCCCGTCGAAGCGCGCGCCCGCTGCCTCGACCAGCGCTCGCACGGCAAGGAGCTCAGCGCCCCCCCTCGGCGTGCTCCGCAGCAGCGCCGCGCGTGTAAGCGCCGCGGGCGTCTCGCCCGTACGCAGCGCCAGCGGCGCGAGCGGCGAGCTCGCCGTCAGCGCCCATGCGCCGACCGTGCGCGCGAGCGCACGCGCGGCACGCTCGACGCCCTCGCGCGCGGAGGAGGTCTCGCTCGCCGCGGAGGAGCTGGCACCGCCCGCCCCGTCGGCGCTTTCCTGCCGGAAGGAGCCCTCGATCCGCCCGAGCGAGTCGGAGGGGAGAGCCGGAGCGCCCTGCTCCGGGGTCCCGCCGCCTGCTTGCAAGGGCCGCTCGGGCCGCCGGCCGGCCGACAGGAGGGCGGCGATGATCGCGCCCGCGGAGGTGCCGAGAAAGTACTCGCAGCGACGCAGATCGACGCCCGCCGCATCCTCGATCCCGGCGAGCACGCCGTTCATCCACGTCCCGCCGAGCAGACCGCCGCCGCCGAGCACGAGAATGTCCGGAGGCGTGCGCACGCGCCTGAGGCTAGCGCCGTGCCCGCGAGCCTCGGCGGCGCGCGTGGGCGCGCGGCGGTGGAGCGGGCACGCGCCGGTGCCGGCTGCGCGTACGTGATAACGTACGTTTGTATGGCGACTTTCTCCCCGCCGCCAGTGCAGGCGAGCCCATCCGCGTCGGCGACGGCGGCGGATGCGCGCCCGGCCGTCCCCTCCGCGCTCCGGGCGCCGGGCGCTCCGCTCGGCCACCGGATCCGGGCGCTGCGCGAGGCGATGGGCCTCTCCCTGCGCGAGCTGGCGGAGCGCTCGGGCGTGAGCGCGCCGATGCTCTCGCAGGTCGAGCGCGGCGAGACCTCGCCGACTTTGCAGGTGGCGGCACGGATTGCGACCGGGCTGGAGCTTCGCCTCTCACAGCTCCTGCGCCTCGACGAGGACGGTGCGGTCACGATCGTCCGACGCGACGAGCGCCGACAGGGACCGGGCGGCGCCACCGGCCACCGCTACGAGATCCTCACGCCGCCGCTGCCGGGCCAGCGCGCCGAGCTCTCCCGGCACGTGCTCGCCCCCGGCGCGCGCACGGGTGGACCCGGCGATCCGCCGATGCACGAGCCCGGCAGCCGCGAGACCGCGCTGGTCGAATCGGGCTCCGTCGTGCTCATCTGCGACGGGCAGCGCTTCGACCTCAACGCCGGCGACTGTGTCACCTTCGACGCGGACCTGCCGCACCATTTCGAGAACCCCACGGGCGCGGAGTCGATCCTATTCGCGGTCCTCAGCGCCGGCCTGCGGAGGAGCTGATGGCGAAGGAGCCGCCGAACAGTCCGATTCCGAACGAGCTGCCGGTGAGCGCGGCGCCACCGGAGCGGTCCTAGCGGGATGGGCAAGACGCTGCTCGACAAGATCTGGGAGGCGCACGAGGTTGCGCCGGGGCTCCTCTACATCGACCTTCACCTCGTTCACGAGGTCACTAGCCCGCAGGCGTTCGAGGGGCTGCGGATGGCGGGGCGACGCGTGCGCCGGCCCGACCGCACGATCGCGACCGCCGATCACAATGTGCCCACCGACGGCACCCCGGCCGCGGCGCGGATCCGCGACCAGCTCTCGCGCGTGCAGGTGCAGACGCTCGAGCGCAACTGCGCGGAGTTCGGGATCCCGCTTTACTCGCTCGGCTCGCGCCGCCAGGGGATCGTGCACGTGATCGGCCCCGAGCTCGGCCTGACCCAGCCGGGGATGACGATCGTCTGCGGCGACTCCCACACCGCCACGCACGGGGCCTTCGGCGCGCTCGCGTTCGGGATCGGCACAAGCGAGGTCGAGCACGTGCTTGCCACGCAATGCCTCGTGCAGCAGCGGCCGCGCTCGATGCGGATCCGCTACCGGGGTGCGCTCGGCCACGGTGTCACGGCCAAGGACCTGATTCTCTACACGATCGGCCGCATCGGCGTCGACGGAGCCGTCGGCCACGCCGTCGAGTACGCGGGCGAGGCGATCGAGGCGCTTTCGATCGAGGGCCGCATGACGGTCTGCAACATGACGATCGAGGCGGGCGGGCGCGCGGGCATGATCGCCCCCGACGAGACCACCTTCGCCTACGTGATCGGTCGCCCGGGAGCCCCACGCGAGGTGCCGGACGAGTGGCTCTCGCTGCGCTCCGACCCGGATGCTGTGTTCGACCGCGAGGTCGAGATCGACGCCGGCGAGATCAGCCCGATGGTCACCTGGGGAACGACGCCGGCGATGGTGGCGCCGGTCACCGAGGCGGTGCCCGAGCCGCGCTCGGAGCAGGAGCAGCGAGCGCTCGCCTACATGGGGCTCGAGCCGGGGACGCCGATCGAGGAGATCCGCATCGACCGGGTCTTCATCGGCTCATGCACGAACTCGCGCCTGGCCGATCTGCGCGCGGCTGCGGCGATCGCACGCGGGCGCCGGGTGGCCGACGGCGTCTACGCGATGGTCGTGCCCGGCTCCGCGCAGGTGAAGGCGCAGGCCGAAGCCGAGGGGCTGGATGAGATCTTCAGGCGCGCCGGCTTCGACTGGCGCAGCGCCGGCTGCTCGATGTGCCTGGGCATGAACCCGGACGTGGCCGCGCCGGGCGAGCGCGTCGCCTCCACCTCGAACCGCAACTTCGAGGGCCGCCAGGGGCGCGGCGCGCGCTCTCACCTGGTCTCGCCGCAGATGGCGGCCGCCGCCGCAATCGAGGGCCGCTTCGTCGACATCCGGGAGTGGGCTGTCGGATGAGGCCGGTCGAGACGATCGCGGGCAAGGTCTCGGTACTCGACCGCGACGACGTCGACACCGACCAGATCGTCCCCAAGCAGTTTCTCAAGCGGGTCGAGCGGGCTGGGTTCGGCCAGTTCCTCTTCTATGACTGGGCACGGGAGCCGGGATGGGAGCTGCCGCCCAATCCGATTCTCCTCACCGGGCGCAACTTCGGCTGCGGCTCAAGCCGCGAGCACGCGCCGTGGGCGCTCGAGGACTACGGCTTTAGGGCGATCATCGCGCCGAGCTTTGCCGACATCTTTTACTCCAATTGCACGAAGATCGGACTGCTGCCGGTGGCGCTGCCGGTCGAGGCGTGCAGGGCGATCGCCCGCGCCGGCGAGGCCGAGGTCGACCTACGCGCACAGGAGGTGCGCTGGCCTGGGGGCACGGCGCACTTCGAGATCGACCCCGAGGTCAAGCAGCGGTTGCTGAGCGGTCTTGACGACATAGGGCTGACGCTCAAGCGGCTGGCGGCGATCGAGGCGTACGAGCGCGAGCGTGAGCGACCCGGGCCCCTCACCACCGCGCTTGCCGCTGAATGAACGGGCGGCGCCGCTAGCCTCCATGGCCGCCTTTGCCGGTCGCGACTGGGACGCCGCCACTTACGAGCGGGTCTCCGAGCCACAGCTGCGCTGGGCGCGTGAGCAGCTCGAGCGGATCCGCCTCCGAGGCGATGAGGTTGTGCTCGACGCCGGCTGCGGCAGCGGCCGTGTGACCGCGCTGCTCTGCGAGCGCGTGCCGCGCGGTCGTCTCTACGCGGTCGACGTCGCCCCCTCGATGGTGGCCTACGCCAAGAGCGCCCTGCGCGGCCGAGCGACCGTGCTCTGTCAGGATCTCGTTGAGCTGTCGCTGCCCGAGCCGGTCGAGCTGGTCTTCTCAAATGCGACCTTCCACTGGATCAGGGACCATGAGGCGCTGTTTGCCGCGCTGGCGCGCAACATGCGACCGGGGGCGCGCCTGCTTGCCCAGTGCGGTGGGCGCGGCAACATCGCGCGCTTCCGTCGGGTGGCTGAGGAGGTGGCCGGCGAGCCTTGCTTCCACCGCCATTTCGCGGGCTGGCCGCAACCCTGGCGATACGCGAGCGCGGAGGGCACCGAGCGGCGGCTGCGTCGCGCCGGCTTTGCGCAGGTGCGCTGCTGGCTTGAGCGGCGACCGACGGTGCCGCCGGCGCCGCGCGAGTTTGTCCGCGCCGTCTGCCTCGTGCGCCAGCTCGAGGCGCTGCCAGCGGGGCTGCGCGAGCCCTTCCTCGAGCGCGTGCTGGCACGCTGGCGCGAACACGTCGGTGACCCGCCGGTGCTCGACTACGTGCGCCTGAACATGACCGCGGTCAGGCCCTGAAGGGGCGGCCCCCCGGCTTGCTGTTGCCGAGCCGGCCGCTCACGCTGCCGGCGCAGCTGCCGTCAGGCGCTCGACCTCCGCTGGCGTCAGCTCGAGCGTCGCCGCCGGCAGGATCTGGGCGAGCTGCTCAGTGTTGCGGGCGCTCGCGATCGGGGTGGCGATGCGGGGCCGGGCGCGCAGCCACGCGATTGCGACCGCGGCGGGGGTCGTCGCGTGCGCGGCGGCGATCTCGTCGAGGACCTCGAGCACGGCGGCGCCACCGCGATCGAGGTACGCACGCGCCCGCTCGGCCCGCGGCGAGTCCACCGTCTCGCCGCCGGGTCGGTACTTCCCTGTCAGAAAGCCGGCGGCGAGCGCGTAATAGGGCGCCACGGCGAGATCCCACGCCTCCGCAACCGGCAGCAGCGTGCGCTCGAACTCACGCTCGAGCAGGTTGTAGTGGGGCTGCAGCACGGTGAACTCGGCAAGGCCCTCGCGGCGCTGGAGCTCGAGCGCCGCGCGCAGTCGCTCAGGGCGGTAGTTGGAGGCTCCGAGATGGCGCACGAGCCCCGCGCGCACGAGCCGGTCGAAGGCGCGCAGCGACTCCTCCAACGGCGTCTGCTCATCGTCGTAGTGCGCGTAGTAGAGGTCGATGCGGTCGGTCTGCAGCCGCTCGAGCGAGGCGTGCGCCTCGCGCTCGATGTTCTCGGCCCGCAGGTTGCGGACCGCGCCGCGACCGCCGCCGACCTTGGTCGCGAGCACGATCCGCTCACGGTTGCCCCGGTCGCGCATCCAGCGGCCGATGATCGACTCCGATCGCCCATGCTCGACCAGGTAGGAGTTGGCGGTGTCGATGAAGTTGCCGCCCGCCTCGACGTAGGCGTCGAGCACGGCCCGCGATTGCCGCTCGTCGGCGGTCCAGCCGAACACGTTGCCGCCGAGGCAGATCGGGAAGACTTCAAGAGCGCTGCGTCCCAGTGTGACCATGGGCCCCACCCTAGCGGTCGAAGCGAAGTGGGGCTCCTACCCGGGGAGGAGGCCGGATTCCCCCCGCGCGCCGAGTGGCGCTCCTCCCAGAGCTCGATTCGCTCATCGCATCGACCCCGTACCGTTTCAAGATGATGATCAACGCCTCTGGCCGGCAAGCGCTCCCCTCGGGCCCGCGTGAGCCGCGGCTGCCTGCATCGCCGGGCAGGGTCGATCGCGCGTTCGCCGCGCTCGGCCGCTTCGTCGTCCGCTACCGCTGGGCGATCGTCGCCTTCTGGTTGGCCGCGGCCGCGGTCAGCTCAGCGGCGCTGCCCTCGCTCGGTAGCGAGGTCAACGACAACAACAGCGCCTTCCTGGCTAAGAGCGCCCCCAGCGCAAGGGCCGCGAGGCTGGCGGCACCGCTGCTCGGCGGCAGCGGCTCGGGCCGTCTCGCCGACGTGATCATCGTTGCCGTGCGCGCAGATGGACCACTCACCGGGGCCGATGTCGCGGCCGTGCGCCGCGAGGTCGCGCTCGCCGCCGCGCTCCCGCGCGTCGTTGCGGTGCGCCCGCTCGGTCTCTCGCCCGACGGCCACGCGCTCCAGCTACAGGCCCGCGTGCGCTTCTCGGCCAACGACATCGCGAAGGACAAGACCGTCGCCGACGCGCTGCACGCGACCTTCACGCGCGCCCATCCGCCGCCAGGGCTCGAGCTTCATCTGGCCGGCCAGCTGGCGACGCTCGTCGCCAACAACGCCAGCTCGAACCGTTCAAGCCATCAGGTGCAGGACATCTCGCTGCTGTTTGTGATCGCGCTTCTGCTGGTGGTCTTCAGATCGCCGCTCGCGGCGCTGATCACGCTGCTGCCAAGCGGCCTTGCCCTGCTGGTCTCGATGCGGCTGATCGGCGCGCTTGGCTCCGTGGGCCTTTTGATCTCCTCGATTACGCAGATTCTGCTGATCGTGCTCGTGATCGGCGCGGGCACCGACTACGGCCTGTTCCTGGTCTTCCGGGTGCGCGAGGAGCTGCGCGGTGGAAGCGAGCCGCACGCGGCCGTCGAGCGCGCGCTGGTGCGCGTCGGCGAGTCGATCACCGCTTCGGCTGGCACCGTGATTCTCGCGCTGCTGACGCTGCTGCTCGCCAGCTTCGGCCTCTACCACGACCTCGGCGCGCCACTCGCGGTCGGGGTCGCGACGATGCTCGCGATCGGCCTGACGCTGCTGCCGGCGCTGCTTGCGATCTTCGGCCGGCGCGCGTTCTGGCCGGCGAAGGTGCGAGCGGGCGAGCAGCGGGAGGGCCTCTGGGGAGGTGTCGCGGCTCGGCTTGTGCGCAGGCCGCAGGCGACGCTTGCGATCGGCGTCATCGTGTTCCTGGCGCTCGCGGTCGGCGCCCTCGGCTACCGCGCCGGGGGCTTTGGCGGCGCGACCAAGGCGCCTGCTGGCTCGGATGCGGCCGCCGGCAACGCGGCGCTCGCCAGATACTTCCCGCAGTCGAGCTCAAACCCGGCCAACCTGGTGCTCGCCTACGGCCGCTCGGTGTACGCGCAGCCGCGCGCCCTGGCGGCAGCGGAGCGCACGCTGCGCTCATCTGGAGCCTTCAGCTCGCTCGCCGGGCCGCTTGACGCCAATGGGACCGCGCTGACCCCAGCCCTCTACGCGCGCCTGCATGCCCGCCTCGGCGCTCCGCAGCGGTTGCCCCTGCTCGAGCCGAGCGGGCTCGGAATCCCGCCGCCGATCTACGCCGCCTACCGCGCGTCCGCCGCGTTCGTCTCCCGGAGCGGACGGATCGTGCAGTTCGAGGCGGGGCTCCGCGCCGGCCCGCAGAGCTCCACCGCGGCGATGAACGCAACCCCGCGGATCCGCGCCGTGCTTGCGCGCGCGGCCGTCGCGTCGGGCGCGATCGCCTCCGGGGTTGCCGGCGAGGCGGCCGCCGTCTACGACATCAACGCGACCGCCAACCACGACCTCGCGGTCGTCGTGCCGGTTGCGATCATCGCGATCGGCCTTCTGCTCGCGCTGGTTCTGCGCAGCGCGGTGGCGCCCCTGTATCTGATCGTCTCGGTCGGCCTCTCGTACCTGGCGGCCCTCGGCGTCGCGACGCTCGTCTTCATCGACCTCGTCGGCGAGGGCGGCATCAGCTTCATCCTGCCGTTCTTGATGTTCATCTTCCTGCTGGCGCTGGGCGAGGACTACAACATCCTCGTGATGACGCGCATCCGCGAGGAGGCGCGGGCGCTGCCGCTGCGCGAGGCGGTGGTGAGGGCGATCGCGCGCACCGGCCCGACCGTGACCTCGGCCGGGATCATCCTCGGCGGCACCTTCGCGGTATTTGCGATCGTCGGCGGCGGCGGCTCCGATGGGGGGCAGCTGCGCGCGATCGGCTTTGGCCTGGCGTTCGGGATCCTGATGGACACCTTCCTCGTGCGGACGCTGCTCGTGCCCTCGACGGTGATGTTGCTCGGGCGGGTCAACTGGTGGCCATCGCGGATGGGCCGTGGCCGGGCTGTGGCAGCCGCGCAGACCACCGCCACCGGCGGGCTCGAGGCCGCCGTCAGCCCGAGCGAGCCGGCGTAGCCGCGCGTCGGAGACAGCGGATGCGGGCTTGGGGGCGGTTCGCCTCCGGCCGTCGCGGGACGATCCCGTCCCGTAGGATGAGGGCGATGGCGCTGCCGCCGCCAGGGGAAGGGCAGATCGCGCTTGTCACCGGCGCCTCGTCGGGGATCGGCGCCGAGTTCTCGCGTCAGCTCGCCGGGCGCGGCTACCGCGTCGCGCTGGTCGCCCGTCGCGCCGAGCGGCTCGAGCGGCTTGCCGAGGAGCTCGGCGGCTTCGGTCGGGCGGTGGCGATCCCCGCCGACCTCGCAGCGCCGGACGGGCGCGAGCGGCTCGCCGAGCGGCTCGAGCAACTTGGCGATGCCGTGGAGATCCTCGTCAACAATGCTGGCTTTGGCCTTTATTCCGAGTTCGCCGCCGAGGGTCGCGAGCGGGAGCTTGAGCAGCTGCGCCTCGACGTCGAGGCCGTCGTCGATTTGATGGCTCGCTACCTGCCCACGATGCTCGCCTCAGGACGGGGCGCGATCATCAACATGTCCTCCACGGCCGGCTTTCAGCCGCTGCCCTACAACGCCAGCTACGCGGCGGCCAAGGCGTACGTGCTGTGGCTCTCGGAGGCCGTGCACGAGGAGGTGCGCGGCCGCGGCGTGACCGTCACCGCGGTCTGCCCCGGACCGGTCCCAACGGAGTTCCAGCAGGTCAACCGCGCCGAGTTCTCCAGGCGCTTGCCGCGGGTGGTGTGGGTCTCCGCCGCGCGCGTCGTCGCCGATGCGCTCGCCGCCGCCGATGAGGGACGGCGCTGGGTGATCCCCGGCGGTCCGCACGTGAAGGCGGCCTTCGCGCCATCGCGGGTGGCGCCGAGCGCGCTGTCGCTCGCGTTTACGAAGCGGCTGATGCGCGCCTGAGCCGGAGGCGCCTGCACCAGCATCGGGGCCGGGCGCGCCTGCGCCAGGCCGGCGATCGTCGACCTGCTCCGCGTGAACGTCAGGGACCAGCATCGGGGCCGGGCGCGCCTGCGCCAGGCCGGGCCGGCGGCAGCGAGCGGCAGGTCAGCCGGCGCGCGAGCACGGCGATCGGCTAGCGTGCCGCGGCGAAGATGAGCAGGCGGATCGTGCTCCTGCCCGGCGACGGCATCGGCCCGGAGGTGATGGCGCCGACCGTCGAGCTGCTTGAGGCAGTTGCCGGCGCCGGAGCGCTCACGTTCGAGGAGCACCTGTTCGGCGGCAGCGCGATCGACGCGTACGGAACCCCGCTCACCGATGAGACGCTCGCCGCCTGCAAGGCGGCGGATGCGGTCCTCCTAGGGGCGGTCGGAGGCCCGCGGTGGGATACGACCGACCCTGCCAGGCCCCGGCCCGAGCAAGGGCTGCTCGGTCTGCGCAAGGGCCTCGGCCTGTTCGCCAATCTCCGCCCTGTGCGAGCGCTCGACCCGCTCTGCGACGCAAGCCCGCTCAAGCGGGAGCGGATCGAGCGCACGAACCTGCTGGTTGTTCGCGAGCTAACCGGTGGCATCTACTTCGGAGCCAAGTCGCGTACCGCTGAGCGCGCCACCGACGAATGCGCCTACACCCGCGTCGAGGTCGAGCGGATCGCGCGCGTCGCCTTCCGCGCGGCGCGCTCGCGCGTGACCAGCGTCGACAAGGCCAACGTGCTCGAGACCAGCCGCCTGTGGCGTGAGGTGGTGCGGGAGCTCCACCTCCGCGAGTTCCCCAACATCGAGCTCGAGCACATGCTCGTCGACCGGGCCGCGATGCAGTTGATCGCGGCGCCGCGCCACTTCGAGGTGATCCTGACCGAGAACATGTTCGGCGACATCCTCTCCGACGAGGCGGCGATGCTGAGCGGCTCGATCGGGATGCTGCCGAGCGCCTCGCTCGGCGAGCCGGGAGCTCCCGGGGTGTTCGAGCCGGTGCACGGCTCGGCCCCCGACATCGCCGGCTCAGGGCGCGCCAACCCGCTGGCGATGTTCCTCTCAGCCGCGCTGATGCTGCGCCACGGCCTCGGCTGGGAGGAGCAGGCAGCGGCGGTAGAATCGGCTGTCGACCGGGCGCTCAGCGACGGTCTGCGCACCGCGGACCTGGGCGGCAGCGCCACCACCGCGGAGGCCGCCCGGGCAGTCCTCGGGAACCTCTAAGGAGCAGCGGTGCAGCGAGCGGATCTGATCTGGCACAACGGGGAGCTGGTCCCCTGGGAGGACGCCAAGGTTCATGTGCTCACGCACGGCCTCCATTACGGCACCGGCGTGTTCGAGGGGATTCGCGCCTACCAGACCGCCCGTGGCACGGCGATCTTCCGCCATCGCGACCATCTCGCGCGGCTTTTCAAGTCAGCCGAGCTCTACTACATGCCGATCCCCTACACGCAGGCCGAGCTGCGAGCCGCGACGCACGAGCTGATCGCGGCCAACGGTCTGCGTGAGTGCTACATCCGACCGATCGCCTTTCGCGGCTACGGCCAGATGGGCCTCTACCCGCTGGAGGCCCCGGTCGAGGTGGTGATCGCGGTCTGGCCATGGGGCGCCTACCTCGGCGAGGACGGCAAGCGCAAGGGCGTGCGCGCGAAGATCTCCAGCTGGCGGCGGCTCCCCCATGACGCGCTGATCCCCCACGCCAAGGCGTGCGGCCAGTACCTCAACAGCGTGCTCGCGAAGATCGAGGCGACCAAGGCTGGCTACGAGGAGTCGATCCTGCTCGACTCGCACGGGTTCGTGTGCGAGGGGTCGGGCGAGAACGTCTTTGCGGTGATCGGCGGGCGGCTGGTCACGCCGCCGCAGACGGCCTCGATCCTCGACGGGATCAGCCGCAGCTCGGTGATGAGGATCGCCGCCGACCTCGGGATCGAGCTTGTCGAGCGGGACATCGCGCGGGCTGAGCTTTACCTGGCGGAGGAGGTGTTTTTGTCCGGCACCGCCGCGGAGCTCGTGCCGGTGCGCGAGATCGACGACCACCCAATCGGCACCGGCGAGCCCGGCCCGCTGACGCGCAAGATCCAGGGCGTGTTCGAGGATGCGCTGCACGGGCGCGATCCGCGCTATCAGGACTGGTGCGAGCTGGTTCAGGTGCCGACCGCGGCGGCCCCGTGACCAGGATCGAGCTGTACGACACCACTCTCAGGGACGGCATGCAGGGGGAGGGCATGTCGCTCTCGGCGGCGGAGAAGGTGCTCGTCGCACACCGCCTCGACGAGCTCGGGATCGACGTGATCGAGGCCGGCTTCCCCGCGTCGAACCCAAAGGAGCTCGAGTTGTTCGAGATGCTCGCGCGCGAGCGCTTCGCGCGCGCCCGCATCGCCGCCTTCGGGATGACGCGCCGGCGCGAGCTCCAAGCTGAGCGCGACCCGGGGCTGCGCGTCCTCGCGGAGTGCTGCGCGCCCGTCTGCACGATCGTCGGCAAGACCTGGGGGCTGCATTTGGAGAAGGTCGTCAAGGTCGACCGCGAGGAGAACCTGCGCATGATCGCCGAGTCGGTGTCGTTCCTGCGCAAAGCCGGCAAGCGGGTGATCTACGACGCCGAGCACTTCTTCGACGGCTTCGCCGCCGACCCCGAGTACGCGCTGCGCTGCCTGCGCACCGCCGCCGAGGCGGGCGCGGACACCGTCGTCTGCTGCGACACCAACGGCGGCACGCTGCCCGAGCGGATTGCGGTCGCGATGGCGCGCGTGCGCGAGGCGCTCGCGCCGGGTGGGACCCGGATCGGGATCCACTGCCACGATGACGCGGGCTGCGGGGTGGCATGCACTCTGGCCGCGGTCGCCCAGGGGGCGACGCAGGTGCAGGGCACGATCAACGGCTACGGCGAGCGTTGCGGCAACGCCAACCTGGCGACGATCATCGCGAACCTGCAGCTCAAGCTCGGCTACGAATGCATCGAGCCCGAGCGGCTGCGCACGCTGACCCAGACCGCTCACTGGCTCGACGAGCTGCTGAACTTCACGCCGGACCCGGACCAGCCCTACGTCGGGCGCAACGCGTTCGCACACAAGGGCGGCATGCACGTGGCCGGTGTCAGCGCCGACCCGCAGACGTTCGAGCATGTCGATCCCGCGCTCGTGGGCAACGCGCGCGAGCTTCTGATCTCCGAGCTGTCGGGCAAGGGGACGGTTCGCGCGCGCGCGAGCGAGGCGGGCCTCGAGCTCGATGAGGAGGGTGCCGCTCGGGTGCTCGAGCGGATCAAGGAGCTCGAGCACCGCGGCTACCACTTCGAGGCGGCCGACGGCTCGTTCGAGCTGCTGCTGCGCCGCGAGACCGGCCACTACCAGCCCCTGTTCCGGCTCGAGTCGTGGCGCACGATCGTTGAGCAACGCGCTGACGGGGCGGTCGAGACCGAGGCGACGATCAAGATCTGGGCGCCAGCCGGCCCGGGCGGGCGGCGCTACGTGCGCACCGCCGAGGGCAACGGACCGGTCAACGCGCTCGACCGAGCCCTGCGCGACGCGCTCGTGGACCTCTACCCGCAGCTTGGCAAGATCGACCTGGTCAACTTCAAAGTGCGGATCCTCGACGAGAGCAAGGGCACCGGCGCGGTCACGCGGGTGCTGCTCGATGCCTCCGACGGCGAGCGCGTGTGGGGTTCGATCGGCGTCTCGGAGAACGTGATCGAGGCCTCCTGGGAGGCGCTGGTCGACTCGCTCGAGTACGCGCTGCAGCCCGAGCGTGGCCTCGCCCAGGGGAGCGCAGCCGCTCGGCCCGAGCGCGGCGCTGCCAGCCCGCCGGCGGCACCTTCTCCCAAGCGCCGCGCTGAGCCTGCGGGCACCGCCGCATCGTCGAGCGCGTGAGCGTGCCCTCCGAGCAGATTCCGCTCGCCCAGCCGTCGCTGGGCGAGGAGGAGGAGCGGGCGGTGCTCGAGGTGCTGCGCTCCGGCAGGCTCTCCCTTGGCCCGCGCCTGGAGGAGTTCGAGCGCGCCTTCGCCGCGCAGGTGGGAGCGCCGTACGCGAGCGCGGTCTCGAGCGGCACCGCCGCGCTGCACCTTGCGCTGCGCGCGGTCGGGGTGAGCGACGGCGACGAGGTGATCACGACGCCCTTCTCGTTCGTCGCGAGCGCCAATGTGATCGTGTACGAGCGCGCCAGGCCGGTCTTCTGCGACATCGACCCGGTGACGCTCAACATCGACCCGTCCGCGGCCGCGGCGGCGGTCGGCGAGCGCACCCGCGCGATCCTCCCGGTTCACATCTTCGGCTACCCCGCGCCGATCGCCGCGCTCGAGCGGCTGGGGCTGCCGCTCATCGAGGACGCCTGCGAGGCGCTCGGCGCCGTCCACCCGGACGGCACGCCGGTCGGCTCCGGACGCCACCCGGCGGCGTTCGGCTTCTACCCCAACAAGCAGCTGACAACCGGCGAGGGGGGGATCGTCACGACCGCAGACCGGGAGCTGAAGCAGCGGATCGACTCCGAGCGCAACCAGGGACGCGCTGCCGGCACTGCCTGGCTCGACCACGACCGGCTCGGCTACAACTACCGCCTTTCCGAGATCGCCTGCGCGCTTGGGCTCGCCCAGCTGAAGCGGCTCGAGCAGCTGCTCGCCGCGCGCGCGCGCGTGGCCGCCCTCTACGGCGACGCGCTCGCGGCGATCGAGGGACTGGAGCTTCCCTGCCCCGATCCCCCCGGCGGGCGCCGCGGCTGGTTCGTGTACGTGGTGCAGCTGCCGCGCGGGATCGATCGGGACGCGGTCGCGCGCGCCCTCGCCGCGCGCGGCGTGCCCAGCAAGCCGTACTTCCCCGCGGTGCACCTGCAGCGGTTCTACCGTGAGCGCTACGGCCACCGCGAGGGCGAGTTTCCAGTGTGCGAGGATGTCGCCGCGCGCTCGCTCGCGCTCCCGTTCTTCCCGCAGATGAGCGAAGGCCAAATCGCTCTCGTGTCCGAGGCGCTGGCAAGCGCGCTGCGCTCCTGAGCTCCGGCTCGCCGCGGGTGTTGCGAGGGCCGCGAGCCGCTCCTGCCGACGCGAGCGCCGTGCTCACGCACTCGATCCGCGCCGCTCCGTAGCATCCGCGGCGCATGTCCCGCTTTGCCGAGCCCCAGGATGAGGCGTTTCGCCGGCTCAACGACTCGCTCGCGTTCGACTGGCGCCTGGGACCGTACGATGTCGAGCAGTCCCGCGCGCACGTGCGCATGCTGGCCGCCTGCGGGATCATCAGCGCGCAGGATCGCGACGCGCTCGAGGCGGCGCTGGCGCAGGTCGCCGCCGAGCTGGCGGACGGCAGCTTCCCCTTCGCCGCCTCCGACGAGGACATCCACATGGCGATCGAGCGTCGCGTCACCGGGCTTGCCGGCGAGGCCGGCGGCCGGCTGCATACCGCGCGCTCGCGCAACGACCAGGTTGCCACGGATCTGGCGATGTTCGTGCGCGCACACGCGCAGGAGGCGGCGCGGGGGGTGGTCGAGCTGGGGCGGGCGCTGCTCGCCCAGGCTGAGCGCCACCTCGACTGGCCAATGCCCGGCTACACCCACCTGCAGCGCGCCCAGCCCGTCTACCTGGGCCACCACCTGCTCGCCTACGTGTGGATGCTCGTGCGCGACCGCGCGCGATTCGAGGCGGTGATCGAGCAGACCGCGGTGCTGCCGCTCGGCGCGGGCGCCCTTGCGGGCGTGAACTTCGAGATCGATCGACGGATGGTCGCTGCGGAGCTCGGCTTCAGCGAGGTTGCGGCCAACTCGATCGATGCCGTCTCCAACCGCGACTTCGTGCTCGACTACCTCGCGGCCGCTGCCACCTGCGCCACTCACCTCTCGCGGCTTGGCGCGGAGATCGTGCTCTGGTCAAGCGAGGAGTTCGGCTTCTGCACGGTCGCGGACTCGTTCGCCTCCGGCTCCTCGATCATGCCGCAGAAGAAGAATCCCGACGCGGCCGAGCTGCTGCGTGCCAAGGCACCCCGGATCGCCTCCCACCTCGTCGCCCTGCACGGCGTGCTGCACGGCCTGCCGCTCGCCTACAACAAGGACCTGCAGGAGGACAAGGAGCATCTGTTCGACGCGGTCGACACGCTCGAGCGCTCGCTCGCCGCGGCGCGGGGGATGGTCGCGTCGATCACCTTCGACCGCCGCCGACTTGCCGCCGCCGCGAGCGACGAGCTGCTCGCCGCCACCGACATCGCCGATCTGCTCGTGCGGCGCGGCCTCCCGTTCCGAGAGGCGCACGGCGTGGTCGCCGGACTGGTGCGCAGAGCGCTCGAATCGGGTCGGCGGCTGTCGGAGCTGAGCCGCGAGGAGCTCGCAGCAGCCTCGCCGCTGCTCGATGAGGGCTTCTACGCGCTGCTCGAGGAGCGAGCCTGGCTGGAGTCGAAGGTCTCCGAAGGGGGGACCGCATCGGCGCGCCTGCGCGAGCAGCTCGAGCGCGCCCGGGCCGCGCTCTCATGAGCATCGTGCGGGAGGTCCATGCGAGCTGGTCGGCCTGCGGCCTCGACCCCTCCTTCTACGAGCGGCCGGTGTTGGAGGTGGCGCGTGATTTGCTTGGCTGCGTGGTCAGCCACGGCGGCTGCGCCGGGGTGATCGTCGAGACCGAGGCCTACCATGATTCCGAGCCCGCGTGCCACGCGTTCGTCGGTCTGACACCGCGAACCCGCACCCTGTTCGGCCCTCCCGGCCGCGCGTACGTCTACCGCTCCTACGGGATCCATGCGCTGCTGAACGCTGTCTGCGAGCCAGAGGGGGTCGGCGCGGCGGTGCTGATCCGGGCGCTTGAGCCGCTCGCCGGGCTTGAGCTGATGGCGGCGCGGCGCGCCACCGGCGATCCCCGCCGGCTCTGCTCGGGCCCCGGCAGGCTGACCCAGGCGCTCGGGATCGAGCTGCGCCACAACGGTTCCGACCTACAGCTGGGGCCGGTGGTGATCTCGCCGCCGCTCCCCGCCTGGAGCGACCTCGCGGTCGCAAGCGACCGTCGTGTCGGCATCAGCCGCGCAGCCGAGCTTCCCTGGCGCTTTTGCATCGCCGGCTCGCCGTATCTCTCGCGTCCGGTCGGTGGCGCGGGGCGCGCCGGCACCCGCCGGTCCCGCGCCCGCGCCGAGCGGCGATCACTCAGCCCCCGCCGGTCGTAGAGCCCGCGCCGCCGCGCGCGGGGGCGGTGGGCGAGGCGCCGGGACTCCGGGAGGAGCCCGCGCCGGCGCTGCCGGAGGAGCTTGCGCTGCCGCTGCCGGTCGTGCTCGAGCTCGTGCCGGTGCCCCCCGCGGAAGCGCTTCCCGACGACCCGCCGCCGCTGCTTGTGCCGGTGGGTGTCGGCTGAGCGTTGCCCTGCGGCGTGGTCGAGGCGCCCTGCCCTGCGGTGGCGATCGGGGTGGTGCCGGCACCGGCAGCGGACGTGCCCGCGCCGCTCGCGCTGCTCCCGGCCGCGGGCGTGGTGGCCGGGCCAGTGGTGGTCGGGGTGCCGGGGCCGACCGGCGCCGGCGGGGCGGGGGCGGTGGCAGCCGGGGTGACCGCCGGCACCGCCGGGGCGACGTGAGCGCCCTGCTCGGCGGCGAGGATCTGAAGCGCCTGGACCATGAACGCGTGCCAGATCAGCGCGGGGTAGGTGCCGCCCTCCACGGGGCCGCCGTGGTACTGGGTCAGCATCGGGATCGAGCGATTGGGGAAGCCGACCCAGACGGCGACGGTCAGCTGTGGTGTGAATCCGACGAACCACGCGTCCACGTAGTTGGTGGTCGTGCCCGTCTTGCCGGCGACGAGCACCCCGGGGATCGCCGCCAGCGGCGCGGTGCCGCCGGGGCCGACCGGACCCTCGAGCAGCGTTCGCACCTCTGCCGCCACCCGTGCGGGAACGACCCGCCGGTAGGTGGGGCGGTTCACGAGGAAATGCACCGGGCAGACGGGGCAGGAGATCGAGTGGATCCCGATCGGCCCCTGGTCCGAGTCCCCGAGGATCGGGTTGTAGACCTTCAGCCCGCCGGTGGCGATGGTCTCGTACGCGTGTGCCATGTCGAGCGCCGAGACTCCGGTACGCAGCCCGCCGAGGATCATCGCGTAGTTATCGGAGACGGGCGTGCGGATCCCCATCTCCTGGGCCAGGCGCGCAATCCGTGGGGTGCCGACGTGGATCCCGACCTGGGTGAAGACGCTGTTGTCCGAAACCGCGGTCGCCGCGGCCAGCGAAATCGGCCCCGAGTAGGCCCCGCCGAAGTTGTGCACGATGAAGCGCCCGCCGCCGAACGCGCGGGGGACCCGGATGTCAAGCGGGCGCGAGTCGATGATCGAATTCGGGCCGTACTCGTGGCTCATCAGCGCCGCGGTCAGCGTGAACAGCTTGAATGCCGAGCCCGGTTGGCGCAGGCCGTCGACCGCGAGGTTGAAGGGCGCCCTGCTGTAGTCGCCGCTTCCGGAGACCATCGCGCGGACCTCGCCGGTGTGGTTGTCGATCGCCACGAGTGCGGCGACGGGCTCTCCGGGGCCCGGCGGGAGCACCTCGTTGACCGCGGTCTGGGCGGCCTGCTGGAGCGGCAGGTCGATCGTCGTGTGGATCCTCAGTCCGCCGTAGTAGGCGCGGTAGGCGGCGACTTTGGGGGAGACGCCCTCACGCTCGAGCGCGGCGATGATCTGGGGGGCGACCCAGCTCGTGAAGTAGGGCGCGGCCGCCGGCTCCTGCGGAAGCTGGACGTCCTCGGCGCGCGGCAGCGGCGCTCTGCGGGCCCGCTCGAACTGCGCCCGGGTGATGTAGCCCTGAGCGAGCATGTCCCTGAGCACGAGGTCGCGCCGTGCAGCCGCGGCGGCCGGGTGGGCGACCGGGTCGAACGCGGACGGGTTCGCGACCATCCCCGCCAAAAGCGCCGCTTGCGCCGGGTCGAGCTTCGATGCGCACTCCGGCAGCCGCGGATCGGCCTGATTGGCGTCTCCGCAGGCCCCCCGCGGCGTGTGCGCGGTCGCCTCCGCGGTGAAGCCGAGCTGCTTGCCGAAGTACACCCGCGCCGCCGACTCGACGCCGTAGGCGCCATGGCCGAAGTAAATCGAGTTGAGGTACTCGCGCAGGATCTTGCGCCGAGGCCACTCGCGCGTCAGGTGGTAGGCGAGCACCGCCTCGCGCAGCTTCTCGAAGATCGTGCGGTTGTCCTGCTCGGCGAGCGCGTTTTTGACGAACTGCTCGGCGATCGTCGAGGCGCCCTCGGTCGGGCCGCCAGTGATGTCATTGACCAGCGCCCGCAACAGCCCGTGCAGATCGACCCCGGGCTCCTGCCAGAAGCGCCGGTCCTCGACGGCGACGATCGCATGGCGCATGTACGGCGAGATCTGCGCGAAGCCGTCGAGTACGACGTTGTCGGGCGCGGCCAGCACCCCGATCGGCCGGCCCCGGTCGTCGTACAGGTATGAGTTCCGCAGGTCGTGGCGGTACTGCTGATAGTTCTCGAGCTGCGGCAGCTCGGAGGCGATCGCCATCATCACCCCGAACGCGGCCGAGACCGCCGCCAGCGCGGCGAGGCCGAGACCGATTGCAAGCAGCCTGCGCTTGCGCATCCGACGCCGGCGCGGCGGGGAGGGCCGGCTCACCGTAGCGGCTGCTCCCGCCCGCTTGAGCGTCCGCGGCGCCCGACCGTTGCCGTCGGACCCGCCATCCGACGCTGGTGCGAGCCCGATCGGCCCGCCCTGAATGTCCTCTGCATCGCTCATTCGGCTGGTGCGGGCGCGCCACGACACGCAACCTCGGGGCGGACGGGTCGGGCTCCGCGCCGACGACGCCGCCACTGACCGCGGTGCCAGCGGCAGGCGGCCCCAGGCCGGCGCGGCAGTCTAGCATTGGCCGCCAATGCAGACCGTGCCGCCCAGCGACCCCGCCGGCCAGGCGGCGTGGCTGGCGCGCAACGCCGTTGAATGCCTGCCCGCCGGCGAGCTCGAGGCCAAGCTGTCGCTTGGCCGGCCACTGCGGGTCAAGCTGGGCATCGACCCTACCGCACCCGACCTCCATCTTGGCCACACGGTGGTGCTGAGGAAGCTGCGGGAGTTCCAGGACCTCGGTCACACGGTCGTGCTGATCGTCGGCGACTTCACCGCTCGGGTGGGCGACCCCAGCGGCCGCTCGGAGACCAGGCCGATGCTCTCCGCCGATCAGATCGAGCGCAACGCCCGCACCTACCAGGAGCAGGCGTTTGCGATCCTCGACCGGGAACGGATCGAGGTCCGCCGTAACGGCGAGTGGCTCGACATGCGCGCCGAGCAGCTGTTCGCGCTCGCGCGCACCGCGACCGTCGCGCAGCTGCTCGAGCGCGACGATTTCGCAAAGCGCTGGCGGGAGCGCACGCCGATCTCGGTGCTCGAGCTGCTCTACCCGCTGCTGCAGGGGTACGACTCGGTCGCTGTGCGAGCCGACGTGGAGCTGGGAGGCACCGACCAAAAGTTCAACCTGCTTTTGGGACGCGATGTTCAGCGGGCCTACGGCCTGCCCGAGCAGGCGGTGCTGACGATGCCGATCCTGCCGGGGACGGATGGGACGCGCCGCATGTCGAAGACATTCGGCAACTACGTGGGGGTGGCGGAGCCGCCCGAGGAGATCTACGGTAAGACGATGAGCATCCCCGACGCGGTGATGCCCTCTTGGTATCGGCTGCTGCTCGGCGTCGATCCCCCCGGCCTTGCGCCGCGTGATGCCAAGCGGGCGCTGGCGCGGGCGCTCGTGGAGCGCTTCCACGGCGCCCACGCCGCGAGCAGCGCCGAGCAGGCGTTCGATCGCCTGCACATCCGCCGCGAGGCGCCCGAGCAGGTACAGGAGGTGCAATGGCCCACGCCGGGCGGCGGCAGCGCGGACGGCGAGCTCGTGCACGTGCCCGCAGTGCTGCGGGCCGCGTTCGGCATCTCCGGCTCGGAGGCCCGGCGGGCGATCGCCCAGGGCGGCGTGAGGCTCGACGGTCGCCCGCTAAGCGACGGTGAGCTCGACCTCCCCTCCGAGCAGCTGGACGGCCACCTGCTCCAGCTCGGCAAGCGTCGCTTCGTGCGGGTGCGGATCGGATCGGCGCGCGCCAGCGACGGTGGAGAGCGGAGCGGATGAGGCTGCGCCTGCGAGGGCGAGAAGCCGATCCGATGGGGCCGCGCTCGCGACGGCCTGAGGCGCCGGCGCGATGACCGTGCACGGCGGCCAGCTTCGTCTCCAAACCACCGGTGGCGGCCAGGTGATCGACATCACCGAGGGCGTCGCGCGCGTGGTCAGCGCCGCCGAGGTCGAGACGGGCGTGGCGGTCGTGTTCGCCGTCGGCGCAACGGTGGCCGTGACCACGCTCGAGCACGAGCCGGGCGCGGTCCACGATTTTCGCGCGCTGCTCGAGCGGCTGGCTCCGTCCGCGGCCGCCTACGAGCACAACCGGCTCAACCATGACACGAACGCGCACGCGCACCTGCGCGCGGCGCTGGTCGGGCCCTCCGAGTCGATCCCGATCGTGGGCGGCAGGATGACGCTCGGCACCTGGCAGCAGCTCGTGTTGGTGGACTTCGATGACCGTCCGCGGACCCGCACGGTCATCGTCCAGGTCTGCGCATAGGCGTCTCGCCCGGCCTCGGCCGGTATGCCGCGCTGCCGTCCGCGGCCGGCCTCGCCATCCGCGGACGGCGCTCCCAGCCGGGCTGTGCGGGCCGCGCTCCAGGGTCGCCAAGCCGCCCGCCGCTGGCCTCGGCGCGCCTTGCCGGGGCGGCGCAGCCGGCGCTATACTCGCCAACCCGGCCCGGAACCAGATGGGTTCCGTGCGCGCCGAAGGGAAGGAGACCCCTTCCGGAGGCGCGGCGGTCTTTGAAAACTCAACAGCATGCGCACCCTCCGATCGTCGAGGCGATCGGGGGTGCCCCAGGTTCGACGCCGCTGCGCTCGGCGACCCGCGAAGGGCCGCTTGAGAGCGGCGGTGCCAGATTGACCCCGTCTTGCGCCCTTGAGCCCGTCGTGTACCACGGGCCTTTGCGATGGCGCAATGGGCCCGCCCGGCTAAAAGCGGGACGGGCCCGGGTTTCCGCCAGCATCGGCGCGCCTCGGCGCGCTTGGCAGGCGGTATTCCCGACGACTCTTTGTGCGGGCGTGCCGCCCCTCGGGGCGTCGCGCCTGAGGGCGATCGCCAGATCGCTCAAAGAGCGCGAGCCGCAAGGCTCGCTCTTCACGGAGAGTTTGATCCTGGCTCAGGACGAACGCTGGCGGCGTGCCTAACACATGCAAGTGGAGCGACGAACCAGGCTTCGGCCTGGGGCAAAGCCGCGAACGGGTGAGTAACACGTGGGTAACCTGCCCCGATGATCGGGACAACCCGGGGAAACCCGGGCTAATACCGAATGTGCCCTGCAGCCACAAGGCTGCCGGGGAAAGGAAGCTTCGGCCTCCGCATCGGGATGGGCCCGCGGCCCATTAGCTTGTTGGTGAGGTAACGGCTCACCAAGGCGACGATGGGTAGCTGGTCTGAGAGGACGATCAGCCACACTGGGACTGAGACACGGCCCAGACTCCT
>Ga0209061_1002738_pt1 | contig 21146 bp, 20 predicted proteins | sample Coa_R1_10_FD_187157 | JGI IMG/M metagenome (GOLD analysis project Ga0209061, IMG submission 187157) | Surface soil microbial communities from Centralia Pennsylvania, which are recovering from an underground coalmine fire - Coalmine... | ecosystem: Environmental > Terrestrial > Soil >...
GCAAGGTCCGTTCGTCGCGGCGTAAACCCAGGTGCCAGATCTGCGCGTCGGGAATGACCTCGCGAAAGCTTTCAGCAATACCGAGGCCGGCGCGCAGGATGGGTGTTACCCCGATCCCACCGGCCAGGCGATATCCTCTGGTGGTCGCCAGCGGCGTCTCTACCGGGCACGTTTCGAGCGCAAGGTTGGCCGTCGCCTCATAGGCCAGCAGCGCACCAATCTCTTTGACCAGGCGGTAGAACTCCGGTGGCTGTGTGCGCTTATCGCGGAGGGCCGTCATCTTGTGAGCCATCACCGGGTGCGTCGAGATGTGCACCCGGGGCAGGTGCAGAACCTCGTCCCGTGTGGGCTGCGGCACGCCCTGCATCGGCAGGCGGCCCTGGCTCTCTGCGGCATTGATATCGAACATAGCATTTCTCCTGCTGCGTTGCACTATTCTTTCCTGCCAGAAAATTGTATCAGAGTTCAGCATACGCGTCGAGTCAATATGTTATACTAGGCGCGTCGGATATCCCGAAGCTGTACGGTTTGGAGTGTCTGATGCTCAGCTTCCTCGTCAGGCGTTCGCGCGGCGCAGCCGCGCCAGGGAGAGATGATGTAGTGTGTGAAATGCGAGAAGCGTATTTCATACACTACATCATCGCGAAGGCGAATGCTGCAAGCACGAGCAAGGGATAGTGTTGGAAACCAGATCGCTCCTTCACGGGGCAGCTAAATAACAACCATGATTATCGGAGCCTGTGAAATTACGCTGCACCTGCCGGAATGCCATTCACTAAAAGAGAAACGACAGATTATTCAATCGATTATGGGCAAGGTGCGGCGCCAGTTTGCGGTGGCCGTCGCCGAGGTGGACGACAATGATCGCTGGCAGATCGCCAGCATCGGCATCAGTTGCGTCAGCAACAGCAGCCAGCACGCCGGCGCGATACTGGAACGCGTGCAGCGTTATATAGAGGAGACGCGCCCGGACCTGCTGATTACGGCTAGCCAGACCGATTTTTTTCAGTATTAGCAGGAGTCTGCTTCTCAGCATCCTCACTCTGGCCGGATGGCCGCGCGGCTCCGCCGCGCATGGGAAGGAATATGTTTTGTGAAGGCATACGTGATGCGCATGCCTTCACAAAACATATTCCTTCCGGCGAGCGCCTGCGGCGCGAGCACGCGAGGAGCGGAAATCAGCATTCTCAAAATAAATTAAAGCGTGGTAAATTCTATGTCATCACAGACAGCACAATCCGAGGCCATCGCAGGCGCCTGTGTCCTGGGAGTACGCGTGGATCGCGTTACGCAGCAGCAGGCTCTCGATGCTATCGAGCATATGATTGCGCGGCGCCGCGAGAGCGACAATCAATTGCCCTGCCGCCAGGTCGTCACGGTGAACACCGAATTTGTGATGATGGCACAGCATGACTCCAAATTTCGCGAGTGTATCAACCAGGCAGCACTCGTCGTCGCCGATGGCATGGGTATCGTCTGGGCTACACGCTATCTCGGAACGCCGGTCCCCGAACGTATCACCGGCACCGATATGCTGCCCGCGCTGGCAATACGCAGCGCCATGAGCGGCTACAGCCTCTATTTGCTCGGTGCCGCGCCGGGAGTGGCGGAACTGGCGGCGCAAAGGTTGGGGAAGATGGCGCCGGGGCTGCGCATTGCCGGCACCTACGCGGGATCGCCGGCACCAACTGAAGAGGATGAGATCATCGAACGCATCCGGCGCGCCAACGCCGACGTGCTATGTGTAGCATATGGCGCGCCCGCGCAGGAATTATGGATACAGCGCAATCTTCCGCGCCTCCCCGCTGCTGTAGCGATGGGCGTCGGCGGAGCCTTCGATTTTCTCTCCGGTCGCCAGCGGCGCGCGCCGCAGGCAATGCAGCGTGTGGGACTGGAGTGGCTTTACCGGCTCTACCGGGAGCCGTGGCGCTGGCGTCGTATGCTGGCGCTGCCACGCTTTGCTATACAAGTTTTATTGAAGGGCCGCAATACATAATGAAACTTAACAGCGATACCGATATTACTCCTTCACGTCTACGTTCGCTCATTAGCAACTTTAGCGGCAAGCGTTTGCTTGTTATTGGCGATATGGTGGCCGACGAATATCTCATCGGAAATCCCACGCGTATTTCGCGCGAGGCCCCCGTGCTGATCCTTGATCTGCAAGAGGAGCGCACAATTCCTGGAGGCGCCACCAATGTTGCCGTCAACGCGCGCTCGCTGGGTGCGGAAGTCTTTTTAGCCGGTGTGGTCGGCGATGACCTCCCCGGCCAGCGCCTGCGCCGCGCTATCGACAATCTGGGAATGCACCAGGAGGGCCTGTTCACCGATACAACGCGTCCCACCTCCACCAAGACGCGCATCATGGCAGGCAGTACGCAGCTTGTCCAGCAGCAGATCGTGCGCATTGACCGCGTAGATACTTCCGAAGTGTGCGGGCCATACAAGGGTCAGATGATCGACTATATCAAGCGTGTTCTTCCCTCTATCGACGCAGTGATGATCTCTGACTACGCAAACGGCGTCATCAGTCCTGAGATCATCGAAACCTGCATCCCACTTGCCCGCGAACTCAACAAAATCGTCGTTGTGGATTCGCATGGCTCGCTCTTGCGCTTCCAGGGCGTGACGGCGCTCACGCCGAACCAGCCGGAGGCGGAACTGACGCTGCATATGACCATCAGGACGCAGGACGATCTGGAAGAGGCCGGGCAGCGTCTGCTTGAGGGCTGCAAGGCCAGGGGCGTGCTGATTACGCGTGGCAGCGAGGGGATGAGCCTTTTTGAAGCGGACCACCCCCCACTCCATCTTCCTATTCATCGTCTCCCCTGGGCGAGTGAAATCGTTGATACTAATGGAGCAGGTGATACCGTTGCGGCGACCTTTACTCTCGCGCTGCTCGCCGGGGCCAGCATGGCGGAGGCTGCCTACCTGGCGAACGCGGCGGCAGCGCTGGTCGTGCGCCGCCCTGGCGCAGCCAGCAATACACAGGAAGAATTGATGGGTGTACTCGCATGAGCAAAGTGATATATACTGGCCTGCAAAAGATTGTGGCACGCGAAGCACTTGTCGCGGAGGTTCGCCATCGCCAGCAAATGGGCGAGCGCGGCGTCTTTACCAACGGCCACTTCGATCTGCTGCACCTGGGGCACGTGCGCTATCTGCAAGAGGCGCGCAGCCTGGGCGATTTCCTGATCCTGGGCCTCAATGGCGACGGAAGCACGCGCAGGCTTAAAGGACCGGGCCGACCACTGGTGCCGGCGACGGAACGAGCGGAAATTCTGGCTGCACTCTCGTGCGTCGATTATGTGACGATTTTTGACGAGCCGACAGCCGGCCCGCTGGTAGATCTGTTGCGCCCGGCCATCTACGTCAAGGGCGGCGACTACGCGGGCGCGCAGATCGATACGCCTGATCCAGAGCGCCTGCCGGAAGCATCGGTGGTGCAGGCGTATGGGGGGACGGTATGCCTTATTCCATACCTGCCGCGGCACTCAACGACGGAACTGATCGCGGCGATCAAACGTTTGCCTTGAAGTTTCTCTGGAGCGTATCTGATGCTCGGCGGCTTCGCCGTGCAAGAACTGGAGTATGTTGGATGTAAAAAATGTGCTGCGTGCATTTTTTACATCCCAACATACTCCAGGAGGCGAGCGCCGCAGGCGCGAGCACACGAGGGAGCAGGCAATCAGACATATTCTTACGATGACCGGGAGCGAAAAAATTTACATGGCACATGAATCTGAAAATTCTATTAACGAGAACGTACCACCGGAGGCGGGCGCTGATGTCGAGGCGGTTCCCGTAACGGCGCTGGGCACGCTGGAGGGCACCCCGCCGGTAGAGCCGCCCGTCTTCGAGGTAGCAACCGGACAGGCACAGTCAGGCGAGCGACGCGAAATCGTCAGGTCCGCCACGCTGGTTATGCTGGGGAATCTGGGCAGCAGCGTTATGGGCATGGTGCGCCAGATCGTTGTTGCCGCGATGGGACCGATAGTCTCAGGCTCTTTCCTCGCCGCGCTCACCCCCGTGCAGACCTTCTATACCCTGCTGGTGGATGGCTCGGTCTCCGGCGCACTGATCCCCACCTTCAACGACTATGCCGCGCCCGACAAACGCGACGAACTGCGCCGCATCGTATTTACCATCGTCAACCTTCTGGTCATCATCACACTGCTCTGCTCGGTGGCGTTTATCTTCATCGCTCCCTGGTTATTCGATACTTTTCTGGCTGGCGGCTATAGCGCTGGCAGTAAAGAACTGACACTTCAGTTCGCGCGCATCATTTTCTTCTCGCTGATCGCGCTTGGCCCGTTCTCCGTGCTGCTGGCGGCGCTCTACGCCCTCAAAGAGTTCGGCTGGCCCGCCTTCGCCACGGCAGCCTATCATATCGGCATCATCATCGGCGCCATTGCCGGCGCCCTGGTGGGCCAGCATTTTCTGGGTTACTACGGCCTGGCCTTCGGTGTGCTACTCGGTTCTACAGGCGAGATTGCCCTGCTCGTTCCCGGTATGCGCAACCAGCGTTTCGCCTACCTGTTCGCACTCGATCTCAGACACCCGGCGCTGCGCCGTATCCTCAAGCTCTACGCGCCAGTCGCGTTCAGCTTCCTGGTAAGCATGTTTTTCGTCTTCCTCGACCAGACGCTGGCGACGAGCACGCCCTGTGCAGCCTTTATGCAGGGGGCGAAGGATTGCGGTGAGGCGAACTTCTCCGCGATGAAATTCGCGACGACGCTGATCCAGTTTCCTATAGGGCTGGTCGCGGCCGCGCTCTCCTTCGCTGTGCTGCCCACGCTCACCACGCACGCCAGGGAGGGCAATACAGAGCGCTTCAAGGAGACGCTGCTGCTCGGCTTCCGCCTGGGCCTGCTGCTGATGATCCCCGCCGCCGCTGGCCTGATTGCCTTGCAGTTGCCCATCGCGCGGCTGATCTTCGAGCACTATAAAGCGACGGTACAGGAATCGACGCTAATCACGATGGCGCTGCAAAACTACGCCTACCAGCTGCCTTTCGTCGCTATCGACCAACTGCTGATCTCGGCGTTCTATGCCCGCAAGAACACGATGACCCCTGTCGTCGTCGGTGTGATAAGCTACGCGGGCTACCTGGCGGTGGCGCTGCCTTTCTGGCGCACCATCGGCATGCCTGCGCTGGCCCTGGCGAATACGGCCCAGATCGCGCTGCACGCGGTGATCCTGCTGGTGCTGCTGCGCATGGCGATAGGCCCGATGAGGATACGCAGCGCTATTCCGGCGGTGCTGAAGATGCTGCTGGCGACGGCGGCGCTGGTAGTCGTAGCGTTGGGATTGCAATTCGTGCTCGCGCATGTGCAACTCTTCTCGCTGGCGCACCTGTCGGGCCAGTTGCTTGTAGTGATCGTGGCCGGCGGGCTGGCGGCTGCGGCCTACTTCGGCTGCACGCTGCTGCTCAAGGTGGAGGAAGTCGGGCTGCTCAAGGGAGTGTTATTAGCAAAATTAGGAAAGAGGTAGGAGCCGAGGAGGCGATACTTTCTCCACCGCCTCCCATCGTTACCTACCTGGCATGCGACCTGGTAGATTACTGGCTTATACCTGGGGGTGGGTGCGGGTTTGCCCCATGACGGGCACATATGGCAATCGTAGTCGTCAGGCCGTTTATATATTTCTGTATAGTCTGGAGCGTGATGATATTGGAGCAACAGGATCTTTTAGCTGGACTTAACGAACCGCAGCGCCTCGCTGTTACCACCACCGAGGGGCCGGTCCTTATACTCGCGGGGCCGGGCAGCGGCAAGACGCGCGTCATCACGCACCGCATTGCCTACCTCGTCGCGCACGAGCGCGTATCGCCCTGGCAGATCCTCGCCGTCACCTTTACCAACAAGGCGGCGAAAGAGATGCGCGAGCGCCTGGAGCGGCTGGTAGGCATCAGCGCCTCCAAAGAGATGACCATTGGCACCTTCCATGCCATCTGTGCGCGCGTGCTGCGCATGGAAGCCGACTACCTCGCGCCCCTGGGTCTCAACCGCTCGTTCGTGATCTTCGATACCGACGACCAGGCCACGCTCATCAAGCAGGCCATCAAGCAGCTCAACATCGATGAGAAGCTCTACCGGCCAGCGGCGATGCAGGCGCGGATCTCGCGCGCCAAGAACGATTTGCTGGGGCCGGACCAGATGGCCGAGCAGGCAACGAAGTATGCCGAAGAGGTCGCCGCCCGCGTCTATAAGGCTTATCAGAAGTTGCTGCGCAGCAATAACGGCGTCGACTTCGACGATCTGCTGATGCTGACCGAGCAGTTGTGGCGCCGCGAACCCGATCTGCTCCACCGCTACCAGCGGCGCTGGCGCTACGTCCACGTCGATGAGTTCCAGGACTGCAACCTGCCGCAGTACAAGCTGATCCGCCTGCTTGGCTACGGCACCAACGAGCGCCATGACGGGCCGGGCAACGTCTGCGTCGTCGGCGATGACGACCAGATGATCTACACATGGCGCGGGGCCAGCGCGGAGAACGTGATCCGCTTCGAGCGCGATTTTCCGCAGACGAAGGTCATCATGCTTGAGCAGAATTATCGCTCGACACAGACTATCCTCGATGCAGCCCAGGGCGTTGTGCGCCGCAATCGACTGCGCAAAGAGAAAAAATTATGGACGGCCAGGGGCGCGGGCGAGCAGGTCGTCGTTTACGAAGCCTACAACGAGGAGCAAGAGGGGCTGTATACCGCGCACGAGATCCAGCGTCTATTGACGCGCGGGCAGATTGACCGGCTCGGCGACGTGGCTGTGATGTATCGCACCAACGCACAGTCCCGCGCCATCGAAGAACAATTTCTGCGCCTCAACATCCCCTATAAAGTCATCGGGAGTCGCAAGTTCTACGAGCGCAAGGAAATCAAGGACATGGTGGCTTACCTGCGCGTGCTGGCGAACCCGCACGATAATTTGAGCTTGCAGCGCATCATCAACGTCCCCAATCGTAAAATCGGCCCGCGCACGCTCGGTGAGTTGCAGCAGTGGGCTGGCGAACAGAATATCTCGCTCTACAGCGCTATCCAGCGCATCGACGAGCATCCCACGCTCGGCAAGGCGGCAAAGACGGCGATTGCTGGTTTCAGCAAGCTGCTCGCCGACCTGTCCGGCGCCTTCGAGGAACTCACGCTGCCCGAACTGCTGGACCGCATCGCGGAGCGCAGTGGCTACGGCCCGGAGCTGCGCGCCAATCCCGATGAGGAACTGGATCGCTGGGCGAACGTGCTGGAACTGCGCCGCGTCGCTGAAGACTACGCCGAGATCGAAACGCCTGTCGCGCTCGAGCTCTTCCTGGAGAACGTCGCGCTGGTCGGCGGGGCCGATACCGCGCAGTCGAGCGAGGATGGCACGCTGATCACCGAAGAACATAACGATGCCGTGACGCTGATTACGCTGCATGCCGCGAAGGGCCTGGAATTTCCCGTCGTCTTTATCGTCGGCATGGACGAGGGATCACTGCCGCACGCACGTTCTCTGAACAAGCCCGAACAACTGGAGGAGGAGCGCCGCCTGGCCTATGTTGGCTTCACACGCGCCATGCGCCGCCTCTATCTTGTGCGTGCGCGCCGCCGCTCCCTCTTCGGTGAGACGCAGTACACGGAGCCGTCGCGCTTCCTCGACGACATTCCCGAGGGTCTCATCGCCAGCATGGACGCGGGGTCTTCCGCATATGATACGGGCGACACGCGCAGGAAGGCCAGGCGCCGCGACGAATGGGATGACGACTATAACCAGGATTACGGCATTCATGACGGTGGCAGAGTCTACGGCGCGGGCCGGGTTTATCCAACAGCAAGCAAGCCCCCGAAGCTTTCAAACAGGCCCATAAATGCGGCTGTGAGCAGGCCAGCCACCCCATCTCCCACCCCTGCCCCCACCAGGCAAAACGCGCAGCCAGCATCCAGACCAGCGGGCCAGCAATTCAAACCCGGCGACAGGGTGCGCCACGACACGTTCGGCGAGGGCGTTGTCCTCAAGAGCGAGATGGAACAGCACACCGAATTCGTCGAGGTGCAGTTCCAGGGCAAATTCGGTAAGAAGCGCCTGAGCATGGATTTTGCCAGACTCGAAAAATTATGAGCATCTGCGACGCAGCATGTGTTGTGAGAAAAAAACGCTTCGAGCATTTTCCTCACAACATATACTCTTTATTGTGCGACGGGACAGCGCGAAGGCCGGGCGCGAGGTCGACGGGAACCTGCCCCTCCTGAATAGTGCGGTAGAGTCCTACAGTCTCTGGCATAGGACTGGCGTGCAGGTCCTCGTGCAGTGCCTCACATAAAAACTGAAACTGGCGCAGGGCGTCGCTGCGCCGTCCCAGGCGCGCGTATACCAGCATCAGTTGATGATGCGCCGGCTCATCGGTCCGATTATGCTCAAGCAGCGTCTGGAGATAATCGCACGCACGCGTCCCCATAGCGCCCTCGATGGCGATTTGCGCTGCATTTTCCAGCAGCCAGCAATACATACGTTGCAGGCGCGTGCGCCGCTTCTGCGCCCAATCCTCATAAAGATCTTCGGGGAGAAAATCACCTTCGTAGAGAGCTATTACCTGATCGAACTCATCGAGCAGGGCGCTATGATCCTGCGAGCCATCCGTTTGCGCCACGCGGGTGCGCAGCCTGACCTGCAACTGCCGCGTCGCGGCCTCGAAGAGATCCGCGTCAATGCTCATGCTGCCAGGTGGAAGCTGCAAAATATCATGATCGAGAATGACATATGTCGAGGAGGAACCGTACCCGGCCGCAAGGCCAGGCTCAAGCGCTCTACGCAGCAGGTAGAGCGTCTTACCAAAGGAACTTGCCGCTCGTTCGTTCGCGGAGGCAGGCCAGAGAATTTCCTGAATCTGCTCACGATGCAGCCGGTGCTGGTCCGCCGAAAGCAGGAGTTTGAAAAGTTCCCAGACTTTACGGCGCCTCCACTGACCTCCACTGATGGGATCCAGTTCTCGGCGGACTTCGAACCGCCCCAGCGTCGTTACGACAAGGGATGTTTGGGCGCTGATCATCCTTGACCTCCTGAGATGCGGTCCGAGCAACAGGCATGCTCGTTACCGCATCCCAATCAGGCGGAAACGTACTTACAGGCGTTCCCTTACAAAAAACTCACAGTGTAATCTGGCATTATCAGTTCAGTTTAACTTTACTCATTTTCAATTATTATTATCCATTGTGGATTTTTAAATGTCAATAGATTTCAGAGAAGCCATCATTACGCATCGCGCCTGCGGCGCTCTCATGAGAGAAGAAGGCTGGCGCGCGGCAGCGCCGCGCGCCAGCCTTCTTCTCTCCCCACGGCGACGTTTCCCGGCCTTCCCAAGAGCGGGAGTAGATGGAGGCGGCGGCAGTGTTCCCTTCTCCCCCCACGGCGACGTTTCCCTGCCTTCCCAACAACAGGATGTGGATAGCAGGCGGCGGCAGTGTTCCCTTCTCTCCCCACGGCGACGTTTCCCTGTCTTCCCAAGAGCGGGAGTAGATGGAGGCGGCGGCAGTGTTCCCTTCTCTCCCCACGACGCTGTTTCCCTGTCTTCCCAACAACGGGAGTAGATGGGGGCGGCGGCAGTGTTCTCTTCTCTCCCCCCACGGCGACGTTTCCCGGCCTTTCCAAGAGCGGGAGTAGATGGAGGCGCCTGGCGCAGCCAGGCGCCTCCATCTACTCCCGTTGTTGGGAGCGCTGAGGCTCGCTTGCGAGCCGCGCGCGTCAGAAGCAGTAAAGGAAAAGGGCTGGTAATGGGATGGTAACAGTCTGGTAATGACCATCTGGTACACTTGCAATTACTCAGAGCGATGAGAAATAGCGCCTGCTAGCATGGAGGTAAATCATGACAACCCTGACACGCGCTCCCGCTATGGCAACTCCGGTCCGGGCCATGAAATTACCCCATATCGAAGTTCCATGCTGTCCCACACATCATTCACAGGCCGCCCATCCCGGGGCCACGCCCGGCACAGTATCTCTCGATACAGATTCTTCAGACAGCACTGGTGATGAGCGCCTCATGCTCGCTATATGCAACAGAGACGAACGGGCGTTAGAACAGCTCTACGAGCGCTACTCCAGGTTTATGTATATGCTGGCCTATCGTATTGTGCAGGATAACACCAGCGCGGAAGATATTGTGCAGGAAGCGTTCGTTACAATCTGGTCTAAAGCCAGATCTTACCAGAGCCAGCAGGGCACCGTGCGGCGCTGGATTCAGGCGATAGTCTATCACCGCGCGATTGATCGCGTGCGGGCCTCGGTGCATCGCGATTACCAGTGGTTGCCGTTGCAGGCAGAGAGCGAGCACCTGTCAGGCGCGCAGGCCGACATATGGGAGGAGACCTGGCGCCGCGAGTGCCGGGCGCTCGTGCACAGCACCCTGGCGCAATTACCCTTTGAGCAGCGCCAGGTGATCGAACTGGGCTACTTTGGCGGCTACACGCATGCCGAGATTTCTGAACGCTGGCACATCCCACTGGGGACAGTCAAAGGGCGCATGCGGCTCGGCTTGCAGAAGATGAAGCATTTGCTGCACGAGCGCGGCCTCGACAGCCCCTCGTAGCCGCACAATTGATCGCTCCTCACCCACTCTCGATGAATCTTCGTGCGGCGGAACCACATCTAATCTCCGGCGAGCGCCGCAGGCGCGAGCAAACGAGATGACACATTTTGGTGCTGTTTGAAACAATTTAGTTGACAACGGAGCAATCTGATAGTATTATTTCAATACATCTTTAAAGGCGATTTTATGTAATGTAGAGAAAGGGAGTGCCATGCCAGACCTGCCGCCGGGAAGCGAGCAGCCTCAGCCAAAGCGGCGTAACAGTAAAACGCATACAGGAGATCGCGACACAACTGCATCAGCCTATCCGCAGCCACAGCCGCCCATCAAGCCGGTGCCCTCGCCCCAGACAGACGCACATGCTATAGACAAAGGGCTATTCGACGCTCCTCGTACAAAAAGCAGCGCGGTGCGCCTCAACAGGCCGCCGACCACCCAGGCACAGCCCTTACCCGCTCCCCTCACTCCCATCCCTCCGCGCAGTCAGCAGGGGCAAGCTGCGACAAGAAATCTGCCGCACGCCACGCGCAGCGGGACGCAGCCACAAGGCGGGACCGGGCGCAACGTCCACTGGCTCCTGCTGGTCGGTCTGGGGATGATGGCAATGCTTGTCCTCTGGGTGACAGGCTCGTGGGTGCTGGCATGGGGTAGAGATCGCTATTACGATATTCGCTACGGCTATCCGCGCACGTATCAGACGGATGCAGTTGTTGGTCATGGAGGAGATAGCCCCCAGCATCCCAGCCACTTCATCGCCATCAATATGAATCGAGAAGCTATCATCATCGAACTTATGGCCGGGAATCCCGCTAAATCCGTCGTCTATACCGCGCCGGTCTACATTGCCGGGCAAAATGGCAACCTGGCGCCGGTCACGCTGGAGTTTCGCGATGTAACTGGAGATAAGAAGGTGGATATGATTGTGCATATCCATTTGCAGAACCAGGACCAGTATTATGTCTTTGTCAACGATGGCAGCAAGTTCAGACCCTCTAATGGTAACGACAAAATTCGTATATAGACACGATGAATCCGCACCGCGCCACAGGCGCGGTGCGGATTCATCGTGTCTATGTTTTAGAATATGCTCACGTAGTGTTCGGCTACAATTTCGGGCGGAAAGATGCGCAGCAAATTTGTCCCCAGCAGCGCGAAGGCCAGCCAGTCCAGGCCGGCATCCAGCGGCACCCCCAGCACAGTTCCCACTACCGGCAGCGCGACGCTCAGGACCGTCTCATCGATCAGGTCGGGGAAGAAGAGAACGGCCAGCAGAGCAGCAGCGGCGACGATGAACAGCGCCTTGCGTATGGTGGAGACGCGCCGGTCCTTGAACAGCGCCACAATGAGCCTTCCCGTTTTTATAAAATGGAAGAAGATTTCAAGCCTTTTTGGATGTTCCAGCTCTTTTGTCGTTTGTTGTATCATTGAGCATATCTCCCCAGATTATACCTGATTCCCGACAGCCTTGCCCGCGCCTGCGGCGCTCACCTTATGTAAGCTGTAGTGAGGAAAAAATGCGCGAAAAGCATTTTAACCCCACAGCTTCCATTCCCTGTGCGGCCCCGCCGCGCGAAAGCCTGTTTTGCAGTATTTGATAATAGACACTATATGATACGGATGAAAGCTGCAATGAGTTGAGAGATAATAGCTATACGGAATCGCCCGCCCGGCGGCAGAGGAATCTTTAGCCCAGAGTTGCTGCGTAACCTTTCGGGCCTCTTTGCCGCCTCCAGCGGCTTATCCGCGAGAGGTGGGTGCGGCAGGGCCGACAGCGCGGCCCTGCCGCACCCACCTCTCACACCAGCTAAGCGTCGCAGGCGCTGAGGTGGGAGGTAATGACCGGGCTGAGCCACGGCTCCTCCTTATCCGACAACTGCACCTTCAGGATAGCGCCGTTTGGCAGCGTAAAGGAGATCAGAAAATGCCGGAAGCGATACATAGATTCCGGGGAGACTTCGCCCGAGTCTATGAACAAAAGCCAGAGCATGGCATGGATAAACTGCTCGTGGCTGAATACCGTGATGAACCGCTCAGGGTGGTGTTTAAGCCGCTCTATGATGTCCCGCGTGCGGCGCATGAAGCTCATAAACGACTCGGCGCCCGTGCCATCGACGTAGTTGGGATCACAACGTTTCCAGAAGGCATGCACCAGAGGCCGCCTCTCATGCGTGGTTGTGTAGTGGCGATCAGAGGTTGAGAGGTAGGTAAATTCGTGGACCGGCCATTCTTCCAGCCGGCTATCTGGAAAGCGCAGCAGCGTCGCATGCGCGGTCTGCCTCGCGCGCATGTAGGGAGAAGTGACGACCAGGCCGGGCCGAGTGGTGAATGCCTGCGCGATCTGTTCCGCCTGCTGCCATCCTCTGGCGGTAAGCTCTATATCTCCGGGGTTAAGTGTTGGTAATCCTGCGTTAGCCGCGCTTTCGGCATGCCTGATAAGCCAGACCATCGGCATGAGCAATGTCCTCCCCTGCACAATTTGAGACAGTGCATTTCATTTACTTTCTGAAAGTGTAGCGGCCTCCCTGTGACAGGATGTGCCAGAATCATGACAGATGCCATCATTATAATGATGCCTTCGCGTAGCGAAGCCGCGCGAGGAATATATGTGATGGTATGGCGCAGGCGCGAAGCGCCTGCGCCATACCATCACATATACCAGGGCGAGCGCCGCCGGCGCGAGCACGCGAAAATAATAACAATCGCATACCGTCTTAATGCATGATGTAGGAGAGCGCCATTTGCACGCATTCCTCGGGAGGGTTGACCGTATGTACGACCAGCAGATCGGCAGGCAGGTGGGAATAGTGGAGCAGATCGTCGTCCAGAGTTGAGAGATCCTGCGTGATCTGTCCTGCACGCGAGATCCTGCTGCCCAGTCGCTGGTTACGCAGAAGCCTGCTCGCGCGGCATAGCACAACTTTCAACTGCGCATCGGCGGCATGAACGATGGCGCGGGCACGCTCCACATTGACGAGATAGAGCGCGGGACTGTCGAGAATCAGTGATAGGCGCTGGTTGACCAGCAGTTCCTCGGCAATGGCAAAGAGCAGCTCATAGGAGGCCGGACCGGCCAGTTCCTCGCTTGCTTGCAGGGCCAGGAGCGTCGATTTGAGCAGGTCCTTGTCGATTACCGGCCAGCGTAGAATCCGCCCCAGCGCCGAGGCCAGCGTCGTCTTCCCCGCGCCGGGCAGTCCTGCCATCAACACCAGTGTGGGTTTATGCGTTACCTGATTCGTCATGCAGCAGTCCCTTTTGTCTCAAGACGGTTAGAAATAGCAACCCTTATTATAACAGAGAAACTGGTCTATGATCTCTTGACAACTGGCTGACTCTATGGTAAAAATAATGACTATAAAGTCAATGACTGGGGAGTCAAAAAATAGCAGGCCGGCCAGAATGTCAACGCGCCGGTCACAGGCTTCCGGAAAAGAGAACGTATGGATGAAACGATAGTTCACCGCTCGCTCAAAGAGAGGCAGCGGCAGGAACGCGAGGCTCTGATCCTGCAAACGGCGGAGGAAGTGTTGCTGGAGAAGGGCTACTACGAGACCTCGATGGACGAGATCGCCGCGCGCGTCGGTATCGCCAAAGGTACGCTCTACCTGCACTTTGCCAGGAAAGAAGATTTGATCTGCGCGCTGATTGAGCGTGAGCTAAAGGCGACATTGCACATGGTTGAGCAGGCCAGGGAGATGCCGACGAGTGCGCGGGCGAAGCTGGAGTTCATTCTTGATTCTCTGTACCGGGGCCTGTTCGCGAAACGGGCGCGACTCTTCTATGTCCTCTACAATGGCGTAGATTTCAGAGTACTGAGGGAGAAGTTTCACGGCATAAAGGGCGATACGATGTACACCATCGCCCATCACCTTGTAGAGCTTTTCGAGGAAGGTAAAGCGGCGGGCGAGTTCGATGCAAGCCTGCCATCGGAAGTGATGACCAGCATCTTTTTCAGCATCATGTCGCCGCAAGCCTACAAACACCTGGTTCTTGAGAAGCAGATGCCGCTGGAAGCTCTCCTTCAATGCATGAAGCGCATTTACTTTAAAGGCATCGCAGCCAACTCATGAATTAAGGTAACTATTCAGCTCCCCGCGCCGCCTTCGGCGGCTTATTCCCTGGTGTTAGTGGCGTGTGCGGCGGACTGCGTTCGCCGCACACGCCACTAACACCAGCTTGCGAAGCACCACGGGTGCTTCGCAGTCCGGGAAAGAGCGGATCTGAACAGTTACGAAATAAGCGGGGAGGGTGCTCTCTGCACCCTCCATCGTCTTGAGGAGTTCTCTATATGCAAATTCCTGCGACAACTACGCGGCAAGAGGGGGGAGGCTTGTCGTACAAGTGGATTGTGGCTATCGTGGTGATCTTTGGGATCTTCATGAGCATCCTGGACAGCACCATCGTCAATATCGCCATACCACGCCTGCAAGGCGCATTTGGCGCCGATCTCAACAGCGTGCAGTGGGTATTGACGGCCTATATTCTGGCGGAAGGCGTGGCGACTCCGCTGACCGGCTTTTTCTCGGATCGCATCGGCATCAAGCGGCTCTATCTGCTGGCGCTGGTCGTATTTACGGCTGGATCAGCTCTCTGCGGCCTGGCCTGGAGCCTGCCGGCGCTCATCTTCTTCCGCATTCTGCAAGGAGCCGGCGGCGCTTTCCTGTTTCCGCTATCGATCACGCTGCTCTACCGCGAGTTCCCGCTGCACGAGCGCGGCATGGCGATGGGCGTGCTGGGCGTCCCCGTCCTGCTGGCCCCCGCCTTCGGCCCGACGGTTGGCGGCTACCTTGTGACCTTCGCGGACTGGCAGTCCATCTTTTACATCAACGTTCCTATCGGTATCGTCGGCATCATCATGGGCATGATCTTCTTGCGGGAAGGCAGGCTCAATCCACACACGCGCCTGGACATCCTGGGCTTCCTGTTCTCAGGCATCGGGCTGGCCTGTGTGCTCTATGCGCTCTCCGACGCCAGTACCGATGGGTGGGGATCGAGCAAGGTGCTGGGAACGCTTGCGGCCGGCGTCCTGCTGCTCATCTTCTTCGTCATTACAGAACTGAGCATCGCTAATAGCGGAAGGCAGCCGCTACTGGATGTGCGCCTCTTCGCCGACATACCCTTCACCACGAGTAACATTGCCAGTATACTCGTCACGTTCGCACTCTACGGCGGCCTTTTCCTGATTCCGGTCTACCTGCAAGACCTGCGCGGCCTGAGCGCTTACCAGGCCGGCATACTCCTGATCCCGCAGGCGTTCGCTTCGATGATAGCGACGATTGTTGGCGGGCGACTGGTGGACAGGTTCGGCGTGCGCGCGGTGGTGATACCGGGCCTGATTATCCTGTGCTTCGCGATGTGGCTCTTCTCATCGCTGAATCTTTACCTGCCCTTTGGGACGCTGCAAGTCTGGCTGATCCTGCGCAGCCTCTCGCTGGGCTTATGCATACAACCGCTGAGCGTGTCGATGTACTCAAGCATTCGCCCGCGCGATCTGCCACAGGCGACCTCGATGAGCACGGCTATGCGTTTCGTCGCCAGTTCGCTCGGTGTGGCCGTCCTGGCAACGCTGGTACAGACACAGACCAGCGTTCATTATACGCACCTGGCGGAGCAGGTCACGCCGGCTTCTCCGCTCGGCCAGTACTTCGTCAGGTTACAGGGGTTCTTCGTTGCGCATGGCGCGACTCTGATGCAGGCGAAGCAGACGGCGATACAGGTGATCGCCGGTATGGTGCAGCGGCAGGCATATGTGCTGGCGATGGATGACGCCTTCTGGTTGAGCCTGGGCCTGGCGATCATCGCCCTGATCGCAGCCTTCTTCGTGCGCACCCAGCCCGAGCGCATACCGCAGCCAGCAGCAGGCGGACCCGGCGGTGCACCTGCCAACCAGGAGGAAGAACCAGCCCTTGTAGCAGTGCACTAGCAGGGAGGTGGCCGGGTGCCGCCGAAAAACTTCCCTCTCCCATATGTGAGGGTGCGGGGAACCGGCCGGCTCCCTGACGGGGTGCGGGGAGGGCAGCAGCCCTCTCTGACAGGAGGGTAGAGGATGTTCCCCGAAATCACCTTTTCCCTTTCACAAATACATAAAAAGTGCTTTAGATAAAGAAAAGAAGGAGTAACTGATTTTTATGCGACGATTAGTACTTGTGCCACTCTTGATCGTACTGGCAGTCCTGGCAATCGGCGGCGGCGTCGCTTACTACGTCTACCAGAACTACCTCTACTATAGCACCGACGACGCACAGGTCAACGGCACCATCGTGCCCATCAGCGCGACGGTAGGCGGGCGTATCAGCGCACTCAACGTCAGGCTGGGCGACCATGTGAAAGCCGGCCAGACCATCGCCACCCTCTCTACCACGCTTGCCACCGGCGCCGTCCAGAGCGTCAGGATCACCAGTCCCATCGATGGCACCATCTTGCAGCTTCCGGTGGTGACGAACCAGATCGTCACGCCTGGCGTGCCACTGGCCCAGCTCACCAACCTGAACAACCTCAACATCATCGCCTACGTCGATGAGAACGCTCTGGATAACATCAAGGTGGGCCAGCAGGTCGACATCCATATCGACGCCTACAAAGATACCAGCTATAGCGGCCATGTGCAGCAGATCATTGATGCCACCGCTGGCAGTTTCTCGCTGCTGCCCACCGAGGATAACGCCAGCGGCAACTTTACCAAAGTCGGTCAGCGCGTCCCGGTGCTCATCTCGCTTGACAGCACCGGCGGCAAGGAGGTTATGCCCGGCATGAGCGCCGAAGTCACCATTCACATCCATTAGTTAAGCCGTGGGCATGTTTGGGGGCGCCTGCGGCGCCCCCAAACAGGTGAAGTCTGCGGGCGCCGCGCCTGTGGCGCGGCGCCCGCAGACTTCACACCCTGGCGAACCGCGCAGCGGTGAGCAGCGTCTTGCGCATGATGTTAGTCAGACAAACTTGAAGGGATATATGCAAAGGAGAGAACCATGCTGATTACCGGAGGATTGATTGTGATCGGAGTGTTGTTCCTGGTCGCGGTATTCTTCATTGGCAGAGGCGATGCCACGGCTACCCGCGCCAGCGCCGGGACCGCTGGCGCGGTACCCACAACACCCGGTGCAGCGCCGGAGCAGGAGCCTGCCGCCATAACGCCGGTGAAGGCGGAAGAGCGCACGCCACAGGAGAAACCCGCGCCTGAAACGCAGCCCATACCTATGAACGGGCAGTTCCACGAGTTGACCAGCCAGTTGCAGAACCTTCAGGAGCAGTCACAGGAACTGGCGCGCCGCCTGGAGTTGCTCAACGCGATGGTCAGGCGTATCGAGGAAAGCGAATCCCTCTAAAAAAGGGGCGTTTGACCCTCGACACTCCTGCCCTCTTTCGTCGAGGCTTCGCGCGACTGTGCCGGGGATGGTTTGTGTGGTGTGGACCAGGGACGCAGCCCCTGGCCCACACCACACAAACCATCCTGCGAAGCGCCATAAGTGCTGAGCAGTTCGCTAAAGGAGAGAGCCATCATCTAACCTGTACATCAGGGAGCAAATGTGCTATCCTCTATGGCGAACGTTCAGGACTCTCTAGCGAAGAGGAAAAAGGCGCTCATGTCAGAACGAAAGCTCCAGAGCAGGCCAGTCTCATTGCGCATCCGCATCCGCCAATCGCAAGAGCCAGGGCAAGGGGAACAGGAGAAGCCACCGGTTCCCGCAAGTAACGGCAGCACGCCGCAGAGACAGGAGCAGATGCCAGATATGGCAGTAACATTTGATGCACAACAACGCTCGCGACAGATCAAAGAACTGCTGCGGTTGAATAATCTCCTGCGCGCCGACCTGGGGCTGGAGGAAGTGCTCCAGCAAATGGCAGCCTCCGTAGTTAAGTGCACCGGCTTCCGCACAGCAGTTATCAATTTGATAAACGAAGAGGAGCGCTATATTTCATCGGTTGCCTTCGCCGGGGTACCTGAAGACCAGCAACAATTTCTGCGCAACGCGCATGATTCTGTCGATAAGCTGGTCAGGCTGATGCGCCCGGAGTTCCGCATCAGCCAGAGCTATTTTATCTCTCACGAGCATTTAGATCTTTTTTCTGATATAGCATATATTCCAAGCCAGATTATAAAAGATCCTCAACCCGGTGGCTGGCACCCGGATGATATGCTCATCGTTCCACTCTACAGCCCACGCGCCCAGAAGCTGCTCGGCTTCCTCTCGCTTGACGATCCAGCGGATGGCAAGGTACCGACGGAGGAGAGCATCGAGGTCGCCGAGCTGTTTGCCAATCAGGCCGCGATTGCCATCGATAACGCGCGTCTCTTCCAGGAGCGCGAGGCCGAGCGCATCGCCCTCGAAGAGGGCATCGCGCTCCTGCGCGAAGATATGGAGCAGTTGCGACGCGGCAACCTTAGCCTTCGCGTGCGCTCCACTCACCCGAAACTGGCGCCAATCGTGGATGCCACCAATGCCATGATCGAAGCGATCAGCTCAATTCTGGGCAGCATGCAGATGGTAGCGCAGGCCGTCGATGAGCATACGCGCAGCGTGCAGCGCAACTCCGATTTCCTGGTGCGCGATATCACGCACCAGGAACAGCAGGTGAATCAGATTTCGCAGGTGATTCATAACATAGCGAACATGATGCATTCTGTGTCAGAGCGTGCGGCGGTACTCTCGAAGACGGCTATCGAGGCCGTTGATGTCACGCTTGAGGCGCAGGGGGCCGTTGATCGCGCCGTTGATGGCATGGCCCAGGTACGCGAGGCGACGCTGCAATCCGGGCGCTCGATGAAGATGCTGAGCGAGGGCGGGCAGGAGATTAACGATGCCGTGCTCGCAATTACCGACCTGACGATACGCATGCACCACCTGGCGCTTAATGCCGCTATCGAGGCGACACGCGCGGGCGAGCATGGTCAGGGCTTCGCCGTAATCGCTCAGGAGATACGCACGCTGGCAACTCAGAGCAGCGAGGCCGCTCACAAGGTGGGCACGTATATTCGCACCATTCAACGCGAGACGACAGCGGTGTCGCAAAGCGTAGAGCAGAGCACGCAGCAGGTTATCATGCAGACCGAACTCGTCACCCAGACGGGCGTAGCGCTGGAAGCCGTCAACGTGATCACCGAGCAGTTGAGCAATCTCATCCAGGGCATCTACTCTTCGGCCCAGAATCAGGAGCAAGGTTCACAACTCGTCGTCGGCTCGGTGCAGGAGATTCTGCGCATGACCGGCGACATCACCCGGCACACACGCGAGGTGCAAAAATCGCTCTCACACCTGGTGCAGCTCACCGATTCTCTACGCACGCGCATGGCGATGTTCCGCACCGGCGAGGGATGATTTTTTACAACAAAGATGCCTCGAAGGGCAAGTATTGCCAACTTTTTCATTCATAGTGCGCTCTAATCTACTTAACGGCCAGAACTCCCGGGATCTGTGGACTAAAAATATGATATCGATACCGGAATAAACCATTGCTATACGCTGATAGCTTGAGCTTTTCAATGATCTTGACAAAAGCACATCACACAGGTACCTTTGAATATATTAAAGAACGATAAGGATACCGGAATAAATTTCAGGATTTCACTGAATGGTTACGAAACAGCGCAACACGATTGCAGAGATTGCGGCCAGGGCGGGGGTATCGATCCCGACGGTATCGCGCGTGCTCAACAAGCGGCCCGACGTAGCACCGGCGACGCGGGAACGTGTGGAGCGCGTGATTAGAGAGAGCGGCTATGTGCGCAGCCGCGTGGCGAACGCGCTCAGAAGGGGCAGCAGCGGGATCGTTGATCTGGTGGTGCCCGATCTTGATAGCCCCTACTATTTTGAAATTATTCGCGGAGTTGAGGATGTGCTGGAGCGCACAGAACTGCGCCTCGCGCTCTCTTCTACGCACAACGAAGCGCGCCGCGAGCAGCAGTGGCTGGCGCAGGTGGCCGAAGGCGCCACCGACGGCGCGATCCTGGTGCTGGCACACGGACAGTCGGAGCGCCTGGATGAACTGCGCCGGCGCAAGATCCCCTTTGTGGTCGTCGACCATCGCGGCGAACTCGGTCCCGCTGTGCCCTCGGTTGGCGCGACGAACTGGGCAGGGGGGAGAGCCGCAACCGAGTATCTGCTCTCGCTCGGCCACCGGCGCATCGCAATAATTGCCGGCTGGGCCGCGCTGCGCTGTAGCCAGGATCGCATCGCTGGCTACCGCTACGCGCTGGAACAGGCGGGCATACCCATCGATGCCGACCTGATCCGCCCCGGCGAATTCAGGCAGCACACGGGCTACGAACAGACCTGCGCGCTGCTGGAACTGCCACAGCCGCCGACGGCCATATTTGCCGGCAGCGACTTGCAGGCTATGGGCGTTTATGCCGCGCTGCGCGCTCATGGGCTGATGGTTCCCAACGATATAAGCGTCGTGGGCTTTGACGATGTATCGATTGCCACGATGGTCAGCCCCGCTTTGACGACGGTGCGCCAGCCCCTTGACGAGATGGGACGCGTGGCGACGACGATGCTCCTGCGCCTGATCGCCGGGGAGCCGCTTGATAGTATGCGTGTTGAACTGGTAACGAGTCTGATTGTACGCGAGTCATGCGCCCCTCCGCATGGTCCCAC
>Ga0209061_1002739_pt1 | contig 21136 bp, 20 predicted proteins | sample Coa_R1_10_FD_187157 | JGI IMG/M metagenome (GOLD analysis project Ga0209061, IMG submission 187157) | Surface soil microbial communities from Centralia Pennsylvania, which are recovering from an underground coalmine fire - Coalmine... | ecosystem: Environmental > Terrestrial > Soil >...
GATAGCAGTCGAAGGGCCCGGGCACCGCGCCGATGCTGTGCTGGTGGAAGGCCAGCTGCTCGGCGAGGTCCGGGTCGTTGGTGCCGATCCACCCGCCGACCACGTCGCTGTGGCCGCCCAGGTACTTGGTGGCCGAGTGGGCCACCAGGTCGGCGCCGAGGGACAGCGGCTGCTGCAGGTAGGGGGTGGCGAACGTGTTGTCGATTACCAGCCGCCCGCCCCGCTCGTGGACCACGTCAGCCAGGGCGGCGATGTCGACGATGCCCAGCTCCGGGTTGGTGGGCGTCTCGGTCCAGACCAGCCGGGTGGTCGGCCGCCAGGCGGCCGCGATCGCGGAGGGGTCGCCGATGGCCACCGCGGTGTGCTCGATCCCGATCGGCCGGTAGATCTTGTCGATCAGTCGCCAGGTCCCGCCGTAGGCGTCGTCGGGGATGATCAGGTGGTCGCCGGGGCGCAGCAGCCGCAGCACCGCGTCCTCGGCGGCCAGCCCGCTGGCGAAGGCCAGGCCGTAAGCGGCCCCTTCGAGGGAGGCGATGCACGCCTCGAGGGCGTCGCGGGTCGGGTTGCCGCTACGGCTGTAGTCCCAGCCGTGGTGCTGGGCGACGGCCGACTGGGCGAAGGTGGTGGACACCGACACCGGCGGGATGACCGCCCCGGTGGTCGGGTCGGGGTCCTGGCCGGCGTGGATGGCCCGGGTCTCGAAGCCGAACCCAGAACCCCGCCGGCCCGATCCCTCCGGCCGGCCCGGCCCCTCGGCTCGGTCCGCTCCCTCCGGGCTCGACGGGCTCGACGGGCTCGACGGGCTCAACGAGCTCATCGGTCGCCCCGGGCCAGGAAGTCGAGCAAATCGGCCCGGCTGACGATGCCCACCGGGTGGCCGCCGTCGAGCACGAGCACGGCCGGGGCTTCGCTCAGGCGGGCGGCGGCGGTGTCGATCGGCTCCCCCATGCCCATGGTGGGCAGCGGCGGGTCCATGACCTCGGCCACCGCCTTGGTGACCACAGCCGGGTCGGTGACGACCCGATCGAGCAGCTGGCGGTCGCTCACGGTACCGATCACCTCGGCCAGGGCGAGGGGCGGCTCGGCCTTGACCACCGGCATCTGCGACACCCCGTACTCCTGCAGCAGCGAGATGGCCTGGCGGACGGTCTCGTCGGGGTGGATGTGCACGAGGGGCGGCAGCGAGGCCGGCTTGGCGCCGAGCACCTGGTCGATGGTCTCGCCGCCGACCCGCAGGAAGCCGTGGTCGGCCATCCACTTGTCGTCGTACACCTTGGACAGGTACCCCCGGCCGGAGTCGGGCAGCAGGACCACGACCACGTCGTCGGGGCCGAGGTCCCGGCCCACCTCCAAGGCGGCCCAGATGGCCGTGCCGCACGACCCACCGACCAGGATCCCTTCCTCCCGGCTGACCCGCCGGGCGGTGAGGAAGCTGTCCCGGTCGGAAACCATCACGACCCGGTCGGCGATGGTCCGGTCGTAGGCGTCGGGCCAAAAATCCTCGCCGATCCCCTCCACCAGGTAGGGCCGCCCGCTGCCGCCCGAGTAGACCGAGCCCTCCGGGTCGGCGCCGATGATCTGGATGGCCGGGTTGCGGGACTTGAGGTAGCGGCCGATGCCGGAGATGGTGCCGCCGGTGCCGATGCTGGCCACCAGGTGGGTGACCCGCCCGGCGGTCTGCTCCCAGATCTCCGGGCCGGTCGACAGGACGTGCGACTCGGGGTTGGCCGGGTTGGCGTACTGGTTGGGGCTGAAAGCGCCCGGCGTCCGCTCGGTGAGCCGGCGGGCCACCGAGTAATAGCTGTCGGGGTGCTCCGGGGAGACCGACGTGGGGCAGACGACGACCTCGGCCCCGTAGGCCCGCAGCAGGGCCCGCTTCTCCTCCGAGATCTTGTCGGGCATGGTGAAGATGCAGTGGTAGCCCCGGCGGGCGGCGACGATGGCCAACCCGACGCCGGTGTTGCCCGAGGTCGGCTCGACGATGGTGCCCCCAGGGGAAAGGAGGCCGTCGCGCTCGGCCGCTTCGATCATTCGGAGCGCCGGGCGGTCCTTGACGCTCCCGCCCGGGTTGAGGTACTCGAGCTTGGCGAGGAGATGGCACGAAAGGTCGCGGGCGGTGCGGTCGAGCCGGACCATCGGGGTGTGCCCGATGAGGTCGAGGAGGGAGTCGACGGCCTGCATGGGCGGCCCGTGGTCGCGGATGGGCTCGGTGTCGATGCCCTCGTCGAGGGGGAGCGGCTCGTCGGTGAACACCACCACCGGCAGCCCGGCCCGGTGCAGCTGCTCGGCCACCTCGACCACCTCGTCCGGCTCGCCGACCACCCCCACCTGGCGGGGGATGTGGGCCCGCAGGTCGGCGATGGTGCCGACGGGCAACGGGCCGGGCGGCACGCTGAGCGCCCGGCGCGCCCGGGCGGCCAGACGGGCCGGCACGGCGACGTCGCCCACGCTGACGAGGACGTCCATGCCTGGACGCTACTTGGCGGCGGCGTCCTCCGGTGCGGACGCCTTCGCCACCACTCCGGTGACCTCCCCGTCGGTGCCGGCCTTTCTCTGGCCGGCTCCCACCACGCCGGCGGTGACGGAGGTCCAGCGGGTGCCGGCGCCGGCCGCGGCCAGAGAGGCGCCGACGATCCCGGCCTCGTTTTGCAGCTTGGCCGGCACGACCGGGGTGCGCACGTGCAGGAGCGGGAGGTACTTGTCGGCCCGGCGGCTGACTCCGCCCCCGACCACGATCAGGTCGGGCCACAGGTAGGCCTCGACGGCCCGAAAGTAGCGGTCGAGCCGCTTGGCCCACTTGTGCCAGGAGAGATCCTCCCGTTCGCGGGCGGCCGCACTGGTGACCGTCTCGGCGTCCTTGCCGTCGACTTCAAGGTGCCCGATCTCGCTGTTGGGCACCAGCACGCCGTCGTAGATCAGGGCGCTGCCGATCCCGGTGCCGAGCGTGATCACGATCACCAGGCCGGACTGGCCGGCGGCGGCGCCGAAGGCCACCTCGGCCAGGCCGGCGGCGTCGGCGTCGTTGAGGGCGACTACCGAGAGGCCGGTGGCGTTGCCCACCACCTTGGTGATGTCCGTGCCGATCCAGCTCTTGTCCACGTTGGCCGCGGTGCGGGCCACGCCGCCGGTCACGACGGCGGGAAAGGTCACCCCCACGGTGCCCTTCCACCCGAAGTGCTCGACGACCTCGGCGACCGTCTCGGCCACCGCGTCCGGCGTCGAGGGCTGCGGGGTCGCCACCCGGTAACGCTCTTCGGCCAGCTGGCCGGTGGACAGGTCGACGGGTGCGCCTTTGATGCCGGAGCCGCCGATGTCGATGCCGAAGCCGATGGTCATGGCTCCATCCTGCCCCGTCCAACGGCGATCCTCGAACCCCCAGGAGTAGCCTCTTGGGCGTGGACCCGCGCTATCCGCCGGAGGCGGAGGAGTACCGGGACAAAGTCCGGGGATTCCTGGCCGAGCACCTCCCCGCCGGATGGCGGGGGATCGGTGCCCTGCCGGCCGACGAGGCGGCGGCCTTCACCGCCGAGTGGCGGGCGACCCTGTACGAACATGGGCTGCTGGCCCCGTCGTGGCCGGTCGAGTACGGCGGCGGGGGGCTGAGCGTCCTCGAGTCGGTGGTGCTGGTCGAGGAGCTGTACCGCGCCGGCGTGCCGTCAGGGACGGCCAACGACGCCTTCGGGATCCAGATGGTCGGCAACACCGTGCTCCGATGGGGGACCGACCAGCAGAAGCGCCGTTTGTTGCCCCGCATCCTCTCGGGAGAGGACCGCTGGTGCCAGGGCTACTCCGAACCCGACGCCGGATCCGACCTGGCCAATCTCTCCACGAGGGCCGTCCTCGACGGCGACGAGTGGGTCATCGACGGCCAGAAGATCTGGACGTCGGCGGCCCGCTCGGCCAACTGGATCTTTGTCCTGGCGAGGACCGCCCCCGACGCCCCGAAGCACAAAGGGATCACCTTTTTGCTGGTCCCGCTCGACCAGCCCGGCGTCGAGGTCCGTCCCATCAAGATGCTGACCGGAAGCTCCGAGTTCAACGAGACCTTCTTCACCGGGGCCCGGACGGCGAAGGACAATGTCGTGGGCGAGGTCAACCAGGGCTGGGCGGTGGCCATGACCCTGCTCGGGTACGAGCGGGGGGAGGCGGCCGCCACGCTGCCGATCATGTTCAGGGCCGAGCTCGACCGACTCGTGGCGTTGGCCAAACAGCGGGGAAAGACGGCCGACGCGCTGGTTCGTCAACGGCTCGCGTCCTGCTACGCGCGGGTCGAGATCATGCGCTTCCTGGGGATGCGCACCTTGACCCGCTTCGTCAACGGAGAAGCGCCGGGACCCGAGGCCTCGATCTTCAAGCTGTACTGGAGCGAGTACCACCAGACGGTGACCGAGTTGGCCGTCGACCTTCTCGGGGCCGACGCCCTGGTGCCCTCAGGCCGGTGGCCGACGTCGAGCTTCCGCACCGACGACGTGGGCGCGCCCAACGACAGCGCCTCGTGGGTCGGGACGTTTTACTCGGCCCGGGCCGGGACGATCTACGCCGGCACGTCCCAGATCCAGCGCAACATCCTCGGCGAACTGGTGCTCGGGTTGCCCAAGGAGCCCCGCCTCACACCTTGATGTCGTTTTGCAAAAGGGTGGCGTTGTCGCCCTCGATCGCGGCCAGGTCGGCGGCGTCCAAGCCGAGGCCGCGGAGGCGGGTCCGCAGCTCGGTGACCGTCAGCCCGGCGTTGGGGCAGTCCGAGCCGAACAGCACCCGGTCGGCCACCGGCGCCAACTGCTCGGCCGTCACCTCGACCGGTGTCGACACCACCGGGGTCAGGTCGGCATGCAGGCTGGGGTGGGCGGCGAGCAGGGCCAGGGCGGCGCCGACGGCGGGCTGGCCGAAGTGGGCGATCACGACCCGGGCGTCCGGCCAGCGCTCGGCCACGTTGCCGATCCCGGCCAGGTCGGGGGCGGCGGTGTCCCCGGTGACGGCGTGGCCGGCGTGGACCACGACCGGCAGCCGGATGTCCGAGGCGTAGGCCCACACCGGGTCGAGGCGGGGATCGTCGGCCTGGAAGGCGCCGACCGAGCAGTGCAGCTTGAGGGCCCGCAGGCCGTACTCCTCGACCGCCAGGCGGACGATGCCGGCCGGGTCGCTGTCGGCGGGGTGCACCGTCGCCCCGCCCACCACCTCCACGGGTCCGTCGCCGGCGGCCGCGGTCATCTCGGCCGAAGACTGGTTGAGGGCCGGGGCGGTGCCAGGCCGACGGGCGTAGGGGAGCGACCAGGCCGACGTCACGCCCTCGGCCGCCAGCGCGGCCGTGGCCTCGACCGGGTCGAGCGGATATCGCCACGTTGAGTGGTCGACGCCGTGCTCGGCGAAGAAGCCGCGTACGGCCCGGCCCAGCCGCGGTGGCAGCAGGTGGACGTGCGCGTCGACGATCACCGCCCCATCCTGCCCGCCGGCCGCCGGGCCGGCCAGATGGCGCCCTGACCAGGACCCCCCTGCTGGACTCCCGCCTTCATCCCCGCCATCATGGGCAAATGGAGTCCGTGTCGCTGCCGCCCGATGCTCGCCGCGCGGCGACCGAGGGGGCGCTGTCGTGGACGGCGATCGCGCTGCTCGGCGCGGCCGGCCTCGAGCTGGCCGCCCTGTTGCCCGGCGGTCGCCAGGTGGCTCCCATGGCCGATTCGGCACCCGCGGTGGCCGGCCACGTCGTCCTCGCCGCCGGTCTGGCGCTGGCCGGCGGCCTGTGCACCTCCCGCCAGAGCCGCCCGGCGGTGGCCGGGACCATGCTGGCCACCGGAATCGTCCTGGCCGACGTCGGCGTGGTCCTCAGCGACTGCGGCAACGGCTTCCCGGCCGCCGGCGTGTGGCTGGAGGTGGTGTCGCTCTGTGCGGCGGCCGCCGGCGTCGCCCTCGGCTGGCGGGACGCCCGCCGCCGGGTGCAGCTGCGGGAGTCGTCATCGTCGCACCGCCGGTTGACCACCCAACCGGCGCTGGCCGCGGCCACGGCCTTGTTCGCGCTGGTCCTCGGCGTGGCCCTCGTACCGGTCTGGAACCGCTACGACCTTCTCTACACCGCCCTCGGCCGGTCCGAGGTGCGGCTGCCGGGTGGCATCTTCGCCAGCGGCACCCCGACCATCGTGGCCGTCGGGACCCTGCTGACCGGGCTCGTGTTCGTGGCCGTCCCGGTCGTCTCGCTGTGGTGGCGACCGGCCCGCCTCGGCATCCTGGCCACCGGGGGTGTGCTCCTGGTGGCGGCTTCGCAGATGATGGCCGCCCTCGCCGGCATGCTGTTCATCGGCGCCGGCAGCTTCCTGCCCCACGCCGAGGCGGCCGACGTGGGGCTGGTCGTGCACGCCTCCCTGACGTCGTGGTTCGACCTGGAGGTCGTGGCCGGCGTCGGTCTGCTGGTCTTCCTCGTGGTCCGCTGGTGGACCCCGCCGGACGCCGCGATCCCCGACGAAGGGCCGGCCTGGGTGCCGGCCGCCGCGCCCCGGACTCAGCGGGGACGGCGGAGGGCGAGGACCACGGACAGCCCGGCATCCGACGGGTCGTCCGAGTGGAGCTGGCCGGACCAGACCCGGACGTAGCCGACCCGCTCCAGGGCCCGCCACGACGGCCGGTTGGCCTCCTGCACGGCCACAACGACCATGTCGATGCCGTCCAGCTCGGCCCAGATGGCGGCCGTGAAGGCGCCGATGAGCCGGGTGCCGAGGCCCCGGCCGCGCACCTCGGGGCGGCCGAGCAGGTAGTCGATACCGGCCGCGCGGGCCAGGTCGATGCCGGTCGCCGGCAGATCCTCCCCGAGAATCGTCCGCCACTCCGGCTCGTCTGTCAGCCGGTACCGCTGGATCAGTCCGGACGCGACACCGTCGATCTCCACCACGAAGACCTCGGTCGGGTCGACCCGGTCGATGGTCGGGCCGTAGTGGCGCTCGAGGTCGTCGGGGGTGTGCGGGTCCGGCCACCAGCGGGCCACGTCCGGGTCGTCGAGCCAGGCGGAGAGCAGGCCGAAGTCGTCCCGCCGCAGCGGGCGCCAGGTGAGGGCGGCGGCCGGGTCGACGGGCGGCGTGGTCACAGCCGGCGATACATGACGTGGAGGCCGACCAAACCGCGGGTGGCGTGGTCGAAGGCCTCCGGCACGGTGCCCAGGATTTCGAATCCGAGCCGTTGCCAGAGTGCAACGGCGGCGGTGTTGGTCTCGACCACGGCGTTGAACTGCATGCTGCGGTAGCCGGCCTGGCGGGCCCAGTCGATGACATAGCGACCGAGTGCCGAGCCCACGCCCTGGCCGTGATGGGCCGGGTCGACCATGAAGCTGGCCGTGGCCACGTGGGCACCCCGGCCCGGCCGGTTGGGCCCGGTCTTGGCCGAGCCGACCACCGTGCCGCCGTCGTCCACCGCCACCACCGTGTGGCCCGGCGGCGGCTCCATCCACAGCCCCCTCGCGTCCTCGGAGGACAGGCCTTCGGGGTAGGCGTAGGTCTCGCCGGCGGCGACGATGGCGGCCCAAAACGGAAAGATGGCGTCCCAATCGGCGAGTTGGGCTTCCCTGATCAGCACCGCCGTATGATGCCCCGCGCGGCCACCGGCACGGAAGCTGCTACCTTCCGTGGCCGACAGTCACGACCAAGGCGGAGAGCACGATGAAGGCAGTAAGGGGCATGGCGGTCGCGGCCGCCTTGGGGTTGGCCGGCGCGGCCTTTCCGGGAGGGGCGTTCGCCGCCAGCACGCCGGCGGCGAAGCTGCCCTGCCGGGCGTCGATGAGCAATGCCACGCCGAAGGATTACACGACCACCTACGTGGACGTGAGCACCGTCGCTCGGGCGCACGTCAAGACCGTCGCCCATTACAAGACGACCAATACGACTCATCGGGGCACAGCCAATAGCAAGGGCAAGGCAGACATCCCCTATTACATCTCGGGCGCAACGCCCGGCTACACCGTCAAGGTGGACGTGACGGTGACCTCGGGCAAGAAGTCGGGCAGCTGCTCGACCAGTTTCAAGCCCAGGAGCTGAGCGGCATCTACGTCGACAGCCGGGAGAAGCTCTCCGACGAGGACGGCTTCAGCGGCGGGTCCCGCAACTTCTTGTTGTCACCGCAGCCGTTCGGCTAGGGGTTGCAGGCCTTCGTATTGTTGGGGTCCGTCGACGCCTTGACGGTCAGGATCGTCGGGATCAGTTTCGAAGTGTGATCCCAGTAAACTCTGAGCCCCTTGAACTTCCACGTGCCGACACGCTCAGGTTCGAGGATCACATCGAAGGTCACTTTCTTGTGCGCCGGGATCGCGGCTTTGGCGATCGGCTCGACTCCGGTCCACTGGTCGTAGGTGTAGCCTTTCGGGACGCCGTCTTGCATGTTCGCCTTCGAGTAGATGAAGTTGCCCCCGCCACCAGAGTTCTTCGTCTCTACGAATTTCTTGACAACACGAAGTCCCGCTTGGTTCGGGGGATCGAGCTTCGCCCCGGTGATGGTCGTCGGGCGGCTGGCCTCGACCGACCAGATGCCCCAGTAGTACGGCTTGTTGGGGTACTCGCATCCACTGGCACCCGTGCCCATCGAGTAGTTTGTGAGCTTCGCGTACGGACCCCCGCAGCCTGCCAGAAGGCAGGCCACGAGGGCCGCAGCGACGAGGAGGAGTTTCCTCAACCTGCGTTCGGTCCGGTCCACACGTCGGGCGCTTCCGACGGCGGCTTTTTGCGTCCGCACGTGTAGTACCGGGCCACGCATGGCCGGTCTTGATCGAGAAGCGGTGTTCGTGCCGTAGCCGTACTCCATCGACATCGAGACCTCGTAGCCAGTGATCCTATTGCCGCTTTGGATGCCACCGGTCCACGTGTAGGCGTGGATCTCCTGGCCCGGGTTGGTGCAACAGCTGTTGGGTGACACGGGATAAGGAGAGACAGATTCGGCCAATGCCCGTTCTGGGCGGTGGGTTGACGCGACGGCAACGTCGTACACGAGCGGCCCGGCGGCCTCGTGGACGACCAGACAGGCGGCGAACATCTCGTCGCCATCGAAGATGAGGATGCTGGCCGTGTCATCGGCGCCGTCGACGTCTCGCCACGTCCGCAGCGATCGTCGGAAGTCCCGGGCAGGCTGATGATCCACGGAGTCGGCGAAGCTCCGTTGCAGGGGGGAGCGATCCTCTGATCGTCGGCCGGCGTCGTCGAGTGGACGGCCAGACACTTGAGGCCGCGGGCTCGGCTCGCTCGGGCAGTTCACCGAGGACCCAGCGGTGTCGACGACGGGTCACAGTTACGACCTTGGCAGATCGGTGTGGGCTGGGACTGGACGTGCGGGCTGACTAGGACGCTGAGCGTGGCGAAGTGTTCACTCTTCGTTGTGGTCGAATTCACGCCAGGGCGTCTTGGTTGTAACCGACGGTGCGTTAGGGATTACAGCCATGAGAAAGCGCGCCCGCACATCCACTGTGCTCGTCCCAATCGTCGCCGCCGGGGTCGTCACCGGAGGCGTCTTCGGCGTCCTCGCGGTGACGAACGCGAACGGCAGCCCACCCAACGAAGCGGCTGCTCAGGCGGTCACCGTCGGCTCGGCCCGGACCGCTTCGCCGGCCGCGCCCTTGGCCTCGTCCAGCTCCGCCACCGCGGCCGCCTCGTCGACACCCAACCTGGAGCCGATCACTTACAGCCCGACCGGCCTCGGCGGCGGGCTCGACCGCCCAGCCGGGGTCGCCGCTTCGGGTTCCACGGTGTACGTGTCCAACACCGCCCCCAACGTGGTGGCGTCCATCGCCCACGGCATCACCACGCCGGTCGCTGGATCGCTGACGGCGTTCGGCGAGCACGGGGACGGCGGCAAGGCGTCCAAGGCCTCCGTCTACCAGCCGAACGGTCTGGCGGTGAGCAAGGCCGGCAACCTCTACATCGCCGACACCGGCGACCACGTGGTCCGCGAGGTCAATACCAAGACTGGGGTCATCACCCGGGTAGCGGGCAGCGGCGTGGCCGGCGACAAGGGGCTCGGCCACTCGGGCAAGCAGGCCGAGCTCGACTCCCCGACGGCCTTGGCGTTCAACAAGGTCGGTGACCTGTTCGTGGCTGATCCGGCCAGCAACCGGGTGGACGAGGTACTCACCAACGGGAGCATCGTGGCCTTCGCCGGCAACGGCCAAGCCGGTTACCGGGGCGACGGCCACAAGGCGAGTGGCTCCGAGCTCGACCAGCCCACCGGGGTCGCGGTCGACAGCAAGGGCAACGTCTACATCGCCGACTCGGGCAACAATGTAATTCGTCGGGTGGATGCCAAGACCGGCATCATCACGACGGTGGCGGGCAATGTCGCCGCCGACGCCAGCAACGACGGTCACGGCGGATTTTTTGGGGATGGAGGCCCGGCGACCAGCGCGCGGCTGAATGACCCTCAGAGCGTGGCGGTTGACGGAGCCGGCGACCTGTTCATCGCCGACACCTTCAACAACGCCATTCGCGAGGTCACCCCTGCCGGGACCATCAGCACGGTCGTCAACTCGGCGGCGCCGAGCGCCGGCTCGGAAACCTTCGGTGTGCCCGGCAACTCGCATTTGAACACCCCCTACGCCCTGTCGATCGAGCCGAGCACCGACACGCTCTACATCGCCGACACCCACAACAGCCGGATCGCCGCCGTCACGGGGCTGGCCCAGTCCGGTAACGCCGCCGGCCCGACCGCTCCGGCTAACTCCTGAGATCCCGACCCGACGAGGAAGAGATTAGATCCATGACCAAGCCCACCCGTACCTCCGACCCGCGGATGAGCCGCCGGCAGTTCGTTGCCAGCGCAGCCGCCCTCGCCGGCGCCGCTGGACTCGCCGGCGTCCTGCCGGCCAACCTCGCGAAGGCAGCCACCGCCGCGCCGAAAAAGTTCGACCTGTCGCAGGTCAAGCACCTGGTGTTTCAGATGCAGGAAAATCGCAGCTTCGACCACTATTTCGGGACGTTCCCCGGCGTGCGGGGTTTCTCCGATCCGACGGCGATCCGGTTGCCGACCGGTCGATCCGTCTTCCAGCAGCCAGACCCGGACAACCCCGACGGGTACCTCGAGCCCTATCACATGTCGACCATCACGACCGGGGCCGCCGCGGTCCCGTCCCTGTCCCACGACTGGCGTGACCAGCACGCCAGCTGGAACCAGGGCGTGATGGACGGTTGGCTGGTGACCCACACCGCCTCTGACGGCGATACCAACGGGTCGTTCACCATGGGCTACTACACCGAGGAAGACATTCCGTTCCACTGGGCCGTGGCCAAGGCATTTACCATTTGCGACAACTACCACTGCGCAGTGATGGGCCCGACCGATGTGAACCGCATCTTCTGGGAGGAGGGCGGCAACGACCCGCAGGGCAAAGCCGGCGGCCCGGTGCTCGAGACCGGCGGCGTGCGGGACCTGACCTACGAGAGCGGCCCCGAGACGATGTACAACGCCGGGATCAGCTACAAGTTCTACCAAAACGTCGGCTGGCCCCAGAGCACGATCACCACGTACTTCACCAAGTTCCAGAGTCCCGGTCAGGTGCCGACGGCGCTGTACAACGCGGTGACGTCCAACGGCACGCTGTTCGGCAACGGCACGCCCGGCGGGGTCGGCGACCCTAACAACCCGACGCCGGCGGCCAACCCGGAGCTCGCCTTCGAAGAGGACTGCGCCAACGGCACCCTGCCCGACGTCTCCTTTATCGGCAGCACCTCCTTCGCCGACGAGCACCCGCCGGCCATCCCGGCGGCCGGCGCCCAGTTCCTGGCCACCAAGTTGGAGGCGCTCGCCTCCAACGAGGACCTGTGGAACTCGACCGTGTTCATCATGAACTACGACGAGAACGACGGGTTCTTCGACCACGTCGTGCCGCCCACCCCCAACCGGGACGAGTACCCAGAGGAGTTCATCACCCTGGCCTCGCCCGCCGGAACCCCCGGGGGCGGGCTGCCCCTTGGTCCGGGGTTCCGGGTCCCGGCCTTCGTCGTGTCGCCCTGGTCGGTCGGCGGGCACATCTTCTCCCCGCTGTCCGATCACACCTCGTGCCTCCGGCTGATCGAGGCGGTGGCTAATGCCGGTGGCCTGTCCGGCAACGGCCCGGTCCACTTCCCCAACATCAGCCGGTGGCGGCGCAAGGTGATGAGCGACTTCTCGGCCGCGCTCAACCCCGGTGCTCCCCAGCCGGCGCCGACGAGTTCGGAGTTCGCCCCGGCGACGAGGGCGGCCAACCTGGCCGCTCAGGAGGCGTCGGCCAAGCTTCCGCTGCCGACCGTCCCCGGCAGGACGCAGACGTCTCCCAGCCAGGTCTGAACCAGTCCTGAAGCGGCTGGTGCTCGGAGGGGCCGTCCATGGTGGGCGGCCCCTCCGGCGCGCCTGTCTGTACGCGCTGAGGTACAGGACGAAATCAGCCGAAGTCCGCTCTGGCGCCACCGGCGTTACCGAGCAGCGCGGGCGGGGCGGTAGAGCGGGCGGTGGTTACGCCAGCGGTGGCTCACGTCGGTGGCGAGCAGGGAGACCGCCTGGCCCAACAGTTCGCTGCTCCGAGCAGGTTCGCGCTTGACGAGCTCGCTGGTGGCTCGGGCCAAGCGGGCTGGGGTGAGAACTTCTGAACGCCGGGCCCGATGGTTGAGAAGATCGAGGAAGGATCCCGCCTGCCCCTCTTCGCTGAGTTGGCGTACGACCTCGACCAGCACCACGGGGACCGGACCTGCCCGGCCGAAGTCGTTGGCGAGCCAGTAGTCTTCGCTGAACTCATCGTCGCGCCAGTGCCCCCAACGCCGCATCGCCTGGTCGAGGCGGGCGTCTGAGCCCGCCAGGGTGCCCACAATGGCAGGAGCGAGAGTGCCGGCCTGCAGGAAAGCGTCCCCGATGCCCCGGCCGGACGCCGGGTCCTTGAAATGGCCGGCGTCTCCGAGTAGCACCCACCCTGGGCCCGCCGCCTCTCGGAAGAAGCCCTCCCAACGCGTCGTGCCCCGGAGCGGTCCGATTCGCGGTGCGCCGGCCACCGCCTCGGCCAGAGGCGCACAGCTGCCGATCTGTTGTCGATACACGGCTTCCCGATCGCCGGCGCAGCGCTTTACCTCGGCGAGCTCGGGTGACACCATCACCTGATAGAGCCCGGCGTCGGCAGGAATGGCGAACACGAACCGCTCACCCCAGCGATGGGTCAGAAACGTCGGCTCCGGGCCAATGTCAGGACGGTGGTGATAACCCCAGAAGAGTGCTCGTTGGTTTGCCACCACGTTGTACCTGCGTGCTCCGCACAAGCTGGCCAGCGTGGAGTGGCGTCCGTCCGCTCCCACCACAAGACGCGCCGTCAGTTCGTATTCACGTCCACCGCTTCGGGCTCGGACGCCGCGAACTCGGCTTCCTTCCTCGATCAGGCTCACGAGCGTCGTCCTCATGCGGACGTCCGCACCGGCATCGCATGCGCGCTCGGCGAGGAGTGGGTCCAGCACGTGACGGCGTACGGACATGACCCCGCCCACATCGCCCGGGGCTTGCGGCCAAGGGACTCGGAACCAGCAATCCTCGATCCTCACCTCGGCGCGGTTGACCACCGGCGAACCGACAGCCCGCAACTCATCGGCGAGGCCGAGCTGGTCCAGAAAGGCCAGCGCGTCCGCCTCGAACACGTGCGACGACAGCGTATCGTTGAGTATTCCCGCCCTCTCGAGTACCGCGACCTTCACCCCCTGTCTCGCGAGGAGCGCGGCGAGAGAAGCGCCGGCGCAGCGAGCCCCGACGATCACAACGTCGAATTGGTCAGGCACCGGCCGCCTGTCCCCGGCGGTCGCGAAGAGACAGGTCTAGACCTATTACTCGCTGCCGAGGTTGAGGAACTCCGCGGCCCCGGCGAAGCCGGCGCTGGTGATGGGATCCAAAACGCAGTTGCCGGTGAGGCTGGCCGGCGCTCCGGCAACGGCGACCCGCGCACCTGCCAGGGCTCCGCTGGTGATCGTCACATTGACCACCGGCACCATGGCGGCGGTCGTGACGCTCCAGTCGAGGGTCGAGGTGGCCCCGGTGTTCCAGGTCACTTCGGCCGTCCCGCTGGCGCCGCCCTGGAGCGCAGCAGTGCTGCACGCCATGCTTCCGGAGCCGGTCAGCTTCATCGTAAAACCCTGGTACGGAACGCCGGTCAGAGATGTGCACGGTGTTGCCGGCGATACCGCTGTCCCACCCTGCACCTCACCCGTCACCTTTTCGGACTGCGAAAGCAAACTGATACCGGGACTAAAGTGGGCCGTCGCCGAGATCACACAGGTGAGGTCGGCCACCGGAGCCCGAGACGGCTGCTGCGCCCCGGCAGGAGAGGCTCCGGCGACCGAGAGAAAGGCCAGCACAAGCAAGGACAGCAATGACGACCACAGAGCGCGTGTCCGGCAACGCATGCGAGCACCTGATTTCGGTGTTGGGTGTCGTCTAGCTGCCGGGGCGGAGGATCTCCGCCGCGCCGCCGAATCCAAGGCCGGTGACGGGGCTTGTGGCACAGTTGCCGGTGAGACTGTCCGGCAGTCCGGCGACGACGACACTGGCGCCCTGCAACGCACCGCTGGTGAGGGTGACATTCACGACCGGCACCATCGCGACCGTCGTGATACTCCAAGCCACCGATGACGTCGCACCGTTGTCCCAGGTCACCTTTCCCGTGCCGCTCAGCCCGCCTTGCAGGGCAGCGGTGAGGCAGGCCATGTATCCGGTGCCAGTCAGTGTCATGGTGAAACCCTGGTAGGGCACGCCGGACAGGGAGGTGCAGGGCGTCAGCGGCGAGACGTCCGTGCCTCCTTGTACCTGACCGGTGAGCTTCTGGGGTTGCGACAGCAGGGAAATCCCGGGCGTGACATGGGCGGTTCCGGAGATGGTGCAGGTGAGGTCGGCTACCGGCGAGGCCGGCGCCGCCTGGGCTTCGGTTGGGGCGGTGGCGACCAACCCGACTGCGATGACGGGTACCGACAGAAGCGCGCCCAGCCGCGCTCGTGTTTTACGGCCAAGACGGTGCAGGCGGTGTCGCTCCACGGTGGTCCTCCCTAGGTCCGAATTGTCCTGTTCATCCGAAACGTCCCCTATATTGCCACGCAAGGTGGCCACCTGTCAACGGAGCGTGGCCACGCAGCCGATGCCGGCCTCGCCGGCGCTCGACTCGCGGCACGATGTGAGCATGGCCACCACCACCAACGAACTGGGGCAGCCGGTCGGTTCTCCAGTTTTGAACTGGTCTCCCCGCCAGCGTCCCCCGGCTCGAGTTCTTCGAGGTCGGTGGTGCCAGCTCGAGCCGCTGGATCCCCTCCGGCACTCGGAAGACCTTTGGAAGGCCAACGGTGACGACAAGGCCGGGAGGATGTGGACCTATCTGCCGTACGGGCCCTTCCCCGAGGCCCGGTCGTACCGAGCGTGGGTAGAGGAGGTCGCCGGCCGTGAGGACCCGCTGTTCTTCGCCATCGTGGTCGACGGCCGGGCGGGCGGCGTCGCCTCACTGGCACGGATCGATGTTTCAGCCGGCAGCATCGAGGTGGGTCATGTCGCCTTCAGCCCGTCGCTGCAGGCGACCACGGCGGCCACCGAGGCGATGTTTCTGCTGATGGCCGAGGTCTTCGACGAGCTGGGCTACCGGCGCTACGAGTGGAAGTGCGACGCCTTGAACGCGGCGTCGCGGCGGGCGGCCAGCCGTTTGGGCTTTGTCTACGAGGGCACCTTCCGCCAGGCGGTCGTGGTCAAGGGGCGCAACCGGGACACCGCCTGGTTCTCCGTGATCGACACGGAGTGGCCGCGACTCCGGGCCGCCTACCAGCGGTGGTTGTCACCGGACAACTTCGACCCCGACGGACGGCAGCGGCTGGCGCTGTCCACGCTCACCGCGCAGCACCCCGCACCCACGCGTAACTGACCGGTCGTGCCCCCCATTGTGAGGGCACGGATCGGGCCGCGACGACAATCAGCGGGAGCCTTGGGCTCCCGATGACCTGCGCTGTTGCTGTGGTCGGACGCGGTGTCGATCCACGGACCTCGTCCTCGGCCGGGTCATTTCAGCGACCGAGGCCGTCATGTTCGCGACGATGCCCGTGGGTGCGCTCCTCGCCGGAGTTCTCGCCACCGCGTTGGGCATCAGAAACGCGCTGTGGATACTCACTGCCCTGATCGCCGCGTCCGGCATCAAGTTCTTGCTGACTCCCATGCGGCGCCTGCATAACCTTCCGGGAGCGCACTGTAGAAGCCTAGTCTACTGTATCGAGAATACCGGTTTCTGCCAGCAGATACACCGGTCGTTATTCGTTCCCATTAGACGGGAAATAGCCTGGTTGCCTCGGTTCTACTGGTCTCTTGCGGGCTCTGTCGGTCAACTGACCGCCACGACCGCTTACACAAAAGATCTGACGGTCCCTCAGCCGGCGGCGCCGTGGCGACGCCAGAGGACCCAGGCGATGACGACGGCGGCGAGGGTCCAGATGGCAAGGACGGCGATGCCCACCGCGTCGATGCCGGTGCCGTCGAGCACGGCCCGACCGGTGGCCGCCAGCTGATAGGAGGGGAGCGCGTGGGCCAGGTGGTGGATTGGGCCCGGGAGTAGGGAGACCGGAACGAGCAAACCCCCGATCACGGCCAGGCTGATGGTGAGGAACAAGGTGGCTGTGTTGGACGCCTGCCCGTCGAGAGCTTGGCCGACGACCAAGCCGAGAGCGGAGAAGGGGACGGAGCCGACCGTGACCAGGACGGCCAGCCCCGCCCAGGCCCCGGGGCTGGCGCCCACGCCGTGGCCGGCGGCGGCGATGACGGCCACGATCACCGCACCGGGCAGGGCGAGGAGGGCGCCTTGGGCCACCTTGGCGGTCAACCACTGCCACCCGGTGAGGGGCATCACTCGGAGTTGGCGGATCCAGTGGTTGGCTCGCTCCTGAGCCAGAGGTGGCCCGATGCCGTAGAGGGCGGAGCCCATGGTGGCGTAGGCGATCATGGCCACCATGAGGGCCTCCGGGCGGGGAAGCCCTTGGAGGCTGCCGGCGTGGCCGAGCCTGGCGAGGAGCATGTAGAAGGCCGCAGGCATCGCCCACAGGAAGAACAAGAACCGAGTGTCCCTCACCGATCGACGAAGCTCGAAGCGGGCAAAGGCGAGCATGGGACTCCTATCAGCCGGGCTCGACGAGGCGGGCAACGGCGTCGTCTACATGGGTGAGGGCGATGAGGGCATCTTCGAGGCTGGCGCCGCTGATGTTGAGGGCCGCTGGGCCCATCTCGGAGCGGTACAGGGCGGAGACGGTCGCGTCGGCGTCTTGGGTCCGCAGACGCACCCGGACGCCGCTGGCGTCGACGTCAACGACGCCGGGCAGCGCCGCCAGCTGCTCCGGGCACACCGTGGCCAGGGTGGCAGTCACCACCCGTTCGCTGAGGCGGGACTTGATCTGGGCGGTGGTGCCGTCGGCCACCAGGCGTCCGGCGGCGAGGACAAGCACCCGGGCGGCGTTGGCGTCGACCTCTTCAAGCTGGTGGGTGGTGAACACGACCGTGACCCCCTGCGCGGCCGCGCCGCGCACCGCGGCCCAAACCGACCGTCGGGCCTCGACGTCAAAGCCGACGGTCGGCTCGTCCAGGAACAGCACCTTGGGATCCCCGGCCAGGGCCACGGCGAGGCGCACCCGCTGGGCCTGCCCTCCCGAGAGACGGTCGACACGTCGCGCCTCGAGACCGGTGAGCCCGGCCAGCACCATCACCTCTGCGAGCGGCCGGGAGGTGGGATACAGGCGACGGGCCAGGTCCACCACCTCGCCGACGGTGGCGTTGGCGGGTAAGCCACCGTCTTGGAGCATGGCGCCCACCCGGCCCTCGGACGCGGCGTGAGCGGGCGGGCAGCCCAAGACCTTGACCTGGCCGGCGCTGGGCTGGCGAAGCCCGAGCATGAGGTCCACGGTGGTGGACTTGCCGGCTCCGTTCGGGCCGAGGAGGGCCACCATTTCGCCCACGGCCACCTCGAAGCTCACCCCGTCCAGGGCCGTGATGTCCCCGTACGATCTGCTCACCTTGGAGAACACCACTGCCGGGGTCACGGCCGTGGCTCCCCGCTGCTGGCGTTTTCGGCCCCGACGGCGTCCTGGAGATCGGCGATCTGGGCGGTCCGCCGCTCGTGCGCCTCGGTGAAGAACCGGATAAGCACCTCCAGCTCCCGGGCCGAGTAGCCGGCCGCGGTGGCCTCGCCGGCCGCGGCCACCGGAGCGAAGATGTCCTTGATCCGCTCGGCGAAGACGGCGGTGAGGTTGACTAGGACGAGCCGTCGGTTGACGCGGTCGCGCACCCGGGTGACGTAGCCGGCGCGCTCCAGGCGGTCGAGCACGGTGGTGATTGCCGACGGGCTCATGCCGCTTCGCTCGGCCAGGTCCTTGGGGGTGAGCCGTCGACCGGCCTCGGCCTCGGCCAAGCAGATGTCCAGGCAGCGCAGATCGGTGCGGTTCACCCCCAGGTGGTCGGCTGCCGCCTGATCGAAGCGGTCGATGTCTCGCTGGTAGGTCCGCACCAGCGTCGACAGCTCCGCTCGCAGCTCGCTCAGCCGATCGCTCTCCTTGCCCCGGGCCTTGGACCGCCGCGGCATCGTCGACTTAGCCACGACCGTGACCTCCCCCGGCAGCGAGCCGATGGCCCCGGGCCAGGCGGATGGGCACGTAGGTTGCCGCCAGCCCGAAACAAAGAATGCTGCCGGGGGCATGCCCGGACGCCAGCAGCACCGCCCCAAGGAACAGGAACATCCCCAGGACCAGACTGGCTGCAGCGCTCCACCGCCGCTGGCAGGCACCTCGCTCATCGGACGACTCCAGTATCATACGACGATCGTATCATGCGATAAGCGTGTGTCAAGGGCTTGTCGGACTTTCGCTCACGACCGTGAGCAGCTCTCAATCCTGTTCAGGAGAGCCCCACGGCGGCAGGGGAACCGTCTACCACCCCAACATCAGGGTCATCCTGCCGACAGAAGAAGGACTGCGAAGCGTCTGGATCGCCGACCTCCTGCCGCTCGCCTCCCGCTAGGGCATGAATTCCTCGGCCCCAGCACCAACGTCGCCACCTGACGGGGCGCCCTCGGCAGTCGCGACTGGAGCTGCTACACGGCCAGCCGCCACGACGACCTCGACCACCCGGCACAGCGGCGCGCGCCCGTCTTTTCGGCCCGGCCTTGACCTTGGAGCGCAGTCCAAGGTCGACCGTCATGCCCATGGGAATCACCGTCTCCGAGCTCGCCGAGGCCGCCGGCGCTGCCACCGACCCGTCCGTACTGGGAGAAAGCCGGCCTCCTGCCGTCCCGCCCCGAGCAGGCAACGGCTACCGAACCTACGACCCCGACACCACCGAACGTCTTCGCTTCATCCGGAGCGGTCAACGAGCCGGCATCCGACTCCGAGACATCCGCGAACTCCTCGACATCCGAGACCACGGCACTTGCCCCTGCGGGCACACCCAACAGGTCCTGGGCCGCCGCATCGCCGAGGTCGAGCTCGAACTGGCCCGACTTGAAGCCCTCCGCCGCACTCGTGGCCCTCCACCAGACCAACGACACCTGCCCCCGCGACCCGAGGGCGCCCTGGCCCTGCCAAGACCACCTCATCGACTTGGAAAGAGGTGACACCCCATGACCCACGGCTGCCCCTACTGCGGCTGCGACTGCCCCTGTCGGCCATGCTGCTGCTGCGGACGCTGGCCCACTGAACCTCCCTGCTTCCCGGGAAGCGGGGAGACCCCGGTCATTGGCCGGCAAAGCGACCACCGCATCCCGGCCGGGTTTGGGCTTAACCCGGCTGGCTAGGGGCCCGGAGAAGTTGTCCGTATCGGCCTCCTGCCTCGTCTAGCCGCCGGAGCAGCGGGTCGACCTGCCGAATCCTTCCCAGTCGGGCGCGCACGAGAAGGAGAATTCTCCTTCTCCGTCTCGAATATGGGCTCCTACCAGCAGAGTATGACGCTACTCGTCCCGTCAGCGGCAACGGCCTGGTCCCCCCCCCACACACACACTGGCGCTTTGTCGACGGCGCCTGAATACTGTCCCTGTATCGACGTCGCAGAGGGGTCAAAGTTCAGCCGCCGTTGAAACGCTTCTTGCCGGTGTTGACCCGACGCCCTCGCTAGCGACCGGTACACAGTCACCGTAGGCCTCGGATGGCGTTTCCGCCCGACTGCTAAACCATTGAGGCCGTCGGTCGCAATCACATGATCGCTGTCGACGCCCACGTGGTTCGCCCATCGCTGCACATCGATATCCTCGATGGGCCTCCGCCGCGACTCGGATCCGAACCGCTGCCGCCAGAGCGGTTGGTTCGCGGTCAGCTGCACGGTCGTAAAATCGATGTCGGCGGGAGCCAGTGCCCGAACCAGTTCATACTGCTCAGCGGTCGCGAACACCCATGCAACGACCACGGCATCAACATCCGCTCGCTGCGCGTGGGCGAGGACGGCCCGCAGGTTGTCGTCGCGGAGCTGGGTGGTGCGATCGTTGACCTGCCAGGGCTGATGCCGCCATAGGCTCTCGACCTCGACCCATTGCACGAGGACACCCTGGCCACGTCGGTACACCTCTTCCAGGAGAAGGTGTACGGCCGAGGACTTGCCGACACCAGGCGCGCCACCGGAAAGGCCAAGTCGCATGGGACAAGACTGCGCCATGGGAGTTAGGTGGCGGCAGCCTTCGGTGGGTCAGCCGTGCCCAACACTGCCCGGGTGAGTACCGCGGAGTGTCGCGTCGGTGGCTGCTATGGCTCCGACGAGCAAGACGAGCGCACCGAGGCAGATGGCGGTTGTGGAGGACGTCTCCCCGGGTGGGCCAAGCGACCTTGCGCATCTCCACGACGACCTCGTGTAAGAAAGGGCCAGGGGGACGGTCCGGCGACCGGAAGGGACGGCCCGCAGAGTCAGCGGCTAGCGGCTCTACCGGGTCCAAGTCTGTCAGGGACAGCCTCCTCCGAGCGGTCGGCCGTCGTTGGGGTCGCTGACGAGAGGCGGGAATCCGCTCGGGTTGCACTCCGTGGCAGGGTCCTGCTGACGTCCACTTTTTGTGGGCAGCTCGGCGGTTGACTTCCGCTAGCGCGCGCCCATCTCGGCCCACGTGACCCGGGCCAAGCGACACCCGATGACTCTTATCACCGAGCGACATGAGAGAAGCCCGGAACTCAAGAACTCCCGCCGCCGCATCCGCTGG
>Ga0209061_1002741_pt1 | contig 21078 bp, 11 predicted proteins | sample Coa_R1_10_FD_187157 | JGI IMG/M metagenome (GOLD analysis project Ga0209061, IMG submission 187157) | Surface soil microbial communities from Centralia Pennsylvania, which are recovering from an underground coalmine fire - Coalmine... | ecosystem: Environmental > Terrestrial > Soil >...
CAGGTCTCATCTCGGGGCAGGTCTTTCCACATGGATGGCGCTCCCCAAATGCCCTGGCCTTCAAACGTAACGGCGTCGTTGCCGAGCAGCGGCGTCGCATAGAGCGGGGTGTGGTGGTCCTTGCCGCCCAGTGAATCCGCGTCGAGCATGTAAAGAACGCCTTCTTTACCGCCCACGCAAATCAGGTTGTAGTTCTTGTAGGCAAACCAGACGGGGCTGCCTGAGCCGAAATCCAGATCGTATTGAGTCAGGTAGGCGTAGTTGTTCGGGGTAAAATAGTCAATCAGATTCAAGTCGCCCAAGGTGGCCGCCACCACGCTGCTCGCAAAGTCCCCGTGGACGGGATCGAACGGCCCGTCACCGTTGGCCGTGAAAACGCGATGATCAAGGCCGATCGCGGGTCCGCCTCGTCCCCAAATCCCGCCGCCCTGCTTGGTCACCAGCAGATCGCGGACGACGGGGTGCAGCGGGCTGCGGATATCCATGGCATAAATTCCGGATTGAGCTCCTCCGCAGCCTTGCGAAATGGATGTGTAAACCTTCCCTCCGTCCAGGTTCAGGCTCCAATTTTTGGAAAACGGAGGTACAAATTGTATGGGTCCAAACTTGATCGCGCCCGTGCCCAGGTCCAATCCGAATAGCTTTCCGTCCATTGCAATCTCGTAGATGGTCCCGGTCGATTCATCAATCACCGGCGTCGCATTGATACCCTGTGGGCAAAGCCAGAAATCCGGATTGGTGGGTTTAGCGTAGGTCTCGAATTCGCGGCTCCAGATGAGTTTTCCCGTGGCCGCATCGAGCGCAAAGAGATGATTCGAGCTTCCTCCCACATAAATCACGGTTTTGACGCCGTTTGGCGTGGTCACGCGGGAAGCGACCACTGGGGCTGTTAAATCGCTGAGCGCCTTCGGCGCGTTTTTGACCTGGATCTTCCACTTCAACTCCAATGTGCCAGCGTTTGAAGGAGAGATCGTGTCTTCGTCAAACGCCCAGCCGGTTCGCTGGGGATCGTGCGCAAACGTTGGCCAATCGCCGGCATAGGCCCTCCAGGACATCAACAAAACAATAAGAAAAAGCGAGACGTGCAGAAAGAAACGGTTCATGATTGTCTCTCATTCATATTCCACCAGCGCCATGCTCAAAGTTTCGAACGGCGCCACCTTGAACTCAACGTACGGTCCAGCCGTTCTGAAAGGGATCGTCTTACGGTCAGGAAGGCTTCGCACCGCGGACGGCCGCCGGCCCCGAGGCAGTTGAACGCGCACGGTCGCGTCAAACTTCAGCCGCGCAAGTTGCCATTCCATATTCAAAAGGCCGGCCAGCAGCCGTTTTTTCTCCGCCTGATGGAAAAGCGTCATTTCGACTGACGAGTGGGTTTCGACTTCAAAATGATAAGGTCCCGGCAGCGCGCGTCGCAAAAGCGATGAAACCGCCCTGGCGTTCACCGGCGATTCGCCGGACTCAAGCGAAGCGGCCAGCCAGATGACTTTTCCTTTTCCAAAGGATCGAAGGACGATGCCAGTCGCCGTGCCCGGCGTGAACGCAGGAGGGTTGTTCCATATCTGAGCAAAGCGGACATTGAAGCAGTTGCCCGCCTTGGGGTCAACGAAGGGCAGAGTGACAGTTGCCAGCACTTGCGTTCCCGTAAGAGCTTCAGCCTCGATCATCCGCCCCGGGAAGCTCAAGGCATCCTGAGGCCAGATCGCCTTCTGGAGTTCGTCATCCTGCGGCGAAAAGTAAGTCCACGTTGATCCCAAAGTTCCTTTGTACCGGAGACCTAACACATCTTCCAAAAGGAATCGAGGCCCCGTGGGATTGAAGCGATCGAGCGAACTCGGCCCGGAAATGTACAACACGCCTCCGTTTTCCACAAACTTCCGGAACTGGGCGGCTTGCTCCTGGGTCATCTCGAGAACGCTTGGAACCATGACGGCGCGAAACCTGCTTAACTGATCAAGATTAGCGTTGGTGATGACGCCGTAAGGGATATGAGCTTCTCTCAGGATCCGGGCCGCGCCGATAAGCGCAATCCTGTGCGGAGGCTGGATATTCTTGATTTCCGACACACGGAGGCCATTTTGCTCCGGGTCATAGACCGACTCTCGGTCGAAATAGACGGCGACGTCCGCCAATAAATCCCCGCCCAGAAAAGGTTCATAAGGCGATTGCCTGGCATTCACCTTTCCCATGAAGTCGTAGACCGCGGGCTTCAAGGTTCCATCCGGCGTGATCGAGTCAATCAGGAGATAGGCTGCCGAATGGAGAGTAGCTACATAGGAGGAAATCAACAACTCATTGAACGGCTTCGTCGTTTCAAAATCGCTCAGATCGGTGGTGCGGGAAGTCATAAACTCAAAGGGCCGCATGCGAGTCAATCCGTCATAAGCCTTGCACACCAGAGAGTATTGCGTGGGTCCTCCGTAGAAGTCCCCTCCCACGTAATCGCAGGCATCGCGCAACTCGAGAGGAATGCCGAGCCTCCAGTCCGAAAAAATCGTCGAATACTGATGATAGACCGTGACAGGGCGCACCGCCTTGACAGTCTTCGTTACCAGCATGGCGAACTCAAGAATCCACTGCTGCCGGGCTTTTTGAAATGCCCTCCATGTTGGGTCATCCCAGTTTGCGATGTGAGGTATTTCGGCATGGTGCTCGCTGCGGAATCGCTCTGAACAGTGAGCGCAGTAACAGGGTTGTTGCCAGAACGTCATATCCAGAAAGATTCCGTCAAACTTGTAGTTTCCAGTTAACTCCCGCAATTCAGCCAGCGCCTGATTGCGATAAGGGGAATTCGGACAAACCACGCCCGGACGTCTTTCAAAAAACTGTTGGGTTCCATCTTCGGGCAATATCCGCCAATCAGGGTGATGATCGAAAGCCCAGATATCGTAAATCAGGCTGTAGTAAGCGACGGTGCGCAGCTTGCGTCGCTGGCATTCTGCCATCACTTCCCCAAAATAATCGCGTCCCTTCATATTGGCGTGCACCGGGCCAACCTTGCTCTGCCACAGGCACAGTCCGACGTGCGATTTCGCATATTGCATGACGCACTGAAAACCCGCTGCGTCGATCATTGCCACATAATCGGCGGCGTTAAAGCGGGCAAGCAGCCGCGGGTCCCAGTCGGGCACGTGAGTATCCACCAGCAATCGGCGGCGGGCGCCAGCGGGCCACGCCAGGGGGCCGCTTTCCACGGAAAAGGGTTTATCTCTCTCCGCGAGCGCTCCAGGTTGCGCGGGGAGCCACACGCTCATGGCTCCGCCGCCTACGAGTGTATTGAAGGTTCGACGATTCATTGGGCTTCCTATTGATGAAGGCAGGAGCCAGAGCGCGCAGTTTGGCGGTCTGAACCTTGTTGCGCTTCTCCCCCTCGGGCCAAACTTGCTTCGAAATGCGATTATAATCCGGAATCAGCAGTTGTCAACCAGTTTTGGATGTATATCCGTCATTCGGAATATAACGTCTGGAGTCAGTTCGCGGGCGACGGGCGTTGGGAATTGTTCCCGTTTCCGGCAGCGGGAAGGTTCTCCGGAAGCGACCCTTTCATTTCGTCGTTCGATTCCAATCCTGTGATGTCAGGAGGCATGGCGCGCTCATCTTGAGCTCTTTTCAGCTTGGCAAACAAGTCCAATTCGGTTTTTACTTCCTCATTTTTTCCGAGCTTTCGATAGGTCTGAGCCAAAAGATAGTGGGCAGACGGCTCATCGGGAGAAAGTTGAATGACCTTTTTCAAGCAGAGAACAGCGCGTGGGTAGTCATTAGTTTGCATGTATACCCTGCCCAGGTCCCGGTAGGCTTGAGCGAGATCAGGCTTCTGCTGGACTGCCTTCTCTAGATAGACTAGCGCCTGAGCATACTGCCTGTTCGTGAGATAGATATTCCCTAATTTCCAGGTCGCCAGATAATTTTCGGGCGAAATTTGCAACTCTTTTTTGAATTCCGCTTCCGCCTGGGCAAGTTGTCCCTCTTTCCAGAAAGCATTGCCCAAAGAATAGTGCAGAACCGGCGCATTTGGATTTTTTTCAAGAGCTTTCTTGTACTCCGCAATGGCCGCCGGCATTTCGTTTCGAGCTTCATAGGACTCGCCCAGAAGCTGGTGATAGCGATAAGAATCCGGGCTGACGAGGGCCATTTTCTTGAATGTGTCAGTCATCAGCCTTGTATAAAGTTTTCCCAGGCTGTAAAGCACCTCAACATCATTGGGAAAGAGCTTGGCCGCCTGCTGCAACACCTGGAGTGCATCCTCATACTTTCCTAACTCGCTGTAACTTACACTGAGATTGAGATAGGCCTGGCGCATCTTCGGGTCCAGGGAAATGGCTTTTCTCAAAGGCGCAAGCGACTTTTCATACTGATTGGTGCGAAGATAAGTCATCCCAAGAAAAAGGTTAGCGCCCAGGAGGTCAGGTTTCAGTTTGAGGGCTTGTTCAAATGCGACGATAGCCTGCGTATTTTTCCCGCTCAAGTAGTAGACAAGTCCAAGATCGTTATAAAGCTCAGGAACTGTGGGAGCCAGCTTGAGAGCGGCTTGATATTCGTCCGCCGCCCGTTCGTAATTGCCTGCTTTTGCTGCCTCCTTGGCGGCCAGGAAGTGTTGCTCCACCTGGCGGTCACCACTTGATTGAGCCGCCGAGGTCAGAGGCAGCAGGCAGAGGAGAAGGGAAGTCGCCCAAAAGAACTTTGAATACAATCTTGCTGTTTCGAAGGAAAGGAGCGGGGTCGCGTCGGCCTGACGATACATAAGTTCAACCTTGCGCCATCGACTGCGACGGAACTGCGCAATAAGCTAAGCGAACCACACGAAGGCTAACGGGTAGCAGGCGCTTCTGCAGGGTGCGGCGCTCCGGTTTGATCGCCGGAGGCTGCCCGCAACAGCCCAGCCGGGGGTCTGCGACGCTCGTTCGCAGCCTTCGTCAACTTCTCGAACATACCCATCTCGGCCTGCGCTTCCGCAGTATTTCCCATGTGTCGATAGAGCATGGCCAGCAGGTAGCGAGGGTCCGGTTCGTCAGGAGCCATTTCAACGACTTTTTTCAGATAGGATAGGGCGCGCTGTGGATGGTTAGTTTCCATATATAATTTGCCCAGGTCCTGGTAGGCCTGCCCAAGGTCCGGTTTTTCCTGAATCACCTTCTGTAGATAGGGGAGAGCCTTATCAAACTGTCGCTCCTGCAAGTAAATATTCCCCAGCTTCCAAGTCGCCATGTAATCTTCAGGGGATATTTCAAGTTCCGCCTCAAACTGTTGTTTCGCCTTAGTGAGTTGCGCAGTGAGCCAGTAAACGTTGCCCAGGGCGTAATGCAAGCCTGGGGCCGATGGATTCTTTTTGATCGCCTGCTGGTACTCATAGATGGCTGCAGGGTACTCTTCACGTTCTTCAAAAGACTTTCCCATCACCTGATCGTAGCGATAGGAATTGGGAGCCACCCGCGCCATCTCGCCATAGGTTTTAAACATCAGGTGATAGTAAAGCGTTCCCAAACTGTAGAGCACCTCGGCGTCGTTGGGGAATGCCTTCTGCGCTCGTTGCAGGACTTCGAGCGCTTCTTCGTCCTTGCCGAGCTCGTGATAGCTTCCGCTCAAATTGATGTAGGCTTCCTGCAGCTTGGGGTTCAATGCAATCGCTTTTCTGAGGGGCGCGATCGATTCTTTGAATTGACCGGTCCGGACATAGGCCATGCCCAGAAAAAGATTAGGCCCCAGCAAGTCAGACTTCCGTCTGAGGGCTTGCTGAAAGACCTCAATCGCTTTTTCGTACTTCTTTTGGTAGTAATAGGCGAGACCTAAATCGCTATAAAGCTCTGGAATCCCGGGCATCAGCCTCAGAGCCGCTTCATAACCGGCAGCCGCGCGCGCATAATCGCCCTGTGCCTGCGCTTGTCTGGCCGCCTGAACCTCTTTCTCAGCTTCGGTCTCACGAGTTGATTGAGCCGCCAAAAATACAGGCAAGAGGAACAGGATAAAGAAAGTGAGCAAGAGGTGTGGCGCGCGCACCGTCGCCGTTTCTCGGCAACGCGGCGCTGGGGGCGCTTTGATGTTTCCAAATCGTGGCCTGATATCGCCCAGCTTTTGCGAGTGACCTGATTGCATGAAAATGGCGGTGTCGTTGTTAAAAAGCCGATAGCGGGAGCGTTGGCAAATCAGCCTTCAGCTAACCCGCTATCGCAACATCTTATCACTCTTCGGCTGGGAGCGCACTCACCAGTTCAGTCTCAAGCCGAATTGGATGGTTCGCGGTTGATTTGTCTGGGCGCCAAGCATACCAAATCCAGGCTGGCCAAAAGTCGGTTCGGCGGCGTAGGCGCCATTGTTATCGCCAAAGACCACGCGGTTAAAGGCATTGTAGAAGTCGGCGCGGAATTTCAGACTCATTCGCTCATTGAACTGCCACTGTTTCATCAGGGAGAACTCTTCATTCAAATAGCCGGGAGTTCTTACAACTCCCTCGGTCGGCGTCAGCGTCCCGAAGCAGAACTGGCACGGCATCGAAAAGGCGGCAGGATTGAGCATGGAATCGACCGCAGGATCGAAGTGGCCTGAGCGGTATGCCGCCGATGCCATGGGAACCCCCAGCACCTGATTGGGCGATCCCCAGCCCTGATCTTCCAAGCCCGCCGTGTGGCCCGGGACTTCAATATTCATCGGCATGCCAGTCTCATATCGGTGAATGCCCGAGATGGACCAGCCTCCCAGAACCTGATTGACCACTCCGCCGCGGTTCAGGAATTTTTTCCCTTTCCCAACCGGCAGATCATACACATAAGCGATAGCTACGTTCTGGGGAATATCCTCAAAGGAAACGGCCTTTTGCGCCTTCCGATTCCAGGGCGTCGTGGTGCCAAACTCGGAAGAAAATGTGGAAAAGATCGATCCAGAATCCGTTAACGTCTTTGACCAGGCATAAGAGACGAGCAAGGTCAGACCGTTTGAAAAGCGTTTATCCAGCTTGATCTGGAGTGCGTTATAGTCCGACACGCCCAGTCCTTCATAATAACGATGCCATCCTGCGTATTGCGGCATGGTGCGGAGCGACTGGCCAAGCGTGGCGCTTGAACCATAGAGCGACTCGAAGCCTGTAAATGGGGAGTGATCTCCTGTGGTAGGATCGACGGGCATCGCCTGCACCACTGGTAGCGCCTGGACGGTAGCATTGCCAATGGGCGCAAAGAGCGCTGGCGTTGTTGTCCCATTGACCTCCACGTTGATATTGCCTAGCGCCAGGTATTGCGGAGGCATCTTATCCCAAGGAGTCAAGCGGCTCGCCAGGTGCGTGCCCTTGTTTCCGACGTAGGCTACACTCAGCATCATCTGTCCCGGCAATTGGCGCTCGACATCGAACATGTAATTCTGCATGTAGGGCGAAAGCCCGTCCGTGGGGTCAAGCTCAATCAATGTGCCCGCAGAATGAAAGGGAGTGCCCCCGCCCAGGAAAGCTGTAGGGCTAAGGGTGGGCGTAAACCCAGGCATGGTATCAGTTCCCCAAACAAAAGCTGGCGTCAAGCCGTTGTCAGGGGAAGTTTTCTCCACCGTTCCGTTGTATCCCTGAACAAATGCGCCACGGTCCAGGCGATTGGCATTGCCTTGGGCATAGAAGATCCCGTAACCCGTCCGGATTACGGTCTTATCGTTCAAAGCGTAAGCCAGCCCGATGCGCGGGCTGAAGTCCTTGTAATACGTGTTGAGGCCCGAGGGATTAGATGGTGTCGCGACCTGTAGCGCTCCGAGCAGTTCCTGGCCGCCCGCGACCGCGCCCGGGTTGGGCAGCGTTGGGCTGATCCAGGACTTCTGATTGTACTTGTGGACGTCCGGTGTGAAGAGGTCCCAGCGAACGCCCAGGTTCAGTGTGAGCTTACGAGTCAGTTTGTAATCGTCCTGGGCAAATGCTGCGTAGTAAGAATCCCGCGCATAACTAGGCACGTTGAAATGGTAAGCCTGGACATCATCAACCCGTCCCAGCAGAAAGCTTGCAAAGGCGATGCCGCTTGAGGAGTTGCCGGGTTGGGCCGTCTCCTGGGGCATAAAAGAGAAAAATCCGGCGCTGCGGCCTGAACTATCGTCGTTGCTCGCCCCCTTCATGTATTCAAACCCGAACTTCGCCGTGTGCTTCCCTTTGATCCATGTCAGGCTATCGTCGACTTCCGTATAGTGCGAGTTATCAAGCTGGAGCCCGCCGCCGCCGTTATATGACAGGCCGTTGATCACGATTTGGGGAAATTCGGAGCCGACGTTGGGAGAGAATCCTTTCAGTCCGAGGTGGCTTACCCAATCCGATCGCCCGCCATAGCTGCTGACAGCATTAAGACCACTTCCCCAGAAGTTGTACGCCAGCGTGGCTTGGTTGACTAAATTCGGCCTGAGAATCAGGTTGTAGTTAATGCGGGCATTCCGCGTTTTGTTGTAACTGGGCTGTCCGCCACCTCCCAAGGGCACGGGTATGAGCGGGTTGTTGGGAGTCGTGTTGTTCCCATAGTCATATAGAACGCTGAGCCGGTTTTTCTCGTTGATGACGTAGTCTCCCTTGAGACCCCACTGGTTGATCTGTTCGGGATTGACGACCGCAGCGGTATAGTTATTGACCACCGCGAACGGACTTGAGTTAGTCGGCGACGGAAATAGAGGAAGGACCTTCTTTGACACCGGGTCAAACGCATTGGAATTGACAATGTTATTGCAAATCTCCGGGCCGCAGGTCGTATGCGTGGTGGGGTCGTAAAGGGGAGTCTGCACAAACTGCCCCGTGGAGTTCGTCGTGCCAAAATCCCTAAAGTCCCCTTGTTTCATGGCCTCAGTAGGCACAGTCGCCAGACCGGTGGATACCCCTTCAGATAACCGGAAGCCGTCATACCAGCCAAAGATGAACGCTTTATCCTTTTTGATCGGCCCGCCGGCCGTAGCGCCAAATTCATTCTGCTTGTACGGCGTCACATCGGGCTGAAAGAAATTCCGAGCATTCAAAGCGTCGTTGCGGAGAAACTCGAAGGCTGTGCCGTGAATCTGGTTGGTTCCTGACTTCACTACAAAGCTGGCTGTCCCGCCACCGGTCCTTCCGTATTCTGCCGGCGCCATGATGGCCTCGAGCTTGAACTCCTGGATGGCGTCGGGCGGGATCTGGAGAGCGCGCAAGTCGCCCTCAAACTCATTACTGGTGGGAATGTCCGCGCCGTCGAGCGTCAATGTCGTGCTGCTCACCATGCTGCCGCTCACCATGGTGCTCATCGTGCGCGACATCCCGGCAAAATTGTTATTCGACGGGCCGCGTCCAGTCACGCCCGGCACCAACTGCATGAAGGTTGCGGGAGTCCGCTGGTCGCCAAAGCTGGTCAATGGCAGTTCTTCGACCTCCCGACTGGTAATCGTGGTTCCAAGGTCAGAGGAGTCGCGTTTAAGCAGCGGAGCGGAGGTGACCTGTACAGCTTGCGTGGTGGCGCCAAGAGCCATGGAGATGTCCACACGGACCGTCTCGCCGACCGGAACGATAACATTCGATTGGATATACCTCCTGAAGCCCGTCTTCTCCGCGGTCACGCTGTAGGTGCCGGTCGGCAGGAGGGGAGCAGTATAATTGCCAGTTGAGTTGGTGATCACGTTATTCGTGACACCCGTAGCTGTGTTGGTGACCTTGATCGCTACGCCGGGAACTACAGCTCCACTGGGGTCGGTCACAGTTCCGGTAATCGTTCCGCGACTGACTTGCGACCACGCGGAACCCGCGATCAGCAGCATTCCCATCAGCGCCAAAAGCATATGCTTGAATTGCGACATACCTTTATTCTCCTCCCATTGGAATTTCATCCCTTTTGGCCTGTATGAACGAAGTCCAGAACATAGAGCGTTAAATCATAGATAATGCATATCTTCTGCTCGAAATCGACATTCTGCTGTCGCAAATTAGACAGGCGCTTCCGGGATCACGAATTGCCTCAACAGTTGTCCCCTCGACCTAGCCGGCCATCAATTTTGCCCCGTGTCCAAAGCCCCCAAGTGGCAAGCTATATTCCGCAATGCGGACAATATTCCTATAAGTTGTAAGAACAGATATCATGACTGCTGGCAGACTGTCAAGTTTTTTTAGGAATTTTTTGTGCCGTCTCGATTTCAGGTTCGCCAACCGATGTGGTATTGGCATTTGCCGCTGGGAGGGCAGCGCCAGGGGCCCCAAAACTATCAAGGAGCTAAACATGCGAAAACAAACGCAAAAGCGCGCAATCGTCCGTGCATTTCAGTCAATCGTGATAACCTTTTAAGGCTGCGGTCGGCTTGTTGAGCGCTTGTCGTTTGGCGACGCCGGAAAACATGAAATGGCCTTCGTAATTTCTCTCCTGATTCGGGAAATGAATTTTCGAGGCGGAATTATGAATCAACGGACAACGAGGCGATTTTGGCGCAAAGCATAACTCATCCCAGGCTGCGTCGGGAGCTGGGACTGATCCAGGCCACGTCCCTGGCGATTACCGACATGGTGGGGATAGGGCCTTATATTACCATTCCGCTTTTCCTTGCGACGATGGGCGGGCCGCAGGCAATGCTCGGATGGTTAGTCGGTGCGCTGCTGGCTTTCTGCGATGGTCTGGTTTGGGCGGAGCTTGGCGCGGCGTTGCCCAAAGCCGGCGGCAGTTACAATTACTTGCGCGAGGCTTACGGACCTCGAAGCGCCGGGCGCTGGCTTTCCTTCCTGATGGTCTGGCAGATCATCTTTTCCGCTCCGCTCTCCGTAGCGAGCGGCAGCATTGGATTTGCGGACTATCTGCGTTATCTCGTGCCCGGGCTTTCAGCCGGGGAAGTCCGCCTGGTTGCCGCGCTTTTCCCTCTGTTCCTGGTGGTGATTCTTTCTCGCCGTGTGGGCGTGATTGGCGGCATTTCGGTAGTGCTGGCGGCGGGCGTGCTGGGCGGCTGCCTCTGGATCATACTGGCGGGCGTCCCGCACTTCAGCGCGGCGCGCCTGACGGCTTTTCCTCCCCACGCCTTCAGAATGAACTGGATTTTCTTTGCCGGCCTTGGCCACGCCACCCTGTACGCGCTTTACGACTATTTCGGCTACTATAACGTGGCCTATCTGGCGGAAGAGATTCGCGATCCGGGCCGCGTTATTCCGCGCGCCATCATGGGCTCCATTATCATCGTAGGCGCGCTCTACGTGCTGATGACCGTTTCCTTCATCAGCGTGATTCCCTGGCCGAAACTCCTGGCGAGCAAGTTCGTGGCATCCGCCTATATCGAGTTGCTCGAAGGCGCGACCGCAGGGAAGCTGATGACGGCGCTCCTGTTGTGGATCGCCTTTTCGTCGGTCTTCTCGCTGCTGCTGGGTTATTCCCGCATCCCGTATGCAGCGGCGGAAGACGGCAATTTCTTCCGCATCTTCTCCAGGCTTCATCCCAAAGGCGGTTTCCCCTACGTTTCGCTCATCACCCTGGGCGTGATCGCCTCCCTGTTTAGCCTCGGCAATCTCAGCGAAGTGATTGGCAGCCTCATTGCCGTTCGCGTGCTGATCCAGTACCTGCCACAGACAGTCGGGTTTTTCATCCTGCGCGCGCGCGCGCCGAAAATGGAAAGGCCGTTCCGCATGTGGCTTTATCCCCTTCCCGGGATCATTTCACTTCTGGGCTGGCTCTACGTGCTGGCCACGGCGGCAAGGCGTTCGCTGGCGTTTGCCGTTGCGGTGCTGGTAGTGGGGACTGCGGCGTATCTCCTTCGCGCCCGCAAACGCGCCGAGTGGCCGTTCAAGACGGCTTGACGCCAATTCAGAATTACGGATTCGGGAGAAAAAAGCATGAAGTATGAGCGCTTCAAGCAGCTCCCCGTGTGGGAAGCCGGAATCGAATTGGCCGCGAGCGTCTACGCCCTGACGGAAAAGCCTGCCTTCCGAGGGCGCTATTCCCTGCGCGATCAGGTTGAGCGCGCTGCCGTCTCCATCTCGAACAATATCGCCGAAGCGTGCGGCGGCTGAAAGGTGGGTTGCAGCCGTCAATGCAGACGGTAGTTACGGAGCCTGGCATTACGCGCTGGCGAAGAAGCCGGCAGACGTGCCTGCGCTGATAGCTGCTTCGGCTGCCCAGAGGGAGTAGGCTATCTTGTCGCGGGGAGGCATGCGTGGGATTGTGCACAGGTTTTAATAACCGCGCAGCGCGGCAGGGCTGCAACCAAAGCAAATTTCAAATTACAGATTCAAGATAGCGACCATCAGAAAAGCACGAGGATGTGGTTCGTGTGACGAAATTTTACGACACAAGAAGAATTTCATGATTGGCAGTTCAGATCAGGAATGGGCAATGCAGGCAGGACCCCTCAGTCGGAATCACGCTTGGTGACAAGACAATCCGTTGGATTCTGTGACGACGAATTATTCGGTTGATTTGCGGCGCAGCAGGAACATGCCTTCGATGTGCGTGATGATGAGATCATCGTTCTGACGCTGGGCTCCGAAACTCGCCTTATCGCCGGGGATGGCTTCTTCAATCAGTCGGCGAGTCTCGAAGTAGCGCGCTGCCGGGGGTTCGAGACCCGCTCGCTGCATCCATTGATTAAAGGAACGCTGACGGCGCTTCTGCGTCTGGCGAATGATCTCAAGCTCCAGATCGTCGAAGAAATTCAGGAACGTGGTGAGTCGAAGAGAAGCAATGTGCGATGGATCGCGCAAATTCTCGATCTGATTGTGCAATTCCCATTTTTCATCGCTTTCCGGCCCCAGCGTATCGACCACCATCAGGCGGCCCTCAGGCTTGGTGACGCGGAGCATCTCCCGAAGCACCGCCTCGGGCTTCAGCAAGTGGTGAAAGGCGAAATGGCTTGAGACCAGGTCAAAAGCGTTGTCCGGATAAGGGAGGCGTTCGGCTTCGCCCTGAACGAAGCAGGCGTTGGTGATTTGCCGCTCCTGTTGGAATTCCCGGGCGCGAACGAGCATGGCTTGCGTCAAATCAATTCCACGCGCATAACGGACATGAGGGGCAATGGCCAAAACGAAGATACCCGGCCCGCAGCCCACATCGAGCACAAGATCATCCGGCTGCGGCCTGGCGAAGGCAACTCTCTCCGCCGCGATCTCCGGAGTATCGCGCACCGCGGTCCTGGAGAAGGCATCAACCGTTCGAGTGAATTGCCGCTGTACGACGACTTTGTGCCTGGGCATGGGAAATCCTTGCTTTAGCGGTGTTGCAACTCCACACCTTGGGGAGAGACTCGCTTGACAGGAGCATAGCCTTCAAAGGCCCATGCCCACAGTTCGTTGTGGAGCGTCTCACCCGCTTTGATGGTCCGGATAGTCCCGTTCTGGATAGCATCCGAAAAGCTCAAAGCTCGGGAAGTGACCGGCTCAATGGCGACGACGTATTCTGATCCCCAGAAGGGATAATCTGGGCAGCCGCGATAGAGTTGCCAGAACCACAGCCAGGGGAATACGGTCGCATCCCAGGATAGGCCAAAACCCAGCCCCTTCGACTGACTTCGGATGGAATACCACCCCTCCTGAAATCCATGCAGAAAGGCCAGATCGTGGGACTGCGCGCTGGGGGCGGCAATCCGTGAGATATCAACCTCGCATCCCGCGCGAAGTTTCGCTTTGGGCCAGGCAGCTTCCTGGTTCTGTTCGAGCCGGCTCGTGGAATCCAGATAATCGCCGGTCTGGACACGGCAGGGCGGAAGTTCCAGCACGCAGGTGCTATCGAGAAAGGGCCAGCCGAAGGCTGGATGATGACCCCAAATCACCTGAATGTCCGTGCCACTTTCGTTCCTGACGCTTTCCCGAATGTGAAGCGCCGGTTTGTGCCGGTAAAGCGTGTAGCTTTTCTCAACCAGGAACGGCGCGCGCCGCGTGCGGACTGAGCAGGCGACCCGGATTTCTTCGGGAGTATCAAGCTCCACGCGATAGTCCCAGGGCGTCAAGGCTACTTCGCCGTGCAGGCCCGTGTTCACGCCCCGATAAACAGAAGAATGGCCTCCCCAGGGGAAGAGTTCCTGCCAGCCGCCTTCATAGAAGTCACCGAACATGCCGTCGGCGGGGGCCATCATCGGCTGGTAATTTTCCATGGAACGCAGGCCGGTGTACGACCGCCAGAGGAAGTCCGCATCCCTGGGTTTGTAGAGAAATTCGTAGATGTCGGTGCCTTTGTCCACCAGAATGGTGACCCGAAGCTTCTCGTTTTCAAGCGTTAGAGCGCGATAACCCTTCAGCGTGATTTCGTTCAGGCGACAGCCATAATTGCGATGGTGATGGTGAAGTTGATAGGCTTCCATGGATTTGGCCTCGGCGGGTTGCTTTATTAAAAACCAGGATGCTTTAATGCTGTGAAGTTCGCAAGGCGATACGATAATCGAAAAGACTGTTTGGTGACAAGCTGAATGATGGACTGGCGATAGATCCGTGTTTATGCGCCGGAACTTCGCTGGAAAACTTCTCCAGCCTGTCATTCCGAGGAGCCGGAGAAACAGTATGAGTGACAAGTGATTAGAACCTATTTCAAAACCCTTCAGCCAATCAACATCTTGATGAAAAGCCCGCCCACCTGTCATCCTAAGCGTCCCCCTTGTCATTCTGAGCGGAGCGCAAGCGAAGCGAAGAATCTCCGTATTTAGCGAATTTTACAAATACCGGGATGCTTCGCGGAGTTTACCCTGAGTGTGCGCCCGCCGGTTGGCGGGTCCATAGTGCCAGAAACTTCTGTTTGCCTCTACGCAGAATCAACAACTTACGTGAAGTTTCTGGAGAGCGCAGTCGAAGGGCTCAGCATGACAGTCCCTGGGCTTTCTCTGTACTTGGTTAGGCGAGTAGGGGAGGTTTTGAAACAGCTTGTAGTGACGAGTAAAAGATCAATTCGAGGTTCTGGTTGCTTTTACTCGTCACTCGTCACTTTTCACTCGCCACTGCTGTTGAGACTCTTCGCGGGGTTTGCTCTGAATCAAAATACAGAGATTCTTCCGCGCTTTGCTCTGGGTCGGAATGACAGCATTCAGAATCGTTTTTCAGCAACCTGCAGGGATTGCCTCAAACTTACCGGATTAGCGCAGGGAGTTGTGACAGTCGTGTGCGAACGCCCGGAGGGGATCTTAAGCGGCAGACGATCCATCCGGATGCTGGAAAAGACGATCAGCAGGAAGATGGCAGGTCCAAAAAAGGCAATGTTGACCAGCCAGTTTTGCAAGCGTTCACTCAGGTGCTCACCCCCGAATCGGACAAAGAGATTGAAGACAACCATCGCGCCCAATCCGTAGAGCAACGTTTGATTTACAGGGCAGGAGCGGCGCGCGAAGGCAGCCACGAGCACGGCAATGGCCAGCCCATAGCTTACTCCATCCGCCAAAGTCCATAAGCGATACATCCACCGAGGATAGCCAAGCGCCAATCCATAGGCAGAGATGACTTGCATCGAGACTCCGAGGCAGAGCCACCAGGCGAATAAGGCATTTTTACGATGGAGCTGATGCTGGAAATAGACGAGCGAAAGAAGGAATAAGATGATGGATGAAGCGATCCAGAAACCAAGAATTTTGTTCACCGGGAACCTCCTTCCACGAAGGCTCCCGGTGTCCCATCGGTCTCCTTATCGCCGTGGAGGCGCAGGTATCGGCGGCCGAGGCCACATTTGCGCTCAACTCCCCTCCGACCCAGGATTCTTGGGGTCAGAAAGAGAGTAGCAGAACTTTGTGTTAACTTAGTGGTATATATTATATATTTAGTATACATCATTTCATACGATTTATACATTGGTTATGTCACATACAATTTATACGTTTGATACGTCTAATACGTACTATACCGCGACGCTGAAAAATTTTTTACGATGGGTCGATTCGCAAACGACGCACAAACTCTTCCACCGGCTGCCGGACTGAAGCTTGCTGCTCGAGAATTTCCAAAACGCGTTCGAGGATAATTCCGACCACTTCAGAACGTTTACGGAAGCTGTTATCGCACCAGACTTCGAGTGTGTGAAATTTGGAGGCCGAAACCCGCGCGCAGACCGGCATCTCCATCTTTTCCTTTTTTTTCCGGGACATCGTTGAATATCCATCTCGAGGGCTTTTAGGGTTTTGTGTTGTCATCAGCATAGCTGGCTCGCTGGCAGCGCATGCCTGGCTTCTTCGCCATTCAAAGGACCTGTCTGTGCGGGCGACCGACCGAAAAGAGTGAGCCGACAGGTGACCCTCAGGATGTTCCGGGGAAATGACTGCCGATCGATTCTGCGCATCTCCAATTTGCTCGTTCATAAGAAAAAGGATAGCAGCGTCTGATGAGACGATGGAGACAAATGAGACAAATGAGACAGTTTTTTCCTATGCTTTCGTCCTCGATATAAGTCCTTGTTTCTAAAATAGATAGCGAAATATCATGATTGCGGGTGTGCACCGATTCGCTGGCTTTATGTGGTTGCAAAGGCGAATGCGATGACGAAAACGAAGCGTGACGAAGGGCTTTCAGGCTACGCTGGGGCAGGGATGCCCTCGGGTTCAGGGGTGATTTTCTCGCTCCCAGGGTTTTCGGTGGGAACCACGGGAACAGTGGCGGGGACTCGCTCATGAAGAATCAATTCTGTGGCCTGGATGCGGGGCTCGGCGTGAAAACGTTTCTGAATGGAAGCCTCATTCAGCAGGTTGCACAGAGCGAGCAGGCTCATCCCTTGATGGTGAGCCATCCACGACCGCACTAACTCGTACCGAAAAGGCCGCGTGCCGCGGCGGGGCTTGAAGTCGGCGGATTCGTAGAAGCCATAAGTTCCCACCCAACCCATCCGCTTCATGCGATGGAGATTCTGCACGGCGCTCGCCGGGTCAGCCTCCAAGGCGAGAAACGTCGCATATGGCGCCACAATGCTCGATTCCGTATCCGGGTTATAAGCCAGCCCGGGAATGCCAAAAGCCTGGTACTGATACCGACCGGCTGCGTCTCTGCGGCTGTAGCCCGCCTCTGAAACGCCCCATGGCCTGTGCTTTCGCCGGCCGAATTTCTGATGACAGCGCACCGCCGCCTGCTGGCTTTGTCCAAGGATTGTGTCAGGGTAGGACTTTATCCAGAGAGCCGGCATCAGGTATTCAAACAAGGTTCCCGACCAGGAGAGCAAAACCCGCTCGCCGTAGTAGATGGTATGACCTCGGCCCAGACGGAACCAGCTTTGTTGCCGAATGTCTCCCTTCGCGATGGCGATGAAAGTTGCGGTGCGAGCCTCGGAGGCGAGCAGGTCATAGCAAGGCGTCTCCAAATGGTGGGTGGCTACGTTATATCCGATGGAGAGAAGCTTTCGCGTGGGATTGTAGAGGAAGCTGAAATCCATTTCAGCAACCAGGGTTTCCGCAACCTCCGCCAGCCGTCGCAGCGATTGAGTTACGGTTTCAGCATGACGGATCGAGGCTTGAAGAAGTTCATCAAAGGGCCGCGCGGTTGAAAGAGTGGAAGGTTCCGCGCGTTGGAAGCGCGCGCTGCGGGGAGTCTCGATGGGGATGCCGGTTGCCACGTCAGAATCGCTGATAAACGCGCTGGCGCTGCAATTCTCAACCAGCTTTTGCACCCGGTTTCTCATTTCGGCGAGCGCTTGTGGGAGCGATTGAAGGATGATGTGATCCGGACTCACGCCGACGCCCAGGTTCAGGTTTTGCACCAGGGGTTGATATTCGGGAAGGGTCCACGGTGCGAAGTTAGCAGCCAATTGTCTCGCGCTCCGCAGTCGGGTTCGGAATTCTTTTACCCACCATTGAGCTTCGATTTTATTTTGCGCGTTATCTGCCTGGTTTAATTTCTCCTCAAACTGCTCAATCCTCCGCTCCGCTTCCGGCAGGAAAGAAATCCATGCCAAAGTGTTTTCCCCCAGGCTGTCAAAACTTCTGGCAAGCTCCTTCAGAATAGCTCCCACAGGTTTCAAAGAGGCTCTTGCGCGCTTGGGGCCTGGCGCGCGCTCGATCAGTTCCGTCAACAGATTCAGATGGTCGCGCAGTCCGTGCCAGAGCGACTTGGAGAACAGGGGCTTCCAGATCATCTCAAGGCAACCTTGCTTAAGAGTCCACAGGCAAGCTGCCAGATTGCCGCTATCGACCGTGGAAACGAAGAGCGGTTCAATCGCATCGAGCTTCTCAGCGCTGTTCCAGTTCAGGAAGTGTCCTTTGTAGCGCGGCAGGCGGCGCGCAGCATCCAGGCTCTGTTCCGTCTCCCGAGCGAATTCCGGCGCCGTCAGGTATCCCATATCGTAGGCGGCAAGCCGGGCGTTCAGCAGCAAACCCAGGTTGGTGGGAGAGATGATATGAGCCGCCAACTGCGGACTTTCCTGCACGTTATCGGGGATCAACCAGTGAGTGGCATCCTGGCTCCACTCGCGGAAGAATCGCCAGATCCTCAAAGCGGAGTTACGAAGAAGCAGTTCATCGTCCGGAGAGAGTTGGCTGCGAGCAGGAGGCAACGGCAGGTCCAGCCATCGGCAAATCAACTTGGAGCATGCCCACGCGAACAAAAACGGCAATGCCACTGGCAGGGCCTGAGGACGCGCAAGAGCAATCGCAACGCCCAGGGCAATGGAAAGCCAGGGCGTCAGATCCAGGCTGATTTCCACGGGAGTTCGCTTTTTGCTGCGCAGCTCAGCCTCCGCAGCGGTTTCCCATTCAAGGAGCCGCCTGTGCGTGAGGCCCAGACGGATAAGGGTTCGGACAATGGCATCCAGCGTGACCAGCGCCTGATGAAACAGGAAGACCAGCGTAAAGAAGACATTGACCTGCTCGGTCATGAAGCCTCTCGCCGCTTCCTGCAAGGCCCCTTTCCAGTTTTCGGCGCTTCCAGCAGCGATCATGGAAAGCACAAGCTGCAAATAGGAAGGCGCCAGCAGCAGAATGAGGGTGGCCACAGTCCAGTAGAGCGCTCCTCCGGGCAGGAAAAACCAGCCCGCGATCAAAAGCGCCAGAGTGGCAGCCTCAATCAAGCTGCGGCGGAGGTTATCCAGAATTTTCCATCGTGAGATGAACGAGAGCGGATTGGGGACCAGATTGCCATAGTAATCCGGGACGCGGCTGAGAAGCCAGCGGAGGATTTGCCAGTCGCCTCGCACCCACCGGTGTTTGCGCCGGCTATAGGCGCTGAAGTGCGAGGGGTAATCGTCAATCACTTCAATGTCAGAAACCAGGCCCGCTCGCGCATACGATCCCTCGATCAGATCGTGACTCAACAGGGCGTTGCACGGGAATCGCTCTCCGAGAACGCGCTGGTAGACATCCACTTCGTAAATGCCTTTGCCCGTAAAGCTCCCCTCGCCAAAAAGGTCCTGATAAACGTCGGAGATCGCGCGCGTATAAAGATCGAATCCGGTCTGGCCGGAGTAGATGCTGGCAAGCCTCGATCGGGCGACGGAATGGACGCTGATTCCGACGCGAGGCTGAAGGATTCCGTATCCTTTTACTACGGTGTTTGTATGCGGGTCAATCACCGCGCGATTAAGCGGATGAGCCAGCGTCCCGACCAGCTTGTGCGCCACATCGCGTGGCAGTTGCGTGTCCGAATCCAGGGTGATGACGTAGCGGATTTCGGGCAGAATAGCCAGGTTGCCGATCTTTACCGGGAAACTGTCAAAGTTGTGCCGAAGCAGATTATTCAGGTCAAGCAACTTTCCGCGTTTCCGTTCCCATCCCATCCAGGCGCCTTCCACAGGGTTATAAACGCGGTGCCGATGAAAAAGAAAGAAAGAGCCTCGCCCCTGTTGGGCGTACTTCTGGTTCAGCCTCTCAATCAGCTTCGAGCACAGCTTGACCAGTTCGTCTTTGTCATCAAATGGCTGTGTTGAATCCGGAGAATCCGTCAGAAGGGCAAAATGCAGGTTAGGATCGGCGTTCGCAAGGTAGCGCACTTCAAGCTCAGCCGCAGTTTCACGCACCTGCTTTTCTGAGATCAGTAAAGTCGGAACCACCACCAGGGTGGCGCATTCAGCAGGAATGCCTTCGGAAAAGTCCAGTTTCGGCAGCCGCCGCGGGTCAATCAAAAAACTGATCAGTTGATTCATGATGCGGACGGCGGATTCCGTGGCCGGAAGCAACAGCAGAGCAATCGCGCCAAAAATCGGCAGGACGGGGTGCAATCCGCTCAGTAGAAATGTGATGAGCCCGACCGTGATCACTTCAATGCCGACGATATAAAAAATGTCAGGCCAATGAAGAATGGCGCTCTCAATCCGCTTGTGGAAGGGCGGACGATGGGAGATATCCTTTTCCAGTTGCTCCTTGCCTTCGTCCACCAGGTAGTAACCCACGTGCTTCCTTCGTTCGGATAAACGAACATCTTCGTCAGGCATCGTCTGGGCGTGGCGCGCAAGCTCTATCGCGGCAGCGGCAATCTCAAGCTCACCCTTTGGGGAGTGGGCCGCCAGTTTGACAATCACCTGCCGGTAGAGATCGCGACTTTCGGGTTCCATGCGCGGGTAAACGCCGGCAGGATCCAATCGGAGAGGGCATCGCGGTTTCCTTCTTCAGGGCGTAAGTTGAGCGAGCCAGCCTTTGCCCTCTCTTCCAGTTCGCGGCGTAAACTTTCAGCCGCGGCGCCAATCTTTTCGAGGAAGGCCAGTTGAAGCAGGGGCTTCAGCAACCAGATTTCGTTGATATCCAGCGGCTGTTGCTCCTGCGCGGCGTTAAGGTAGGCGGCAAGGTCCTGTTCCTGAAAGGTAAATTGTGTCGCCTGGAGAAAGGATTGAACCGCGGCGTAGGCCCGCAGCACAATCCTGGATTCAATCTGGATAACGGGCAACCTCCACAGCGCTTCGCCTTTCAGCGCCTCGCGGCTTCCTCGCAGAGCGGCTCGTATTTTTCGGAAATTGTCGGTGATAGGTCGAATTTCAGAAGGAATTGAGATGCCATTTAGGGTGAGGCGGTAAGCCCATTTTTCCGCCTTTCGGATGGAGCGAAACGCCTGCTTCCAGGCCTGAAGAAGCGTTCGGATGCCGTCGCTTTCAGGCGGCGCGGGTTTCCAGCGAGTGACTTCGCGCAGGGCTTCAAGGCGGAGAGAAGATGCATCCGCTGCGCCGGAAGAGAATTGCCTGGCTTGCGAATTCTCACGCAGAGGCGCAGTCAGCGCGCTCTCCAAAGAAGGAGGCGCTGAAGAAGCTCTTCCATAAATGACTTCATCGGAAT
>Ga0209061_1002742_pt1 | contig 21076 bp, 20 predicted proteins | sample Coa_R1_10_FD_187157 | JGI IMG/M metagenome (GOLD analysis project Ga0209061, IMG submission 187157) | Surface soil microbial communities from Centralia Pennsylvania, which are recovering from an underground coalmine fire - Coalmine... | ecosystem: Environmental > Terrestrial > Soil >...
GCGGGCGGGATCGGCGGCGGGCCGCGCAGCCCGAGCTCGGCGAGGCCGAGCCGCGCGCGCGCGAGCTGGCCGTAATAGGTCGCGCTATGGGCCGCCGCCGCCTCGTAGAAACGGCGCGCGCGCGCGGTCTGCCCCAGCGCTTCGGCGGCGCGGCCCTGCCAGTAGCCCGCGCGCGAGAGCCCGTGCGGCGTGCCGTTCACCTTGCCGATCTCGGCGAACAGGTTTTCCGCCGTGGCGGCCTCGCCGAGGAAGCGCAGCGCGATCCAGCCGGCGGTGAAGAACTTGTCGCCGCGGAAGAAGGGCTTCTCCGGCATCACCGCCTCGGCCGCGAGGCGGTAGGCGGTCAGCGGGTCGTTGCGGTCGAGCAGGGCGCGCACCAGGATGCGCCGCTCCTGCCACCAGGCGTCGGCGCCGACGGCCTGCTCCTCGCGCGGCGCGCCGAGCACGAGCCGCGCGGCCTCCTCGACCTTGTTCTCGCGCCTAAGCCATTGCGCGCGCGCGAAGACATAGCCCGCCTCGCGCCGCGCCTCGGCCGGGACGGCGTCGAGCAGCGCCTTGGCGTTGCGCGCACGGCGGATCACCGCGGTCCAGGCGCGCGCGAGCGCCACCTCCGCGCCGCCGAGGCGTTCGGCCGCGCGCAGGCCCGCCGCCGTATCCTCCTCGTAGAAGCGCCGGTCCATACGCGCCTTGTGGTCGGCGCGCGTGAGCAGATCGCCGAACAGGGCGAGCACGCGCGCCTCGACGTCCTCCGAGCAGTCCTCGTTGCGCCAGGCCTCGCGCACCAGCGCCGCGGCCCCCGCGCGGTCGCCGGCATCGCGCAGCGCGGCCGCGAGCGCGTAGCGTCCCTTGGCCGTGAGCGGCGGCCGCGCGGCGAAGAAGGCGCGCACGGTCGCGTCGTCGGCGCGGTCGTTCCACAGCGCCGCCTCGGCGCGCTTGCGGAACAGCGTCACGTGCGGCCAGGACGGATTGGCGGTGATGAAATCAAGATAGCGGCGAAAGCCGGGATCGGCGCTGTCGCTGCGCAGGATCGCCCATTCCGCGAGCTTGCGCGCGACCGGATCGGCGATGTCGCGTTCGGCCGCATCCGCCTGCGCCGCGCGCCCCTTGCGCAGCGCGTCGAGCACGCGCTTGAGCGCCTCGACGTCGGCGGGCGGGGTCGAGTCGGTCGCGGCGAGTGCGAAGGGTCGCAAGGCGGCGCGCGGCGCCTCGAAGAGCCGCGGCGGTGCGAACGACGTCCGCGGCAGGCCGAGGCTCGCGGTGACGGGCGGGGGCAGGCGCGCGGGTCGAAACAGCGGACGCGGCCGCGGCAGCGGTGCGGAGAGGGAGGCGGCGAGGGGGACGGTCTTCCGCGGTGGCGGCAGCCTGACCTTGGCGCGCTTGGCCGCGGCGGCGTGTTTCTTGACCGGATGCGCGACCGGCCTTGCCTTGGCGTTCGGCTCCTCGCTCGCGTGCGCGGGGAACGCCGCGCACAGGGTCCACAGGGTCCATGCGCCGCAGCCGAGCAGGACGAGCCAGCGCGATCCGCGTTGCGAGTTCCCGCCCATCTGCCTTCCGCCAAGCTCCCGTTTGCGATCGCGGCCCGCGACGGCGCTGCCGATGCGCCGACTCGCGCGCCGCCCCGCGCCCATTAGGCCAGACTGGTTGAGAAAGCGTACCCCCTTCGGCTCCGCGCTCCCCATGTTTCCGGCACCCCGAATCACGGACCGGCCGCGGCGAGGCCCCGGCCGTCGCGGCCGAGGCTAGCGCGAAAAGCCGGGCGAAAGCAGGGCGGCAACGGGTTCCCGCCGCGCCACCTGCCGGGCGCGTAGGGCCGAGGGCTTTCATCGCCCGCGGCGAACCGATATTGATGGATCCTTCGGCCGCCCGGCCCACCATGCGCCGGGCGCGAGGACCAGCACAGCGGGGTGCCGCGCCGCCAGGGGACCCCGGAGGGAGAGTGCCGTCATGACCGCCAAGACGCGCTTTCGGGGATCCTTCACCGCGCTTGTTACGCCGTTCAAGAACGGCGCGCTCGACGAAGAAGCCTTCCGCGAACTCGTCGAATGGCAGATCGCGGAGGGCACGCACGGCCTGGTGCCGGTCGGCACCACCGGCGAAAGTCCCACGCTCTCGCACGAGGAGCACAAGCGGGTCGTCGAGTGGTGCGTCGATGCGGCGCGCGGCCGCGTGCCGGTCATCGCCGGGGCCGGCTCCAATTCGACCGCCGAAGCGATCGATCTTGCCCGGCATGCCGAGAAGGCGGGCGCCGACGCGGTCCTCATCGTCACGCCCTATTACAACAAGCCGACGCAGGAAGGGCTCTACCAGCACTACAAGGCGATCAACGACGCGATCGGCATCCCGATCATCATCTACAACATCCCCGGCCGCTCGGTGATCGACATGTCGATCGACACGATGAAGCGGCTCTACGAGCTCAGGAACATCGCCGGGGTGAAGGACGCGACCGCCAACATGACGCGCGTGACGCAGCAGCGCGCGGCGCTGGGGCCCGACTTCAACCAGCTCTCGGGCGAGGACGCGACCGCGCTCGGCTTCATGGCGCATGGCGGCCACGGCTGCATTTCGGTGACGTCGAACGTGGCGCCGCGCCTTTGCGCCGAATTCCAGACCGCCTGCCTGAAGGGCGATTTCGCCACGGCGCTCGCGCTGCAGGACAAGCTCGCGCCGCTGCACGTCAATCTGTTCATCGAGACGAGCCCCGCGCCGGTCAAATACGCGCTCTCGCTGCTCGGCAAATGCGCCAACGTCCTGCGTCTGCCGATGGTGCCGGCAAGCGACAAGGCCCAGGCCGCCGTGCGCGCGGCCATGGTGCATGCCGGGCTCATCAACTAGGGATCGGCCCTATGGCCTTCCTCGAGGACTTCAAGAAGTTCGCGCTGCGCGGCAATGTCGTCGATCTCGCCATCGGCGTCATCATCGGCGCCGCCTTCGGCGCCATCGTGAACTCGCTCGTCGGCGACATCATCATGCCGCTGATCGGCGCGCTGAGCGGCGGGCTCGACTTCTCCAACTACTTCATTCCGCTTTCGTCCAAGGTCACCGCCGCGACGCTGGCGGAAGCAAAAAAGCAAGGCGCAGTATTGGCTTGGGGAAATTTCCTCACCATCGTGCTTAACTTCATCATCATCGCCTTCGTCCTGTTCCTTGCGATCCGCGCGATGGGGCGGCTGATCGCCAAGGAGGCCCAGAAGCCGCCGCCTCCGTCGCGGACCGAGGAGCTGCTGACCGAGATCCGCGATCTGCTGCGTTCGCGCTGAGCGTCTGCCCGCATGGCCGGCAAGACCGAACGCCGCATCAAGGTGGTCGCCGACAACCGCCGGGCGCGGTTCAATTACGAGATCGGCGAGGTGGTGGAGGCCGGCATCGCGCTCACCGGCAGCGAGGTCAAGTCGCTGCGCGCCGGCAAGGCGACCATCGCCGAGGCCTATGCCGACGCGCGCGGCGGGGAGATCTGGCTCGTCAATTGCAATATCCCCGAATATCCGCAGGCGGGCCGCTTCAATCATGCGCCGAAGCGCCTGCGCAAGCTTCTGCTGCATCGGCGGCAGATCGACCGCCTCGCCGGCGCGGTCGAGCGCGAGGGCATGACCCTGGTGCCGCTCAAGCTCTACTTCAACGAGAAGGGCCGCGCCAAGCTCGAGCTTGCGCTTGCGCGCGGCAGGAAGCTCCACGACAAGCGCGAGGCGCTCAAGAAGCGCGCCTGGGAGCGCGAGCGCGGGCGGTTGATGCGGGCCAAGGGGTAGGGGGCGCATTTGTGTCCGTCATTGCGAGGCGGCGCCTTCCCCCGTCATTGCGAGGCCGCGAAGCGGCCGAAGCAATCCAGGCGGGCGGTGCAGCACGTGACGGGCGGGACGCGGTGGCACCGCCCTGTCCCCGTCATTGCGAGGCCGCGAAGCGGCCGAAGCAATCCAGGCGGAAGGCGCAGCACGTGAGGGTCGGGAGGCGTACATTGTGGCCGCGCCGCTTCTGGATTGCTTCGCCCGCGCTTCGCGCGGGCTCGCAATGACGGAGGGGTGGCGGTGCCGCGAGTCATGGGCGGCAGGCCGGGGCACGGCCGTAGCCACCGTCATTGCGAGGCGGCGAAGCCGCCGAAGCAATCCAGGCGGGCGGTGCAGCACGTGAGGGTCGGGAGGCGTGCCGTGTGGCCCTGGCCGATTCTGGATTGCTTCGCCCGCGCTTCGCGCGGGCTCGCAATGACGGAGGGGTGGCGGTGCCGCGAGTCATGGGCGGCAGGCCGGGGCACGGCCGTAGCCACCGTCATTGCGAGGCGGCGAAGCCGCCGAAGCAATCCAGGCGGAAGGCGCAGCACGTGAGGGTCGGGAGGCGTACATTGTGGCCGCGCCGCTTCTGGATTGCTTCGCCCTCGCTTCGCTCGGGCTCGCAATGACGGGGAACACGTGTCGCGCGGGCTCGCAATGACGGGGAATAAGTGTCGCGCGGGCTCGCAATGACGGAGGGCGTTTCCACCGTCAGTGCGAGGCGGCGCAGCCGCCGAAGCCGTCCTGGCGGGATCGCTTCGTCCTTGTTCTCTTCGGTCTTGCCATGGCGGGCCGATCGCGCCGAAATGGCGGTCGGGAGCAAGCGGCGCGGCGTTCGCAAACCGAGGGACTGAGCCATGGCGGTGCCGACCAAGCTCGACCATTGCGTGATCCACGTCTCCGACTGGGAGCGATCGAACCGGTTCTATGTCGAGGTGCTGGGCGCCGCATTGGTCCCGCGGCCGGTCGGCTATGCCTACCGGTTCGGCGAGCAGCAGCTTAACGTGCATGGCCCGGGCGTCGCGCCGGCCGAGGTGGCGCGGCTGCCGGTCATGCCGGGCAACAGCGATCTGTGCTTCGAATGGGACGGACCCATCGACGCGGCGATCGCGCATCTGAAGGCGCACGGCGTCGCCATCGAGCGCGGTCCGCTCGAGCGCTTCGGGGCGAAGGGCGCCGGCACCAGCGTCTATTTTCGCGATCCGGACGGATCGCTGATGGAATTCATCAGCTACGAAGGACGAGGAGGAGGTGGCTCATGAGCGAAGCGCCCGGCCGGCACGACCCGACGGTGCTCCCGCCCGATCTGCCCGTCCCCGAGGACGACGGCGCGGCCGATCATCTGCCGGGGCTTGCCCTGCCGGACATGGCCCTGCCGGCGACGTCCGGACCGCCGGTGAGTCTCGCCCGGCTCGGCGGCCGCACCGTGCTCTATCTCTATCCGCGCACCGGCGTGCCGGGGGTCGAGCTGCCGCCGGGCTGGAACGAGATTCCCGGAGCGCGCGGCTGCACGCCGCAGGCATGCGGTTTCCGCGACCACTACGCGGCGCTGCGATCGCTCGGTGTCTCCCATGTCTTCGGCCTGTCGACGCAGGACACCGCCTATCAGCGGGAGGCGGCCATCCGCCTGCACCTGCCCTTTCCGCTCTTGTCGGATGCGACGCTCGCCTTCGCGCGGGCGCTGCGGCTGCCGACGTTCTCGGTCGCCGGCATGACGCTGCTCAAACGCATGGCCTGGATCGTCGAGGACGGCACGATCGCCAAGGTGTTCTATCCCGTATTTCCGCCCGACCGGAATGCGGCGGAGGTGGTCGCCTGGCTCAAGGCGTCGAGATAGGCGCGGACGGCCGCGACCACGGCGTCGAACATCTCGGGCGTGAGCACGCCCGTGTTCGTGTTGTAGCGCGAGCAGTGATAGCTCGAGAACAGCGCGAGGCCGCCGAGCGCGTGTCGGCTGGCGTGGCCGAAGGGCGCCGCGGCTTTCCGCGCGCCGAGTGCGGCGAGCACGCTGTCATGCGCGACGCGCCCGAGCGCGAGGATCGCGGCAAGCCGCGGCATCTCGGCAATGTTCGCGGCGAGGAAAGGCCGGCACGCGGCGATCTCGGCGGGCGTCGGCCGGTTCTCCGGCGGCACGCAGCGCACGGCGTTGCTGATGCGGCAGTCCACGAGGACAAGCCCGTCGTCCGCGCGCGCGCCGTAGGCTCCGCGCGCGAAGCCGTGGCGCGCAAGCGTCGCGTAGAGCAGATCCCCGGCATAGTCGCCGGTGAACGGCCGTCCGGTGCGGTTGGCGCCTCTGAGACCGGGGGCGAGGCCGACGATGAGCAGCCGCGCGTCACGCGGTCCGAAGCTCGGGACGGGCGCGTTGAACCAGCCGGGTTCCTCGCGGCGCAGACGCTGGCGGAACGCCGCAAGCCGCGGGCAGCGCGGACAGTTCCGCCCCGGCTCGGCGGCGCCCATGTCGCCTCGTCAGTCGAAGGAATCGTCGTCGTCGCCCGGCGGGGCGCCGCGCGCGGGCGCCGGCGGACGCTGCAGGAATTGCGGGGTATGCCCGCCCGTGCGTTCCTCGCGCGGCGTGCGGCCCTCGCGCGCGGTGCGCTCGGACGGATCGCGCCCGATCTTGGCCTGCAATTCGACGATGTCGAGGAACACGTCGGCCTGGCGGCGCAATTCGTCCGCCACCATCGGCGGCTGGGTCGACACCGTGGAGACGACCGTCACGCGCACGCCGCGCCGTTGCATGGCCTCGACCAGCGAGCGGAAATCCCCGTCGCCGGAAAACAGCACCATGTGGTCGATGTGCTCGGCGATCTCCATGGCGTCGACCGCAAGCTCGATATCCATGTTGCCCTTGACCTTGCGGCGGCCGGTCTGGTCGACGAATTCCTTCGTGGCCTTGGTGACGACGGAATAGCCGTTGTAGTCGAGCCAGTCGATCAGCGGGCGGATCGACGAATATTCCTGATCCTCGATCACCGCCGTGTAATAGAAGGCGCGCAACAGATAGCCGCGCGACTGGAATTCGCGCAGCAGGCGCTTGTAGTCGATGTCGAAGCCGAGGGACTTGGCCGTGGCGTAGAGATTGGCTCCATCGATGAACAATGCGATTTTCTCGCCCTGGACGGTCATGCTCACTTCCCGCTATGCCGGCAACGGAGACGTCGTCCGAACGGCGGACGCCCGCCCGCGCGCCACCGCGCGGCAGTCGCGACGGTCGTCCGTGAGGGTTGACGGCGCTCGCTAGCCAAATTGGTTGCCACCCACGCAATCACGCCGTTGCCGAGTAAAGCGAGCCTCGGGCGGCCTGCTTGCGGGCTCCGTCGGTAACAGAGCCTTGCGGCCAAACCAAGACAAAACGCTTGAATATCCCACATGCAGGGGATACCTAAGGCGCGTCCTGCGACCAGAGTTCCCTTGAAGGAGCCGTGCGCCCATGGCCCGCGTCACCGTTGAAGACTGCATCGACAAGGTTGAGAATCGCTTCGAGCTCGTCCTGCTGGCCAGCCATCGGGCGCGCATGATCTCCTCTGGCGCGCAGATCACCGTCGAGCGGGACAACGACAAGAACCCGGTGGTCGCGCTGCGCGAGATCGCCGAGACGACGGTGTCGCCCGAGGATCTCAAGGAGGATCTGATCCACTCGCTGCAGAAATATGTCGAGGTGGACGAGCCCGAGCCCGAGGTGCCGCTGATCGGCGGCGTCGACGCCGACGATACCGAGGTCGCACCCGAACGGATGACGGAGGAGGAGCTGCTCAAGGGTCTCGAGGGACTGACCCCGCCCGAGCAGCCGCCGGAGGAGGAGGCGGAGTAGCAGCCCCGCCGCCGCGGCGTCGTATAAATTTTATGAAAACGCCGCGCGTCACCCGCGCGCGGGGCGCGGCTTTGGGCGCCGCAATCTCTTGCGGGCAAGGCGCCGCGGCGTGATATCTAGGGCACGAGCCAGAGTCCGCCGGCGCCCGTTTCCCCGTGTCCGGGCGGCCTCGGAAGCCCGACGAAACCATGGACACGCGCACGGACCGATCCTCCCGTCTGCCGCGGCCCTCGCCGGCGCGGCCGCTCGAGCCTGCCGTGACCGCGCCGAAGGCGGGGGCGGCAGCCGACACGGCCGAGAGACCCGTGCCGCGCCCGCCGCGCATGATGCGCCAATACGAGCTCGTCGAGCGCGTGCGCCGCTACAATCCCAATACCGACGAGGCGCTGCTCAACCGCGCCTATGTCTACGCGATGAAGGCGCACGGCGAGCAGCGCCGCGCCTCGGGGGATCCCTATTTCTCGCACCCGATCGAGGTCGCGGCGATCCTCACGGACCTCAAGCTCGACGACGCCACCATCGTCGCGGCGCTGCTGCACGACACGATCGAGGATACGCAGACCACGCGGGCCGAGATCGACCGGCTGTTCGGACCCGATATCGGCACGCTGGTCGAGGGGCTCACCAAGCTCAAGAAGCTCGACCTCGTGACCAAGGAGGCGAAGCAGGCGGAGAACCTGCGCAAGCTGCTGCTCGCGATCGCCGAGGACGTGCGCGTGCTCCTGGTCAAGCTTGCCGACCGGCTGCACAATATGCGCACGCTGCACTTCATGCCGCCCGAAGCCCGCAGGCGCAGCGCCGAGGAGACGCTCGACATCTACGCGCCGCTCGCCGGCCGCATGGGCATGCAGGAGATGCGCGAGGAGCTCGAGGATCTGGCGTTCCGCGAGATCAATCCCGACGCCTACCATGTCGTGAGCAGCCGGCTCAACGCGCTCGCCGAGCGCAACGAGGCGCTGATCGCGGAGATCGAAACGCAGCTTGCCAGGAAGCTCGCGGATCGCGGCATCCTCGCCAATGTGCAGGGGCGGCGCAAGCGCGCCTATTCGATCTGGCGCAAGATGGAACGCAAGTCGGTGGGCTTCGAGCAGCTCTCCGACATCTTCGGCTTCCGCGTGATCGTTGGCACGGTGGAGGATTGCTATCGCTCGCTCGGCATCGTTCACACCACCTGGCCGATGGTGCCCGGCCGGTTCAAGGATTACATCTCCACGCCCAAGGCCAACGATTACCGCTCCATCCACACGACGCTCATCGGCCCCGGTCAGCAGCGCGTCGAGCTGCAGATCCGCACCCGCGAGATGCACGAGATCGCCGAATACGGCATCGCCGCGCATGCGCTCTACAAGGACGGCGTCGGCTCGCCGACGGAGCTGCTGTCGCGGGAGTCGAACGCCTATGCCTGGCTGCGGCGGACCATCGAATTGCTCGCCGAGGGGTCGAACCCCGAGGAATTCCTCGAGCACACCAAGCTCGAGCTGTTCCATGATCAGGTGTTCTGCTTCACCCCCAAAGGCAAGCTGATCGCGCTTCCGCGCAAGGCGACCGCCATCGATTTCGCCTATGCGGTTCATACGGACGTCGGCAATACCGCGGTCGGCTGCAAGATCAACGGCAAGATCGCGCCTCTGGTGTCGGAAATCGTCAACGGCGACGAAGTGGAAATCCTGACGTCGAAGGCGCAGGTCGCACCGCCGGCGGCATGGGAATCGCTGGTGGTGACGGGCAAGGCGCGCGCGGCAATCCGGCGCGCCACGCGCGCGGCGGTCCGCGCGCAATATGCCGGCCTCGGACGGCGCATCGTCGAGCGGCTGTTCCAGCGCGCCAAGATCGCCTATTCGGACGAGAAGCTCGTCGGCGCCCTGCCGCGCCTGGCGCGCGCGTCGATCGATGACGTGATGGCGGCGGTCGGGCGCGGCGAACTCAAGGCCGCCGACGTCGCGCGCGCGATGTATCCGGACTACAAGGAGGAGCGCGCCGCGGCCTTGGCGATGAAGCGCAAGGCGGATGGCGGCGGCTGGTTCGGCTTGAAGAAACTGACCTCGGTCAAGTTCCGCGTGCCCGACGCGCAAGGGCCGGCCATCCCGATTCGCGGCATCAACAGCGATCTTCCGGTGCGGTTCGCGCCCGAGGGCGGGGCCGTGCCGGGCGACCGCATCGTCGGCATCCTGACCCCGGGCGAGGGCATCACCATCTATCCCATCCAGTCGCCCGCGCTGAGCGAGTTCGAGGACAGGCCGGATCTGTGGCTCGATGTGCGCTGGGACGAGGATGAGCAGACGCCGCGCCGTTTCCCCGCGCGTATCGCGGTGCAATCGGTCAACGAGCCCGGCTCGCTGGCGCAGATCGCCCAGGTCATCGCCGAGCATGACGGCAATATCGACAATATCCGCATGACGCGACGTTCGCCCGATTTCACGGACGTGCAGATCGATCTCGAGGTCTACGACCTCAAGCATCTGACCGCCATCATCGCGCAGCTGCGCGCGAAGCCGGTCGTGGCCAAGGCGGAGCGGGTGAACGGCTAGATGATCGCGCCCATCCGTCTCGGCGTCAACGTCGATCACGTCGCCACCATCCGCAATGCCCGCGGCGGGCGCCATCCCGATCCGGTGCGCGCGGCCAAGCTTGCGATCGCCGCCGGCGCCGACGGGATCACCGCGCATCTGCGCGAGGACCGGCGCCACATCCGCGACGACGACATGGCGCGCCTGAAGGCCGAGATCGACCGGCCGCTCAACATGGAGATGGCGGCGACAGCGGAGATGACGGACATCGCATTGCGGATCCGCCCGCATGCGGTGTGCATCGTGCCCGAGAGGCGCAGCGAACGCACGACCGAGGGCGGGCTCGACGCCGCGGGACAGAAGGCGCAGCTCGCCCCCATCGTGCGCGATCTCGGTCAGGCCGGCATTCGTGTGTCGCTGTTCATCGCCGCCCATGCCGCGCAGATCGAGGCCGCGATCGCGCTCGGCGCGCCGGTCGTCGAGTTCCACACCGGCGCCTGGTGCGAGGCACTGGCGCAGGGGCACGCCACGCAGGCCGAGGCCGAATGGCAATTGATCCGCGCCGGCGTCGCGCTCGCCAAGTCCTTCGGGCTCGAAGTGCACGCCGGCCACGGGCTCGATTACGCGACCGCCGAGACGATCGCGACGCTGGCGGACGTGGTCGAGCTCAATATCGGCCATTTCCTGATCGGCGAGGCGGTGTTCGACGGTCTCGCCGGCACGGTGAGCGCGATGCGCGCCGCCATGGACCGCGGGCGGGCCAAGGGACAGGCATGATCATCGGCCTCGGCTCCGACATCGTCGACGTGCGGCGCATCGCCAAGGTCATCGAACGCCACGGCGAGCGCTTTCTTGCCCGCATCTACACGCCGGTCGAGCGCGCCAAGGCGGAAGGGCGGGCCAACCGGATCGAGACCTATGCCAAGCGCTTCGCCGCCAAGGAGGCCTGCGCCAAGGCGCTCGGCACGGGCTTCCGCAGCGGCGTGTTCTGGCGCGACATGGGCGTCGTCAATCTGGCTTCGGGGCGACCCACGATGATGCTGACCGGCGGGGCGCTCGCGCGGCTCAAGGCGATCACGCCCGCGGGCTGCGAGGCCCGCATCGACGTCTCGCTCACCGACGAGGGGCCGACGGCCCAGGCGATCGTGGTGATCACCGCGATAAGGCGAGGCGGCCCCGAGCGGACGGGGTAATCGCAAATATCTGAAATATCTGAGAGAGTTAGCGCGGCCTGGCGGCGGTCTTGATTGCGCCCCCGCACGGCAGCCGCTACAAGTTCGTCGGGGGTGCGCGGCGCCTGCGGCGCGGGACGAAAAGGCCAAATGAGCGTGACATCCGGTGTCAAGCGGAAAGAAGGCGGCGCGGGCGAGATCCTGCGCGTCGTGGTGCATGCGCTGATCATCGCGCTGGTGATCCGCACGTTCCTGTTCCAGCCGTTCAACATCCCCTCGGGCTCGATGAAGGCGACCCTGCTGGTCGGCGACTATCTCTTCGTGTCGAAATATTCCTACGGCTACAGCCGTTTTTCGCTGCCCTTGTCGCCGCCGTTGTTCTCGGGACGCATCCCCGGCGGGCTCACGCCGGAGCGGGGAGACGTCGTCGTCTTTCGTCTGCCGCGCGATCCGTCGACGGACTATATCAAACGCGTGATCGGGCTTCCTGGCGACAGGATCCAGGTCATCGACGGACAGGTCTATATCAACGGAACGGCGGTGAAGCGTGAACCGGCACCGCCTTTCGTCGATGTCGAGGAGGGCGTACGCGAAGCGCCGGTCAAACGCTGGAAGGAGACGCTGCCGAACGGCCGGAGCTATTATACGCTCGACCTCGTCGACAACGGTTTCGCCGACAACACGCAGGTCTATACCGTGCCGCCCGGCCATTACTTCATGATGGGCGACAACCGCGACAACTCGACCGACAGCCGCTTCAGCCAGGTCGGGATGGTGCCGCTCGAGAACATCGTCGGCAAGGCGCAGATCATCTTCTTTTCGGTCTACGAAGGCGAGCGCGCCTGGGAATTCTGGCGATGGCCGGTCTCGGTGCGCTGGAACAGGTTGTTCACGATCGTCCGATGAGCCGCAACAGGGCGAAGGAGAAAACCGCGCTCGAGGAGCGGATCGGCTACAAATTCGCCGACAAGACGCTGCTCGAGCGCGCCCTCACCCATATTTCCGCCCTTTCCGGCGCAAGCCGCACGAACAGCTACCAACGATTGGAATTCCTCGGCGATCACGTCCTCGGCCTCATCGTCTCGGACATGCTCTATCGCGCCTTCCCGCGTGCGGACGAGGGCGAGCTCTCGCGGCGGCTCGCCGACCTCGTGCGCAAGGAGACCTGTGCCGAGGTCGCGCGCGCCATGGACCTCGGCCCCGCACTCCGACTCGGCAGTTCCGAGTCGAATGCGGGCGGGCGATTGCGCGTGACGATCCTTGCCGACGCCTGCGAGGCGCTGATCGGCGCGGTTTATGTCGACGGCGGCTATGGGGCCGCGCGCGAGCTCGTGCATCGCTTCTGGCACGAGCGCATGCTGCGACCGCCGCGCCCCCTGCGCGACCCCAAGACCATGCTGCAGGAATGGGCGCAGGCGCGCGGCCTGCCGACGCCGGACTACCGCGAGCTGGCTCGCACCGGGCCGCACCACAACCCCAAGTTCCGTGTTGCCGTCGCCCTGCCGGACCGGCCGCCGGCCGAAGGTCTCGGGTCCTCCAAGCGGGCCGCCGAGCAGGCCGCCGCGGCCGCCATGCTGGAGCGGGTCGGCGTGCCCGTGGACAAGACGAATGCCTGAGACCTCGGCGCACGCGACGCGCTGCGGCTTCGTTGCTCTGATCGGCGCACCCAATGCGGGCAAGTCGACGCTGACCAATGCGCTGGTCGGCTCCAAGGTGTCGATCGTCTCGCGCAAGGTCCAGACGACGCGCACCCTGGTTCGCGGAATCGCGACCCACGGTCCGGCGCAGATCGTCTTCGTCGACACGCCGGGCATCTTCGCGCCGCGGCGCCGGCTCGACCGCGCCATGGTGAGTTCTGCATGGAGCGGCGCCCGCGATGCCGATCTCGTCGCATTGCTGGTGGATGCGGGCAGAGGCCTCGAGGAGGAGGCCGCGATGATCCTCGGCCGGCTCGCGGGCGTGAGCCGGCCGAAGCTGCTCATTCTCAACAAGATCGACACCGCGCCGAAAACCGCGCTGCTTGCGCTCGCCAAGACGGCGAATGAACGGGTCGCCTTCGACGCCACCTTCATGGTCTCTGCCCTGACCGGCGACGGCCTCGGCGATCTCAAGGCCTGGCTTGCGGAGCGGATGCCGCCCGGTCCGTGGCTCTATCCGGCCGATCAGATCTCGGATGCGCCCCTGCGGCAGCTCGCGGCGGAGATCACACGCGAGAAACTGTTCGAGCGGCTGCACCAGGAACTGCCCTACCAGTCCACCGTCGAGACCGACCTCTGGAAGGAGCTGCGTTCAGGCGAGGTCCGCATCGAGCAGACGATCTATGTCGAACGCGAGAACCAGCGGAAGATCGTGCTCGGCAAAGGCGGGCGGACCATCAAGGCGATCGGGGAGGCCGCGCGACGAGAGCTCGCTGAAATCCTCGAAACGACGGTTCATCTGTTCCTGTTCGTGAAGGTCCGCGAGAACTGGGGCGAAGATCCGGAGCGTTATCGCGCGATCGGGCTGGAGTTTCCGAAGGAGTGAGTGCGATCAAGCCGGTGCAAACCGCGTGGGCCGGAAGTATGGTTAGTCCATGCAATGGACCGATGAGGGCGTCGTGTTGGGCGTGAGGCGGCACGGGGAGGCGAACGCCATCCTCGAACTGATGACGCGCGCGCACGGCCGGCATCTCGGGCTGGTCTATGGCGGGGCCGGCACCCGCCTGCGGCCGATCCTGCAGCCGGGCAATGCGGTGCGGGCGACGTGGCGCGCGCGCCTCGACGAGCAGCTCGGTCATTACCTCATCGAGGGACTGCGGCTCCGGGCGGGAGGTTTTTTCAACCAGCCGCATGCGGTCTACGGCGTGACGCATCTGGCGGCCCTCCTGCGCCTGCTGCCCGAGCGCGATCCGCACGAGAACCTGCATGCCATGCTCGAGTCGATCCTCGATCGGCTCGCCGTACCGAAAGCAGCGGCGGTCATGGTGGCGCGCTTCGAATTGCAGATGCTTGCGGAGCTGGGGTTCGGTCTCGATCTCGCGCGCTGTGCGGCAACCGGCGCGACCGCCGACCTCGTCTATGTGTCGCCCAAATCGGGTCGCGCCGTCTCGCGCGCGGCCGGCGCCGCTTATGCGGACCGAATGCTTCGTCTTCCCGCCTTCCTGCGCGACAACGACGCACCGGCGACAGCCGGCGATCTTGCGGACGGCTTCGCCCTCACGGGGTTTTTCCTCGCGCGACACGTTCTCGAACCGCGCGGACTGGCGCTCTCCGCCGAGCGCGCCCATTTCATCGCCGCGCTCGAGCGCGCCTTCATCGACGCCGCATGATGCGAGAACGAAAGTCGTTCAAGGACACGCTCCTGCACCGGGCGGCGCGCGCAGGCCTCGCCGTTGCGATCGCGCAGTGCGCGACGGCGCAGGCGGCGGATCCTCCGCGGCTGGACCTGCATCAAACCTACATCGAGGAGGCGCTCGCCCGGGTAACGCTCGACGTGAGCGATCCCATGGCGGTGTTCGCGTTCGTGTTCGCGAGCCTGCCCGACACGGTCAAGGTCTATCCGACCGAGAACTACTACTATTTCCGCTTCATGGCGAACGGCGTCGCCTACGCCGGCAATATCCGGCTCGACGCCAGCAATCGCGATCAAGGCAAGGTCGAGTTCGATTATTATGAAGACACGACCGGCTGGCGCGAGGACACGCCGGGAGAATTCCGGACTCTCGATCGATCGAACGGCGTCGCGGTCGAACGGATCGCGCGCCTGCGCTACCGGATCACCTACAAAAACAAGAGCGTCGTGTTCGAGCTCAACGACCTTTCCGGCGTGAAGCCGCCGGCGGGGTCGCTCTCGCCGCATGAGACCTTCATCGGCCCGGTCTTCGACGACTCCGGCATCCGCTTTTTCCTCGTCTATAACGCCGCGCTGAACAACTTCCTGTTCATCCTCGACGAAACGGCGGCCGTCGCGGACGGATTTTTCCCCGCGCCGTTCAGCGACCGCATCCTGGTCGGAAAGCGCACGGGTTTCGTGTTCTATCGGGATCATCGCCTCGATCGGAAGATCATGATCGGCGCCTATGAGGAAAATGTCCGCGTCAACAACTATCTCGACGGGCCGTTCGACCAGCTCCCGGACAATTTCATCGAGGGTGACGCGCTGCGCGACGCGATCCTCAAGGTGCAGCCCGATCTCAAGGGAAAGATCGACCGTTTCGGCGCCGTGCCGGGCGGCGAGCTGCGCTACCTGATTGCGCCCTACAGGCTCTACAAGCGCGTCGACGAATTCCGCAGAACGGAGCGCTGCGCGGAGCGCCATCGCCGGCAGGAGGGCGCCTACTACCGCTGCTTCGTCTTCTATACCGAGCGGCAGAATCTGGACGCGCGGCCCTCGCGGCGGGAGCCGGGCCTGTCGCGGCCGCGCTGACGCCTTTCCCGACAGCAAGGCGGGCCGGAGACGAGCTCCGGCCCGCGGGGCATTCACGCATGATTTGCAGCGCGCATCCGTTGGCGGCAGGGACCCTGCGCCCCGACGTCACGGAGCGCGCGCAGCAATTCGCCCTACATCGATCGCGTGCGAACCCTGCCTACCACCAGCAGCGTCCCCAGCTCCGATAGCGATAGTGGCAACGATGCCAGTGGCGATGCCGCCACCAGCGGCTTCGTCGCCAATAATGCTGAACCTTCACCACGTGGCCGGTCGTCACCTGAGCGGCGTCGTTGATGGCGGTGCCGCTCGCCGGCGCGGCGGTGGCCGCCGTCGCCCCGACAAGGCCGAGGCCGGCGGAGAGCAAGATCGCATACACTATCGAACGCATTCGATTCTCCTCTGCTCCTTGACTGTTAGTGGAGTTATTAATGACCCTTTGCAGCATTTGGTTCCAGCCGGATCCGCGATGTCCCGCGGTCGACCGGCCGGGCAAGACTATCGCGGCGGGTCGGCACACGGGCTGAGTCGATCATTCATCAGTTGTTCATGCGGCACAAGTGCAGTAACCCCTTCTCATGAACAAGCGTCTGATTCCCCCCGAAAAAGGCGAGATCGAAGAGGTCGCGTTGCGGGAGGCGCTGGAGGAGCGCTACCTCGCCTATGCGCTCTCGACCATCATGAATCGCGCGCTGCCCGATGCGCGCGACGGCCTCAAGCCGGTGCACCGGCGCATTCTCTACGGCATGCGCCTTTTGCGCCTCGACCCCGGCGCGGCCTTCAAGAAATCCGCCAAGGTCGTCGGCGACGTGATGGGGAATTTCCATCCGCATGGCGACCAGGCGATTTACGACGCCATGGTGCGGCTCGCGCAGGATTTCGCCCAGCGTTATCCGCTCATCGACGGGCAGGGCAATTTCGGCAACATCGACGGCGACAACGCGGCGGCCATGCGCTACACGGAAGCGCGGCTCACCGACGTGGCGCAGCTTCTGCTCGACGGCATTGACGAGGACGCCGTCGATTTCCGACCCACCTATGACGGCGGAAGCACCGAGCCGGTGGTCCTGCCGGCCGCATTTCCCAATCTGCTCGCCAACGGCTCGCAGGGCATCGCCGTCGGCATGGCGACCGCGATACCGCCGCACAATGTGGCCGAGTTGTGCGACGCGGCGCTGTTTCTAATCGAGAATCCCAACGCGCGAAGCCGCACGCTGCTGCGATACGTGAAAGGCCCCGATTTTCCGACCGGCGGCGTCGTCGTCGATCCGCCGGAGACCATCGCCGAAGCCTATGCAACCGGCCGCGGCGCGTTTCGCGTGCGCGCGCGCTGGCACACCGAGGATACCGGCCGCGGCGCCTATGTCGTCGTCATTACCGAAATTCCCTGGCTGGTCCAGAAATCCCGGTTGGTGGAGAAGATCGCCGAGCTGATCAGCGAGCGCAAGCTTCCGCTCGTGGCCGATGTGCGCGACGAGTCGGCCGAGGACATCCGCCTGGTCGTGGAGCCGCGCGCGCGCACCGTCGACGCCGGCCTGATGATGGAATCGCTGTTCAAGCTCACCGAGCTCGAGGCGCGCATTCCGCTCAACATGAACGTCCTCTCGAAAGGCCGCATCCCCAAAGTGCTCGGTCTTGCGGAAATCATCGGCGAATGGCTCGCGCACCGCCGCGAGGTGCTGGTCCGCCGCGCGCGACATCGTCTCGGCAAGATCGAGCACCGGCTGGAGGTGCTTGGCGGATTTCTGATCGCCTATCTCAACCTCGACAAGGTGATCCGGATCATTCGCCGGGAGGACGAGCCGAAGCGGGTCCTGGTCAGGACGTTCCGTCTCTCCGACGTGCAGGCCGAAGCCATTCTCAACATGCGGCTGCGCAATTTGCGCCGCCTCGAGGAAATGGAGATCAAGGCCGAGGATCGCGCGCTGCGCGAGGAGCTCAAGCAGATCAAGGCGCTGATCGGCTCGACCGACCGACAGTGGAAGAAGATCGCCGAGGAGATCAGGGGATTAAAGGCGCGGTTCGGGCCCGACACCGATCTGGGACGGCGGCGGACCGCCTTCGACCGCGCGCCCGAGCACGACGAAGCGGCGATCGAGGAGGCCATGGTGGTGCGCGAGCCGATCACGGTCGTCGTCTCGCGCAAGGGCTGGATCCGGGCCCTGCGCGGCCACCTGGCCGATCTTTCCGGCGTTGCCTTCAAGGCCGACGACGGCCTGAAATTCGCATTCTACACCGAGACCACCGCGAAGGTTCTGATCTTCGGCAGCAACGGGCGTTTCTATACCGTGGAGGCGGCGCGGCTGCCCGGCGGGCGAGGGCACGGCGAGCCGGTGCGCCTGTTCATCGATCTCGACGAGGCGGACATCGTGGCGGCCTGCGCCTACGAGGGCGGTCGTAAATTCCTCGTCGCGAGTTACGGCGGCAACGGCTTCGTGGTGCGGGAAGAGGAATGTCTGGCCACCACGCGCAAAGGAAAACAGATCCTCAACCTCAAGCCGCCGGACCGCGCGGCGGCCATGACGCCCGTTCGTGGCGAACTGGTCGCCGTGGTGGGCGAGAACCGCAAGCTGCTGGTCTTCCCGCTCGGCCAGGTGCCGGAAATGGCGCGCGGCCGCGGCGTGCGATTGCAGCGCTATCGGGAAAAGGGGCTCTCCGACATCACCACCTTTGCCGCCAAGGACGGCATGGTCTGGGCCGACGCGGCCGGGCGCACCTTCACTTTGTCGACAAAGGACCTTGCGGACTGGCGCGGCAACCGCGCCGATGCCGGCCGTATCGCGCCCAAGGGCTTTCCCAAGAGCAACAAGTTCGGCCGCTTCCCGGCGCGCGCGACGAACGGCGCAGCCGACGGCACCTAGAGCCCCGCGCGCTGCCGCGGGACCACGATCCAGGGCCCTGCAGGCGATAGATGCAATTGCAAATTAGTCGCAACTCGGCTAAGCAACGGCGAGCGAACCGCGGTGCATGGGCATGGAAGCGGCTTCTCCGCCGGAAAAATCCTTGACGGACAGGACCGTCGCGGCGGCACGCCGGGTTCTGGCCGGTCGGCCGGCCGGCATCCGCGCCTATCTTGCCTTCGCCGGACCGGCGGTCATCGCCTCGATCGCCTACATGGACCCGGGCAATTTCGCGACCAACATCCAGGCCGGGGCGAAATACGGCTACTCGCTGCTTTGGGTCGTCCTCGCCGCCAATCTCATCGCCATGCTGTTCCAGGCGCTCTCGGCCAAACTCGGGATCGTCACCGGCCGCAATCTGGCGGAGATGTGTCGCGAGCACTTCGCGCGGCCGCTCGTCTTCTTCATGTGGATCGTGAGCGAGATTGCCGCCATGGCGACCGATCTCGCCGAATTCCTTGGCGGCGCGATCGGCCTTTCCCTGCTGTTCGGAATGCCGCTCCTCGCCGGAATGGCGATCACCGCGGTCGTGACCTACGGCATCCTGTTCTTCGAGGCGTTCGGATTCCGGCCGATCGAACTCATCATCGGCGGCATGGTCAGCATCATCGCGCTTTGTTACGTGGTCGAGCTCGTGATCGTCCCCGTCGACTGGGCCGCGGCGGCGGCGCACGTCTTCCTGCCGCAAATTCCGGACGCCGGCGCGCTGCTTCTTTCCGTCGGTATCATCGGCGCGACCGTGATGCCGCACGCCGTATATCTTCATTCCGGCCTGACGCAGGCGCGCATGCTCGCCGACGACGACGCGCAGAGACGGACGATCCTGCGTTTCTCCAATCGCGAAGTGGTCATTGCGCTCGCCGTGGCAGGGCTCGTGAACATGGCGATGGTCATGATGGCCTCGAGCGCGTTCCATGCCGGGCATCCCGACGTGGCCGAGATCGAGACCGCCTATCATACGCTCGCGCCGCTGCTCGGCGTGGGCGCCGCCGGCGTCTTCCTGCTGTCGCTGATCGTGTCGGGCATATCGAGCTCGACCGTCGGGACCATGGCCGGTCAGATGATCATGCAAGGCTTTGTCGGATTCCGGATTCCGATCTGGGTCCGCAGGCTCGTGACCATGTTGCCGGCTTTCGTCGTCGTCGCGCTCGGCGTCAACGCCACGAATGCGCTGGTCATCAGCCAGGTCGTGCTCAGCATCGCCCTGCCCCTGCCGATGATCTCGCTCCTGTTCTTTACCGGGCGACGCGACATCATGGGGCCGTTCGTGAACGGCCGGGCCACCCAGATCGCCGCCGTCGCGGGCGCGGCCGTCGTCGTGTTCCTCAACGTCTTCCTGATCCTGCAGACCTTGGGGATGCCGTTGCCCGACATGAAAATCGGCTGAGGCGGGCGCCGTCGGCTCGGCGCGAGGCCGGCAAATGGCCCGCGGGGGCGGCGCGGTTCACCGCTTGGCGCATGATCCCGCGAAGCGGGCAGCGGTTTACGGACATGATCATGCGTCGGCAAAATGTTGAAGCGGTACGGCGATGCCGTTTGAACGAATCCTGCGCTAACGCGCGACGCGCGTCCAACCGCCGGGCAGGAGCCGTTCCTGCGGCAGGAACCGCGCCTTGTAATCCATCTTGCGCGAGCCCGGCACCCAATAGCCGAGATAGACATAGGCAAGGCCCATGGCCCGGGCGCGCTCGATATGGTCGAGAATCATGAGCGTGCCGAGCGACCGGTCGCCGGCGCCGGGTTCGAAGAACGAATAGACCATCGACAGCCCGTCGGCGAGCACGTCGGTCAGCGCGACCGCGAGCAGGCGGCCGGCGCCGCGTCCCCTGAGCCGCGCGCCCGGCTTGTATTGGCGATATTCGATGATGCGGGTGTCGACATGACTGTCTTCGACCATCATCGCGTAGTCGAGCACGGTCATGTCGGCCATTCCGCCGTTGCGATGACGCGCATCGAGATAGGCGCGAAATACCGAGTATTGCTCCGACGTGGGTTGCGGGGGCCGCATGTCACCGACGATGTCGCGATTGCGGCGCAGGACGCGGCGCATGCCGCGGCTCGGGCGGAATTCGGCGGCGAGCACGCGCACCGAGACGCAGGCGCGGCAGGTCTCGCATGCCGGTCGATAGGCGATCGACTGGCTGCGGCGGAATCCGCCCTGCGTCAGCAGATCGTTGAGCTCGCCGGCGCGCTCGCCCACGAGATGCGTGAAGACCTTGCGCTCCTGCTGGCCTTCCAGATAGGGGCAGGGGGAAGGGGCGGTCAGGTAGAACTGCGGCGTATCGCGGGAATGCTGGGTCACTGAGCGTCGGGGGTCACGTGGCCTCGGTCGATGATGCTATAGCATTGCGCGTCGCGGGGCCCGCGTCAAAGCCTTCAGAAGCCGCCGACGCCGGCGGCCGCGGCGCGCAGAGCATTCGCCCGCTGCGGATTGTTGATGATGACGGTGCCGAGGAGAATGTCATGCAGCAAGCGCCGGCGCTCGTTGAAGAAGCAGACCAGCAGCACGAGCGGCGTGAGC
>Ga0209061_1002743_pt1 | contig 21018 bp, 24 predicted proteins | sample Coa_R1_10_FD_187157 | JGI IMG/M metagenome (GOLD analysis project Ga0209061, IMG submission 187157) | Surface soil microbial communities from Centralia Pennsylvania, which are recovering from an underground coalmine fire - Coalmine... | ecosystem: Environmental > Terrestrial > Soil >...
TGGCGCGTTCTCGGAAATCGGATATTAGAGATCCGATCACTGTTTACGCTTCCATCTGGGAGGTGAACAAGATCAAAAATTTGAGCCTCAACACGATTCCCGGTACGAATCAATTCCATCTCAGCAGGAGAAACCTGTTGATCGTTGTAGTCGCATCGCTACTTGCAATCAGTGCTTTCTTATCGTACACCATGGCCGCGGCGCAGACCTCAAACACGGCAACAACAACGGGCAATGGAAGTGCCAGCTCTTCTAACGGGTCAAGGTCGCAGACGCATAACTGCCCGAACATGGGTTCCAGCTCCTTGGGGACTATGTCTTCTTCTTCCTCTCGAAGTACGGGTTAGTCGAGAAGGAGAAGCAAGAAGAATTAGGGGGAGATTGGAGCAGAACATCCGATGAGGGCTGCGTCATGTTTGAGCTCTTCCCCACACTCCTCCTTATCGCAATTGAAGAGTTCTATGGTATTTCGAGATGCATCTCATATGCGTCCTTCCCCGCCCCGTAGTAATGGCGTCTCATTCCCGTGAGCACGAACCCGAACTTTTTGTACAGTTCTAGGGCTTCAAAGTTTTGTACCGCGACTTGGAGTTCGAGAACCACGTCCTGTCCCCGTAGCCTGTCAATGGCATCCCTGAGGAGCATAGACCCGATCCGGAGACGTCTCTGTCCGGGTGAAACCGCGAGTGAATATATCGTTGATTTGAGGCCCTTGGTGAAGAGTTTCCTTTCCGGTGGTGAAATGTAGCAGTAACCTACGACGCTTGATTCCTGCTCAGCTATCCTGAAACCGTCAGGGTACTTGCGAAGAAAGTTGAGAAAGACTCTTAGCGGGAAGGGGATATTACTATCTCCGAACGACGCATCTTCGATTCGCTGGACTGCATCCAGACCGTTCATCCTTGCATTTCGAATTAGGATTGGGGTCCTGTGAGACAATTTTTCTCAAATCCCGAAAGGGGATTTCCCCTATCTCCCTCCCTTTGCCTGAAGAAGTGAGATGTTTGTATTGGATCTTGATCCACAGCTACCAATTGAACTTTATTATTTCATCTCTCATCGCATTCATTCCCATTTTATGGTGGATCTGTTCGATTCATTCATTACGTAGCGAGTTTTGGAGTCCAAATCCAAAATCAGAGCTGTCAATGCTGTATCTTGCATAGAATGTATTTTCTTGGTCGCAGGAGATGTCCGAGGATGAGTTTGGCCACAGAACTTCGATGCGATGAGCAACTCAACTATAAGCTGTTTCTGTGTGCTAAGAAAGCGCATCTGCCCATGAAGCCCAAAGCAAAGCTTGAACTACTGTTTCTAGAGCGATTGAGACGAATAACAGTGATCGAGGGAAGGAGCAATTGATGGAGGCGCAGTCAACCACGAGCTAGGAAAAAAGAATGGAGGAGCAGGAAGGCAGATGAGCCAATCTGTGTAAGAAGAAAAGGAACTGTAGTATGTCTTTCCTCATCTTCCATCATCTGACCTTATCCTGCTCCAGAGTATTGGATGATGCGATTATCCTGTGCTCGTGGCATCTTGCTGTTGAAGGTAGGGATTGTTCGGAGTTACGGTGAAGAAGAGAACGATGTTCGTGTTTGCGTTGCTTATGCTAGATACCGTGGAATCTCCCGGTATCACAACTTGGGTTGTCGGCTTTCCCAGCGCCAACCAGATTGGATTATTGGTGTTAGCATTTGAAACCGCCTTGGAAGATTGAGTAGTCAATGCATCTTTCAAGCTGGACAGTGAAGTCAGGCAGTTTGCCGTTGGATTTTCAAGACTTGACGATACAAGAGTGTGGCATCGCCCCGTTGCAGGGTTTGGCATGATGTTTGGATCAAAGACTAGCACTGTGACAATAAACCACGCTGATTTAGTCGCAGTGTTGATTATATGAGTATGAGCCGGTGTTGGAAGTACTCCCTCCGCGAGACCCAACGTACCACTGTTTATGCCGAGGAATTGTTCAACTGCTGTGAATGCTGGCGAGTACGTGTATGACGGGTGATCGGGGCAAGCTGTAGCGGTTGTTCCAGCACCACAGTCGGTTCGGAACACCTTCCCTTGGAACGTGGGGAATCCGTTGGATGTGGACCCCAAAGATTTGACGCCAAAGACGGACAGTCCCGCGAAGGCCGGCACGAGTATCCATAGCGGTGCAGCTCCGTTTGGATAGTCGCCACCCGCTCCCACTTCACACCCAGAGACGAATTGAGACGTTGAATGCGACACCCCAAGGAGTCTTGCTGCTGATGGATCACAATCAAAGTTCTTGAAGTAGTGAGCCGTTCCAATAGCCCCGTTTAGGAATCCTCCGCTTATCGGCTGTGCACCGAATACAAAGCCGTAGGAGTTGAACGCTATGAGGTTGGCTGAAGGTATCGCGCTGCTTATTGCGAAAAGAGCAAACAATGTCGCTGCGATAGCCAGAGTTGTTGCTTTCTTCTTTGAGGATGCTGATCGGTTTCCGTTCCTTAATCGATTTTTTGGTTCGTTCATTTCCATTAATCAGTGACGTTTCGAGAATCTGCGATTCCGAATTAAGGGATGTGGGCGTTCAGCCGATATTCTGATTGAGGTGAGCAACATAGTTAAACCTCATCACGACATTTGCTCTCCCAAATTCCACCCAGATTGTCCCAAAACTTTAGCAAAATAGCAAAAGGTCAGTATGAAAGAACGTGTTCATCTTTGCCTGTAGAGGCAATAATAGCCGCCCTCCTTCCGTTTGTCGAAACATACCAAATCTCGGATTAATAATTACGAGCGCGATTCATGAGAGCTTTAGATAATTTGTTTAATCGTGCAGATCTCCTTCAGAAACACAGTATCCGGGAATCGCATTCCATGGAGGACTCGACAGATGGGGGTATGCGTGTGCCTCAACGTGCTGTCTCTGCTTCACTTTAGGGAAACCCGGACTATACTGGCAAGCGCCACAGTCTCAACCAAATTGATCACAGTCATATACGGGGACGCTGAATCAACTATTTGCGCAGAGGTCGGGACAAGACTGTAAAGCTGGTACCAGAATACAATTATTGCGACATTCTGAAGAAGGAAGAACAACGCGAAAACCAATAGACCCGCAGTGAACGTGGTCCTTATTTTTCTGAAACTAGTTGAGTATAATCCCAGCAGTATGATGATCAGCACTGTGTTAGCTAGAGCAAATACGGCAGACGCATACAGCCAGATTGTAATCATTACTTTATTCAATCACTCCCCCTTTTGATGTCTTATTTACTTTAGCCCAAATCTCGTCCAAAATGGAGAATTCGGCTTCCATGTACGGTGAGATGAAATAAACTGCACCGTACGCGCCCTTCTGTGAGGGAACTATGAGCCCGTTCTGTTCCAGAATCCTCAAGTGATGCTGAACAGTCTTGTAGTCGAGTTTCATCTCGCCTGCGAGCTTGTTTGCATTTACAGGATTCTCCTTCAGATATCTCAAAATCAAGATTCGGTTGAGAGCTCCGCGAGTCCCGGCAAGAAGATAGTAGAGCAAGCGACGAAATGCGGGGTCTCCAGGCACGAAAGAACCATCCAACCATATATTCGGAATCGTGGGCGATCTGACATGAACTGATCCTCTTGATTTTAACTATTCTGTACCGAGAGAGAGGGAGATCATGGCTAGAGCTCTATCTGAACCACTTCACCCGCGATAACTTGCGATGAAACAGCGCTGATTGTGATCCAGCAGAGATTATTTGAGTAACTTCCGGAGGATTCATTCGTTATGGTCAAGTTCGAGGCAAAGTTGTTTGATCCGGAGCTCTTTGAAAAGTGGATCCCTAATTTTACATTTGGATTGCCAACAAAAGACTTCAGGGTAACGGGGCTGGAACCTAGATGTTCATCGACTGTCACGTTCAGAGATGATGATCCCGAGTTTCCACCGTTCAGGTTCAGTGTGTTTCCTGACATTCCCGAAATTCGCATTGAAAGTTGCACGGGTTTGGAGATGTTGACCGTTCCTATCTTTCCAGTGTAAAGTTCGGTGAACCAGGGCTGACCGTGCTGCGAAAGTGTAAACGTCACAACCCCGCTCAAGTTTCCGAGGTTTGGGATCCTAGAAGGAACCTCGTATTCTACAAGCGTATTATTGCTCGGATTATATCGGCCGATCGCGTTTCCATAGTGCTCGTTAAACCACACGTTTCCTTGAGAGTCCACTTGGATGAAATACGGCAGAGATTCAGTAACTCCGATTACGGATGTCGAAATTGTGACCAGGAAATGTGAGTTCGGGTCATATCTCGAAATGAAACTTCCACCGTGTTGAGTAATCCACAGACTTGCTCCGTTTGGAGAAATGGCAATGCCAGTTGGAGAATTCACTCCGAAACTCGAGAGGTCGTATTGATGGAACTTTCCGCCCGAGTAAGAGCATATCGCGTTCCCATACGCCTCTGCAAACCAGATCGTTCCGTCTTTTCCAATCGCTAGCCCGGCCGGCCCTGTGCTGTTGATCAGAGCGTTGTACGCACTCGTTAGCGGCACCTGATACTCATTCAAAGCTCCCGTAGTAGCGGAGATCTCACCCAGACGATTGCCGTCGATCTCTGTAAACCAAACATTATCGCTGTTGTCAATGGAGATCTGATATGGCGAGCTCCTTGGGTGTGGCAGTGCGTGTTTTGCGAATTCATCGGTTTGGACATTGAAACTCCATACGGCATTGCTTATCTCGTCGGTGAACCACACGAGGTTTCTCTTATCATCGAATGCAACTCCCCACGAATTCGCTGTCAGGTTTTTTTGCTCGGGAAGTTGATACACTTTCACGGTCCCGTTTTCGGGAGTAAGCTCTCCGAGCGAAGTTAGACCTCCCATAACAAACCAAACATCTCCCGATGGGCCAACAGTAATTGCGTTAGGTCCGGAATCAGAGATTGTCGGAAACTCCGTGATGTACTGATAAATCTGCGGAATAGACCTGATCGAACTAATTGAACTTGCCGGAAGCATCAAGGGTGCTTGTTTGTCTTGGCTCGACAATCCAGAGTCACGCTCGTAATAGAAAAGCGCTGACCCAGCGAAGATCGCAATAATTAATGCAGAAATGATTAGCCTGCTATAGCTACGAAAAAAACCATGCTTGCGCCTGTGGGCTTTGTTTCTCAAATTCTCAGATCATTCCGACCAGTTTTCTTTTGATTGGAAAAAATTGGAGGAGAGCAAATACAACCTCAAGTCAAGTCATATTCATAAAGGGAGTAATAGGGGAGATCGATCGATTTTTTCTTTCCATATTTCTCCCCTTTCACTCGCTTCTGAGCGTCTCGCTCGAATGGGCTGTTGCGTCCGTTCCTCCACACTCTTCTACCTAACTATATGGATTTGTCGAATTTGAGACAGAGAAGTAAAGGAAGAGGTTCGTGTTTGCTGGAGAACTCTCCGAGACCGATTGTACTCCTGGTATCAGTACCTGGGTCGATACTCCGCCTAGAGTGTCGTAAATCGGATTGTTCTGAGTCATGTTTGCATTAGCTGTGGCTGTTGTCTTTGTCGTCATAGCTGCTTGGATCGCTGAAAGCGAATTTAGGCAGTTGGATGTGGGAGCGCTGAGGTTGGATGGAACGACCTGCGTGCATTGACCTGTGGCTGCGTTCGGGAACACATTTGGGTCAAAGACTAGCACCGCAACGATGTACCATGGAATGTTGCCGCTCTGGAATCCAACAACATGGGTGTGAGATGGAGTTGGGAGCACTCCTTCAGGAAGGACTCCTCCAAAGCCAGATTTTATTCCAAGATGTTTCTCTACTAGAGTGAAAACTGGGGAGTACATGTATGTTGGATGGTCTGGGCATGCAGAGGGGGTTCCTCCAGCGCCGCACTGAGTGAAGATTGCAGAGTGATTGAACATCGGATATCCTTCTCCGGTTGCTCCTAGTGAAGGAACTCCGAATATTGAGAGGCCTGCGTATGCTGGTACGAGCACGAATAACGGAGCAGCGTTTGCGACGGTACTGCTGTTGCCTGCGCCTACGTCACATCCAGTGAACTTTGCAGCGTTTGTCGCTTCAGTCGAATTGAAACTGAACGAAGAAAGTGCTGGAGAGCACGTGTAGTTCTGGTAGTATCCGAATGATTGCAGTCCAGCGCTGGCGAATCCACCTGTGATGGGTTCGCTTGAGGATTGCTGGCTTGATCTCGCCGTCGTTGTAACAGTAGTGGTCATTGTAGATGCAGAACCAGATTGGGTTGTTATTGCTGTCATTGTCGAGCCTTGAAGAGTTGTGGTGACGGTCTTACCTGAATTTGTTGCGTACAGACCGAACCCCACGGCAGCGACGATTATTAGGACAATCGTAGTCGCGGTGAAGAGCGTACCTGTAATGCCCGTTTTGTTTCTTGTAAATTGTGTTTTCATGGCGGAAAAAGGAGTCATGAGAATCTGTATTTAGTCAAATGCCCAAATCTCTCCCAATTTAGTTCCCAATTGCAATCTATCAATGCTATCGTGACCATCTTCAAAGTGGTCGTAACACTCCTTGCAATCGGCGCGTTCGCTTCCTACACGATTGCATCGGCGCAGTCTGCAAACATGAACACAACTGCGACGACCACCAGCACCGGAGCCACGAGCTCTTCCAACGGATCGAGCTCGTCAACGCACAACTGTCCCAACATAGGACCCAGCTCGGCGGGAACTACGTCATCTTCTTCCTCTGGCCACACGGGTTAGTCAAGGAGAAAGACGAATAAGCGAATCAGGAAGAGGATACCAAGAACAAATCAGGGGTATGCAAGAAGAACATCGGAAGAGAAGGCGCCTTCAGATCACAATGTTCTAACTCTTCACCCTCTGGTTGGTTCTCTTCCTGATAACAAGTAAGAATTTCTTACGGTATTTCGAGATTCATCTCGTATGCGTCCTTCCCCGCACCGTAGTAATGGTACCTAGTTCCGGTTATCGCGAACCCAAATTTCTTATACAGTTCTTGAGCGGCGATGTTTTGGACCGCTACCTGAAGTTCGAGGATCACCCGCCTTCCACGCAGTCGATCGATGGCGTCCCGCAGCAGCATGGATCCGATACCCAGCCGTCTCTGGCTGGGGGAAACCGCAAGAGAGTAAATCGTCGCCTTGGGATTCTTGCTGAAAAGCCTCCTCTCGGGAGGGGAAGTGTAGCAGTAACCGACGACGAAAGAGTCCTGCTCGGCTATCCTGAACCCCTCGGGATATTTTCGTAGAAAGTTGAGGAACACCCTCCGCGGGAACGGATCATCGTTATCGGCGAACGACGCATCTTCAATTTCCTGGATTGAATCAAGATCCTTGATCGTCGCGTTTCGAATCAAGATTTCGGTTCTGCGGGACACTTTTCTTCATTCTCAAGTCCGAAATGGACGTCTTTCCACCTGTCGCATCGCCCCTTCGGCCTCGACAGGCGAGCCAAGAGTGCTTGCTTTGTTACCGCAGCTAGGAATTGAACTTTGTTATGTTCCCGAATTTTCGGCTCCATTTTAGTTCTGTAATAACTCCATTTGATCCTTCAAGTCAAGGAGATCTACGGAGGAAATGAGCGTTCTGCGGTGGGACGGTCTGGCTGGATTGTTCGGGTTGTCCAAAAGGCGCGTAAGTGAGGTTGCTGAAGGCTCTACAAAGCTGACTGCACCAAATGACGAGGCCATGAATTACGCACTCTGGCGTGCATCTCGATCTTGGGCGCGGGGCTAAAATTATCCACACGCCCTGGTCACCTATTTCGAAGTGGCTGCAATGCACCGAATGATGTTGCGCGGCCGATCAAACTTCGGCAGCACGTTTTCCGCGTTTCTTATACTCAGCGGTCTAGCCAATTTTCAATGCACCACTGAATTTGACAAATCATCGTTGAACCAATTAGAGTCTACCTCGAAAGCCGCACGGGAGCAAAACTGGTAGCTCGCTTAAATATTCCCACAAGCTAGAAATCGGAACCATGAGTCAGCCAACACTTAACCCATACCTGAACTTTAACGGGAATACAGCGGAAGCGATGAAATTCTACAAGTCCATCCTCGGAGGGGAACTTTCGATGCAAACCTTCGGAGAGGCTAACATGGCCCAAAACCCCGAACAGAGGAATCTCATCGTACACGCCTCTTTGAAAAACGATTCAATCATATTGATGGCCAGCGACGCGGACCCCAGACGGCGGACAACCTTCGGCGATAACGTTCATCTGAGCCTTCAGGGTCAGGATAGCAAGAGGCTGACTGAAATTTTCAACGGACTGGCTCAGAATGGCAGGGTCGAAATGCCTCTCGCGAAGCAGTTCTGGGGCGATACGTTCGGGATGGTGACGGACAAGTTCGGGGTCCACTGGATGGTCAACATCCCAAGCCAACAACAGCAAAGGTAGCAAGCGATTCCGATACTTACTCGGGTTCACGGCCGCGCTTCGCTCTTGGCGGAACTTGAGCCTAGCGCTGGCGTCAATGCTGTTTTGCATCTTACTTAAAGCAGCCCTTTTGCTTTCCGTGCATTTGGAAACAATACAGATTCCACAGTACTCTATCGGAGAGTCTATTTTCGGAAGCAATTAAAATGGCAATCGCGGCAAGTCGAGGCCTCCGTCTGATTGCCAAGTGGACAAACCGGGCTCTGTTGCATTAAGGTAGATTATCCTCCAAAATGATATGACGTTCCTCCTCCTTCTTCGGGGAATCGGAAGCATGTTTATTCAACAGCAAGAAATGCGCCGAGCCGATGCCTAAAAATCGCCAAAGAAATATTTTGGCAAATCCACGTGCTTTCCGCTTACTTTGATACGCTCGCGCCTCAGCTTCTTGATCCTCTCCTTAACATCATCGGGGTATCCCGACACAATACCATCCGACCTGATCACGCGATGACATGGCACGTCCGAATAGGGGCAGACGCGCATCGCCCAGCCGACAGCTCTTGATCCGCGTGGGTTTCCCAGGAATCTCGCGACGGCCGAATATGTGGTAACTCTTCCCCTTGGAACTGCGCGCACGGTCCTGTAGACTAGCTCAAAGAAGTTGAGGCGTCGTGTATTCTTCAACGGTGATCGAACGCTTGCAACCGTTCTCATTTTTGAAGAGGAAGCTCGCGTGGAATTAAAAAGAATACATTCTCCATCGAACCTAGCACGGCGGGTGGCGGAGTCTCGAGAACAAGGGACAAGCAAGACTCCCCGACGAAATTTACAAATTTAGAATAGATCACGATTCCAAAGTTAAGATTCACACTCGGCAGATTCTTACTCCAAAAGGGCTCGTACCTCTCGATACCCGTCCGGGCGGTGAGGGCAAAAAATACTTCTTCGAGATCAGAAAGGAACCGCGAAGAGATTCTTGCGAGAATTGATTGATCCTCTATCATTCGGTTCAGAGCTTAAAGTCTAGAAGTGAAGGGAATGGTTGTTCGCTCCTTCCTACCGCCGCGGTTGGCGAATGGATCGTCCACGTGCCTCTAAACGTTCTCCCCTGTAATCATATCTGAACGTTGAGAAGGATGGATTTTCCGCGATTAGTTTGTGAGAATCGATAAACACTCCTCATTCAAAGGCAGCTGTAGAGATCTTCTATCCGATTTCGTGCCTAGTGTCCTAATAGTCCAGCTCGAAACTTCGCATGAGTGATGGATTAAAGGTGTTTATCAATTGAAGGATAATCAAAGGAAATTTCCGAACGGTACTCTACTTTCGCTATCCATCGTTGCGATAGCGTTATTCCTTGTGCAAATAGCTTCTCCAGCCCCAATCGTCTTCGCCACCTCTTCGACTACGTCTGGATGCGTTTCAGCGGGACATACGGGGCTTACCGCCAAGCTGGTTGTAGGATCCTACTCCGACGTGAGGGGAAAGAGCATCAATGCGACCGGTTGCGACATTGGCATTTACGTGGCTCCATGGAGCACGGATGTTGAGATCACCGGCACGGTGGTCTGGGGCGCAAACCAGCACGGCATTCTCGTCCAGGACTCCTCGGGCGTGGTGATAGCCCACGATCTGGTGAAGGCAAACGGCGTTTCATCGTCGGTATGTCCGCCATCCGGGGCTCCGCCCCCAGGATGTATACCGGAGGATAAGCCGATTGAGCTCGTGGGGACAAGCTATTCAGTAGTGGCGAATAACTTGGTGATATACAACACAGCGGATGGTGGGATCGGAATCGCGGATGATGGACCGCAGAATCCGGGGGCCCCGCTTGGAGTGAGCGGTGCCAATCTTACGGCACACAATATTCTGATCCTGGGCAACCGCATCGTCAACAATACCCGGGGCTGTGGGATCGTGATCGCCGCATACAATTTTGGTGTCAGGGACGTATGGGCGATCGGCAATACGATCATCGGCCAGTCGCCCTCGACCCCGATCGTGGCTCCCACCGGTCCGTACATAGGACAGATAGTTGTCGCGACTGACGCGCCCAATACATTCATGTCCGGGATCCACGTGCTTGGCAACACACTTCGCGGGAGTTACCTGCCCGGAATCGTGGTTCACGCCAACGTCTTTGGGGACAAGATAGTCAACACGGAAATTAAGTTCAACAACCTCATCAACAATGGCTACTATCCTGGTCCGCCAAACGCCACGAGCAATACACCAAATGTAGTTCAGGGAACAACTGGAATATCGATCGTCGCGGAGAACCCTCAGCCTTTCGCACCAGCCGTGATATCCAACACGCTCGTTGCGTTCAACAGAGTGGTCGGGAATACCAACGGCGTGTGGCTTTGCTACACCTCACACACAACGATAGTCGACCTAGATACCAGCGCGTCTAACCCGGTTGCAACATGCGCGGGCGGTGGAAGTTAGGAAAAGAACATGATTTTGGCGGGCCGATGAAAATCGGCTCGCCCGAATCTGAATTTTTTGCACATTCCGAGAAAGCTAAAGTGGCCTAATGATCTACACATCAATTCGCCCATACGCCGGTGCCTCTACTGCTTCGTTGTAGTCATTGTCTTTGTTGCTGGCACCAACTCTCTATTCACAAATTCCCGAAATGAAGGATCAAACCACGACTCCAATTCCGCCTCCTTCCAAATTTTAGCAATGTTTCCGTAGCGGAAGGTGTTCTTCATCAATTCGAGCCATCCTGCCCACTCGTTGTCGCTCAAGATCGGTGAAACTTTTTGGGTACGGAGCAGGCAACCTGGCAAACTTACCTAGGGGTCTTGGATCCTAATCTCCAGAGGCCCGCTATTGCTGAGACGTTCAAGTTAGAATCATAATACACTATCCGTGATTTCTTTTCCCTCTTGACCTTGCAAAGGAGAAGAATCTGTTGACTATTTTCGTATGGAGATCGACGACATCCAGGCTCTACCGGCGACATAGGCCAAATTAGTTTCTAGACGTGCTTCCTTGATGTAATTAATCGCCCATCCGTTTGAGAAACTTTCTCTTATCTCCGCTTGAGATACGCGCCTCGGGCCTCCCCATCCTATGGGCTCGAGGTCGCTGAAGCAGAGCATGAAGTACTTGCCATTTTCTTTCAGACCTGATTGCAGACTCCCAGTGAAGCGCAAACGTTGTTCATCGGTGAAGATGTGAAACAATCCGCAATCAGTAATGTTGTCAAATGATGTTCCTTTCAATTCACGTGAAAGGTTCAATGCATCCCCCACCACAAATGTCACTCCAGGGATCTTTCTCTCTCTTGCTTTCCTCTGCGCTTTGTTGATCGCCCTAGGAGAAGAGTCGATCCCAACGACTACGTGTCCTCTAGATGCAAAGAATAGCGCGTTCTCTCCAGTCCCGCAGCCCACGTCCAGTATCGAACCGCGGAGCTCGCCTCGCTCTTCCACAAGAATAAAATCACTTTGTGGTCGACCAATATCCCACGGCGGGGTGCCTTTGTAAGATTCGTCAAAGTCTGGGTGCGGCTCAATTGTTCGATTCCGTTCGGAGAAATCCATGATCTCCTCATTGGAAACTCGCAGGTTTGTAAAGCTTCAAATTGGGACTGCGAAAAAATCGGCTTAGGTTTAGTATCGCAAGGCTTCTTGTCTTCCTTCTCTCAGCTCTTCCTCAGAAGTGATCTTGAGGTACGATCGCTTGACATTTGGGGCTAGAAAGCAGGTGTTCGCACTTCTTGCTTGGCAAAAGCCTTCAATTTTGAGGTGCAATCCGCCTCAAATTTGACATGTTCGAACTGTGGTAACGTAAAGAGGGGATCGCCTTCAGATCCCTGTTAGCTTTGGAGCATTCCTTTGCACGAAGTGGTCTAGCCCTTAGTTCGAGTTTCCCAGCAAGAGTTCACGCTGGCGAGGATTTCGGGGGCAATTGGCGTATCAGATACTTGTAGCAAAGTATAAGCGGAGAATACGCTACCGGAACTGCTTGGACAAAGTTAGCAAAAAATGGCGTTGACCGTAAAGATGGACAAGAAGAGGAAAGAGGATCTAGAGCGATTTGTGGCTTCCTTAGTTCTGGAAAGGGGGGTTAAGATCACGTTGCAAGAGGCTCTAGGATTGATGGTCGACTACTCTCTCGACAACAAAGATGAATTTTTGAAAAGGATCAGAAAGCTTCCTCCGCTCGAAGAGGATCCGGCGTGGAAGAGGCTGAAGAAACCAGATGATTGGAAAGTCAAAGACGCATCGGAGAAAGTTGACGAATATCTTTACGGGGTGGAATAAACGATCTTGGCTGTGTTTATCGATACTGGAGTTTTCGTTGCGGCAAATAACAGGAGTGACAACAATCATGCGAGAGCGACCGAATTAATGAAGCAAGCTCTCCAGGGCAAATTCGGAGAAATATTTCCTCCTGACTATGTCATTGATGAATCTATCACAACGGCATTAGCTCGAACCCGTGATCACCGAATTGCAATAAGCACTGGTTCATTCATTATCGAATCTCCTCGGATACAAAAACTTTACACCGACACTGGCCACTTCGAGACCGCTTGGGCGAAGTTTCAGAAATTGGGAAGGAAACCTATGAGCTTCACTGACTGCATCTCGCTTTCTCATATTGGCAAGAAAAAGATCGAAAGGATGATGACTTTCGATTCTGACTTCGATGGACTGGTCGCACGAATACCATAAAGAGTTGCGGCGCTGGGTATTTTGGGATCGCTTTCAAACAGCAAAAAGTGAACACATCTGACTAGGAGACTTCTTTCATCAGCTGTTTCTCAGCAACCTTCCTCAGTTCGGGTAAGATTGTTTCGATGCTGGCGTACTTAAATCTGATCAAACCTGACAGTCTATCCAAAATCTTCTCTACTGGCTCTATGTTCATTGTGCCGTTCTCTATTGTTGCGGTGACCGCTTCCCTAATGCCAAGCTCTTGACGGATCTTCTTAGGAATTTGAATCCTTCCTTTTGAATCCACCTTAAGTGCTAATCATTTCATCCCATTTTAGCTCGGGAAAGTGGGATTTAGGAGTTCGGTTTTCTCATGAGAAAAATAGTACGAAATATACTCTAATGATTCTGATTTCGACTCGATCCCGGGAATAAAGAGAGTTTTCGAATAATTCTATTTGTGCTTACCCTAAACATCCGTAACATTAAATCCACCTTTTGAAAGACCGAGCCCTAGTTGGACATTGGGAAAATCTGTTACTCAAGTTGTTCAAGTTAACAGTAAGTATGAAGATTTCAAGAAATTAATGCATGAGATTTTTCTTGACATCAAATCAGAGGTCTCCTCTGATTCGACTCTTGACAAACTTTTCATCAAGAGGGACACCCTGACCATTAACGATACCCTTCATAAGCAAGAACCTGAAGCCTTCACCAAAGAAAGAGTTGTCGAAAGGTTACTTGAGTTCTTAGGTTATCCACGCCCGTATCGAAGCGAAACAACACTAACCGAAAGAGTAGCAGATTACAAAATTATAGTCAAAACACAATTCATACTGTTCGAAGCAGAACCTATCAACAAGAATCTTGAGGCTCCAAACTCGGGAGCATCGCAAGTCAGAGAATGGCTTAGAGACCGATTTTCAGTTGCAGAGTATGGAGTTGCAACAAATGGTTTCGAATGGAAACTTCTCAAGGTTTCCGTTGAGAAAAAGAAAATATCTACAGTTGCTACAGTTGACCTAACTCCCTTTGTTTCCCGCCAATTAAATCAGACATTAACTTCTGACGATGACCTGCTGGGTCTCTACAAGAAATTTGACTTTAATTTCTCTCAAGTCACAATCCTTGATGCTCTCGCAGGTGAAACAGAAGATAGCATTAAGCAGCAGAGTGAGGTAACGAGTAGATTCTATCAGGAATATATCAAATATATTTTCGGAATAGAAAGAGGAGAAAGAGTTACCAATTGTCTTCTTAACAAAATTACCAAACCCAGTGATACTGTTCCAAAAAGCGACATACGCTTGTTCGCTGTCATTACAATGAATAGGTTAATTTTTACGAAATTTCTACAAGACAAACAAATCATTCACAAAGACTTTCTTAGTGAATTGATAGATGAATACAACAAGTCAAGCAATAATCCCACTACGTTCTATCGGACATTTCTGAAGCCGTTCTTTTATGACGTTCTTAGCAAGCCTGTCGCGGATAGACACCTACCTCGTGGAAGTGTGCTATTCTCTGACATCCCGTATCTAAACGGCGGTTTGTTTATCCCAACTGTGGCAAATGAAAGAGATTATGATATTGAAAATGACATCTTATTCGAAATAGTTAACGTCTTTCTTGCACACTATGACTTGACCTTCAGACAGGACGCTACAGAGAATCGCATCAATCCAGACATTCTAGGCAGAGTATTTGAAAAGACAATCAACTATATTACTTCGAAATCAGAAACATTTTCCAAAAAGGAACAGGGGGCATATTACACTCCTTGGGAAATCACAATCTATCTGTGCGAGAATTCACTAAAGAAGTTTCTCTTTGATAGAAGCGTTGAAGTCCTTAAGGAATTTGATTATCCTTCAGAAAAGGTTGCTCACTGGTCGAACTATGATGACCTGCTCAAAAACCCGCCAAGTCAAACAAACATTCTAAAACGCCTCTATCAAATTGTTGATGAAGTTAAAGTCCTCGATTCTGCATGCGGAAGCGGTCACTTCTTGAAGGATGCAGGCGATTTACTTCTTAGAATAAATCGAGTATTCCAACAAAAACTGAAGATTACAGTCAGCACTTATTCTGTCTTAAGACACATTATAGTTACAAATCTCTACGGCGTTGATATTGACCCTAACGCTGTCGAGATTGCGAAACTTAGGTTATGGATGGCACTAATAGAGTCGGCTGAGGCGGAAGAAAAACTCCATGCCCTTCCAAACATTGAATATAACATAAGGCAAGGAAATAGCCTAGTAGGATTCATAACCACACCACAAACTCAGGCTAAATTCTTAGATGAATTCATAGAACTTGACATAGAGGAAGGAATTGAGCCTCTTAAGCGAGTATATCCAGACCAAATACAAAAGATAGCAACGCTTGCAAGTTTCCCTACTCTGAAGAATCTAACTACCATAAAAGAAAACCTCATTCAAATTTACAAGAATGAAGACTCCCCTCAATTGCGTAGTTCAATCAAGACAGTTATAGAAGAAATTCTTCATCCTATTGAAGCAAAAGCATCAAGTAATTTTCTCGCTTACGTTAATGAACAGATTAAAGCAAAGACTGAAGTCCCTGTCACGAAACGAAAGAACAAGACAATATCGAAAATTATCCCTCAGATTTCAGAAGAAAACATGCTTTACATGCAACCATTTCATTGGATGATAGAATTCAGTGATATAATTGCCTCTGGCGGTTTCGATGTTATCATTGAAAACCCACCTTACGACATTCTAAAATCGAAAGATAGAGAGTTCTTCGAAACATATTCGACAGATTTTCGGTTTCTGGAAAAGTCCGACCAAGATGCAAAGAAAGAGGAGTTGTTGAAAAAACCAGAGATAAAAGCCGAATGGGATAAGTATGTCGAATCTTTCGAGACGTATCAAAGGCTCATAAAATTTCTTCCTGAATACACCCTTCAAAATAATGTGTGGAACGGACTCAAGTGGAAGAAATCAGATCCAAACTACTATCGCCTCTTTATCGAAAGGTCTAATCAATTATTGAAAGAGAAGGGCAGGTTGGGAATGATTTGCTCGAAGGGAGTCATAGGCGAACTAGGCTCTACTGCTTTGCGAAGATACCTGCTCAGCAATTACACTTCTTTTGAGTTTAGAGAATTCAACAATCGTATACCTAACGGTCTTATCTTCGATGATGTTGACCCAAACTTTCGTTTTGTTGTCTTCACATATGTCAAAGAATCAGGCGAAAATATCATTGGGTATTGCTTCTGCTCTGACTTGAAAGAAATAACCCGCCCATACTTTCCTTTTGAGAGGAATCCTCTTGACTTCTATTTGCGTCTGAGTGGAGATTACTGCATCCTTTCTTGGATTCGGTCAGAAATGGACTTTCGAATCCTAAAGAAACTTTCCAAGTTTCCGATCCTAGCAGAAACAAACGCTGGTTTCAGGTTGAAGTCTGCTCAGGACATACACATGACGAATGACCGTGACAAATTTGGAAGCGACAAGACCACAATCCCGTTGGCAGAGGGTGAAATGATAAACCATTATTCATTCAAGAGTCAGGCCGAACACTATGTAATACCTGAGAAGTTTTTCCCAAAGAAGAGCGAGAAAGATGAAAGAAAAAAGAAAGACGAGGAGAAAGAGAATAAGTTTGACGACTTTTACAAAGAACGCATAGCCATAAGGACAATCCTGCCCAATAGCGTTCGGAAATTCTATTCAACAATACTTCCCCCTAAAGTCGCAGTTGCTAACTCAATAGTCTACTTCCGCCCTGAGCAAACAAGAGAAGAACAGTGCTTTGTTGTCGGTCTATTAAACAGTCTTCTAATTGAATATCGAGGTAAACAACTGTTGTCGAAAATGACCCTGAACCAATACATCTTAGATATATTGCCTATTCCTCGAAAAATCGACAAAGTGGGAAAAGAAATTTCTTCGCTTTCATGCAGTCTCATCTCAGGAGAGATTGAGGAACAGAAGCGACAACACGCTATGAACAAAGTAGACGCTCTTGTTTTCAAACTGTTCGGTTTGGAAGAACACGAGACCAAGTTTGTTATCGATACATTTCAGATTCCTGACGACGATAAGAAAGAGATAATTCAACTGGTCAAGAATTAAATCTGTGAGTCGGTAAGAAAGTCTGTCTAAATTCTTAGAAATCAGGTCATTGTTCGAACACCGCCATATCTTGCTCTAACACAACGTCCGCAAGGAGCCAGAGCATACTCGGTGTCTAAGAAAGGCGAAAAAACATTTACCGAACCGCTTGCGGGTATTCAATGTTTCTGTTATTTTTGTGAATGTTTTTTCTCGTTCAAAGATAAGATAGGTGGTTTCGAGAAAGTAACTGGTACGCTATCGACTTCCGAGTTCAAATTGGCAGAGGGTTTTGCGGGCACGCACATTGACCAAAAAAGTAAGGAGGGGGTGGTATTCGTACTCTCACAGGGTTCGAATAACCATAAGAACGGATTTGGAATTATCGAGCAAAAGTCAATTCTTTTTTTCCGACGGGTATTGTGCTTTTTAGTCATTAGGAGGAGATGAGTTCACCGAAATTTCTCGCAATTATCGCTAGGAACTGCCTAGGACTTACGATTCTTACGTTTCTAAACGATTTAATTTCTCTCAAATGTCTGTCTCCCGAGACTAAGAAATCTGCTTTGCCATCGACCGCAGTCTCAAGTATGATATCGTCGTTCGGATCGTCTTTGACAACCTTGAAGTTTGATTCAACCTTGATAATGGTCGCTACGCCTCTAATAGCTGCGATATACTCCTCAATATCTTGCTTGGAATATTGGAAACGCTCAGATACATCGGTTCTGCTCAGAACATCTCTGAACTCATCAAGTATTTCTTTAGACAGCAAGAGCGAAATTTCGTCAAGCGTTGTTACGATGTCCAGAATCCTTGCAGGGTTGCCTTGCTTTGAAATAAAAGCTGAAACAAGGACATTGGTATCAAGCGTGACCCTCATTCGGCAACTTTTCTCGTTTTCTCAATCAATTCTTGGATTTCTTTCTCAGAGAACCCAACTTTGCTTGCCTTTTTTCTTGACCTTTGAATTAGATCTTTAAGCCTTAGCCGTTCCTTAGAGAGCTCGAGTTTTCTTAAGACTATAGTATCATCTAGCCCCATTACTATGAATCGCTCCCCTTCCTTTAGGCGCATGCTCTTTCTAATTTCGGCTGGGATAACTATCTGACCGCGCTCCGATAGACGACTCAATTCTATTGACACTTTGACCCCTCGTAAGATATGTCTTATTTCGCATATTTAGGCTTTGAGGGATTAACGTTCGAAAACGAGCGATAGACGGACGGAAGAAGGGAAGAACGATGAAGAAAGGAGGTGATCGTTCTCTTCGCTTTTTAGAAAGCGTTCGCCTAAAAGCTTACATGCATTGAGCATCCGGTTGTTCTTTGCGGTTACGCCCAAGTCTACCAAAAGAAAGAAACTTCCACCCTGTCGCTACGTATTTCGGCCGATCGATGAGGGTGTAGTTGTGCCACCCATGCATTGTTCCAACGAAATCCTGGTAGTTGTTCTCTCAGTATTTCTGCTGCCCAGCCCTTCCTAGTTATTTCTGAACGGGCTTGTTTTACGTACTCATCATCGGGAGGTCTGTCAAGGATCTGGGTCGGAGTCAAGTACCTAACTGTAGGTCGATCTCTTTCTAAGAGCCACTAGATGACTCGTTTCATTTCCAAGGGCCTGGCTAATGAGCCAAAGGCTCCAAACCCGACGGACAGACCCGCAAGAGAAACCTCTGCCGCCCGATCTACACACATGAGGAGGGGGTGGTATTCGTACTCTTTTAGAGTTCGAATACTTTTTCACCAAAAACTGTCTGAAGGAATGGGTGTTTCATCCAATAGATAGGTGGACGCGGAAGTTACGGAATGGTCATGAAACCAAACTGCTTAAAGTGGGCATCGAATGTAAACACAGTCCGAATCCCGTTTTCTTTCATCGTTGCGAATGATACACAATCAGTCAGACTCCATTCCTTGTCTGAATGCTGTTTGAAAATACGCATTCCCTCTGAAAAAAGAGCTTCGCCAGAAAAGATCACCCTCATAAATCTAGATGCCAACGTTGCTTCCGCCAGTTCGACTGCTTTTCTGTGACTGTGAGCAAAGCGAGTTAGAGTCACCGCTTCATCTAGAACATAATCTGTCGTCAGAAATGAGCTAATGTCAGTCTCTCTGGCTGCAATCTTGTGCATCAGTTCAACGGCCTCATCATGATAATCATCCCCCACATCGTAGTTTGCCTTTAGGGCTGAGGAATCGACAAAGACAATCAAGACCTATCTCTTCTTGTAAAGGAAGGCTTCGATTTCGTTAGACCTGACCTTTACTTTGAACTCGACGGGTTTCAACTTGAATAGTGGATCTTCTGTTAGGTCTATTGTGGATGCAGCCCAAGATCGCAAAGCCTCTCTCGCAGCCTCTTTGATCGTCATGTTCTTTCTTCTTGCCAAGCTTAGAAGAGTCTCGTAGTCACCGGCTTCCAATTCGGTTTGCACTACTTTCTTCTTTCGTTCATCTGTCATACCCATCAATGCTTACATCTGACATTTAAATGTTGACTTACATGTAAATACAAATTATGGTCTGACATAGACGAATCAGACCTGCGTTTCATTAGTCTAGTGTTCGAAGAAAAAGCGACGGTTTCGTACCCTGCTAGGGTTCGAATAACTAAGGAGGGGGTGGGATTCGAACCCACATATCTGCGTCGAGTTTGGATCCATGTTTTGATGCCCGAATCCGCTTTCTACTGCGTGACATAGGACTGCAGGCGGACGCGTAACCTCTCCGCCACCCCTCCACTTGCAGGAGGCAATGGGGGCATTCTCCTCTCTTTTTCATATATTATGGTGTCGGATTTTTTGTACTCATCGAATGAAGACTGCACGGTTGTAGAGCCTCATGATGGGTGTGGAGGCGCGCAAGACCCAGGCAGGTCTTGTGGCGGCTCACGGTTCTAAACAAACAGTGCGAAGAGTACTATCGCGGACACGAACACAATCGAGATTGTGTTGAGCACCTTGATCAGCGAATTGATCGCCGGGCCCGCGGTGTCCTTGAACGGATCCCCGACGGTATCTCCCATGACGGCGGCCTTGTGGGGCTCGCTCTTCTTTCCACCGAGGTTACCCATCTCGATGTACTTCTTTGCATTGTCCCAGGCCGCTCCTCCGTTGGTCATCATGAAAGCGAGGAACACTCCAGAGACGACGCTGCCTATGAGAAGACCGCCCAGAGCAAGCGGACCGAGCAAAAAGCCCACCACGAGGGGAGTGGCTATCGCGAGCAGTGCAGGTTTAGCGAGCTCCTTGATCGCCGCGGTCGTGCTGATGTCCACGCACCTGGCATAGTCGGGCTTTGCGGTTCCCTCCATGATGCCCTTGATCTCCTTGAACTGCCTCCTCACCTCGTTCACCATCTGGATCGCGGCTCGACCCACAGCCTGGATCAGGAAACTCGAGAAGTAGAACGGGAGAAGGCTCCCGATGAAAAGACCGATGATCACGCGCGGATCACTCAAAGTGAAACTGAGTGCTTGGCCCGCGATCAGGTGATACTTTGAGAGCAATCCGCCGCTTGCAGCGATCTGTGTGTTGACCTCGCTCTGGAAGGCAAAAAAGATCGCAACCGCCGCAAGCGCCGCAGACATTACGGCGAACGCCTTTGTCGTTGCCTTGGTGGTGTTACCAACGGCGTCGAGTTCGTCCGTGACCTCTCTCACTCCGTGCTCGAGTCCCGCCATCTCGACGATCCCGTTTGCGTTGTCGGTAATCGGACCGAAGGAATCAATCGACATGATCACACCCGTGAGAGAAAGCTCAGCCATCGTCGCGACCGCGGTGCTGTATACTCCGATGAGCACGTTTGATCCAGACGCGGCGTATCCGATGTAGTATGAGATCAGAATCGCGAGAACCAAGACCAGAGCTGATGGAGCGGTGCTCTGGAGACCAGTTGAGAAACCT
>Ga0209061_1002744_pt1 | contig 21015 bp, 21 predicted proteins | sample Coa_R1_10_FD_187157 | JGI IMG/M metagenome (GOLD analysis project Ga0209061, IMG submission 187157) | Surface soil microbial communities from Centralia Pennsylvania, which are recovering from an underground coalmine fire - Coalmine... | ecosystem: Environmental > Terrestrial > Soil >...
TCTCGTTCGATCGCCCATATGCTGCCTGGGCCGGTGCCGGTAGCTTTTTCGACGGCGATTACAACATGATCCGCTGGCTCGAACAGCAAGGGTACAACGTTACTTATGCAACAAGCATCGATATACAAACGAATCCTGCCATCCTCAACGGACGCAAGGTTTTTCTCTCGCCCTGGCATGATGAGTACTGGTCGAAAGGCATGCGCGACAACCTCACCGCGGCGCTCAACCGCGGGATGAACCTGCTTTTCCTTGGAGCAAACGCGATCTACTGGCAGATTCGCTGGGAAAACTCCGCGAGTGGAGCAGCAAACCGCGTCATCGTTTGCTACAAGGATGCAACAACCGATCCGCTGGCGAAGACGCAGCCAGCGCTAACGACGGTGGCCTGGCGCGACCCGCCGGTCAACCAGCCAGAAAGCGCGCTACTCGGCGAGCAGTTCAACGGGTACTTCAATTACGGCACCAGCTATCCCTGGGTGGTCCAGAACGCGAATCACTGGCTGTATTCGGCTACCGGCTTGCAAAACAATCAGACGATCCCAGGCCTCGTTGGCTACGAGTACGACAACACCGCCGGCGGTACCGTTGCTGGTGCGACGCAGCTCTCGCTCAGCCCGGTCACGAACCTTGCCAACGTCGATACGGGCGAGCCGGATACCGCAAGCGCCACGATCTACCGGGCGAGTAGCGGCGCGTGGGTTTTCGACGCCGGCACGATCTACTGGTCGTGGAAGCTGGACGACAACACCTATCAGGTTCACGGGGCGGATCCGCGCGTCGAGCAGATGACCATCAACCTCCTGACCGCCATGCTCACGGGTACGCCACCGGCCATGGCGCCCGCACCCGCGCCCGCGCCGCTCCCCCAGTACGTGGTGTACAACGACAGCCTCTCCGCCGGCTGGATTAACTACTCCTGGAACGTCTCGACGAACTTCGCCGTCACCAACCCCGTTTATACCGGTGCCGACGCGATCAGCTTCAGCGTGACGGCCGCGTGGGGCGGGTTGTATCTCTGGAACAGCGCTGGTGTCAACCTTGCTCCGTACACGTACCTGGAGTTCGCTGCGCGGGCCACCAACGCCATGCAACCCTATGCCGTGGCGCTCACCGATAGCCAGGGGCATGAGTTGAGCGGCACCCCGATCCTGCTCAACAACTACGGCGGGCAGCCGATCGGCAACTACTGGAAGCTCTACAAGATTCCGCTCGCCGACCTGGGCGCTGCCGGCAAGACGGTCAGCGGCATCTTGATCCAGGATGATTCGGGCGCAACGCAGCCCGCGCTCTACGTCGACCAGATCGGTTTCGGCAACGACAGCAGCACGACGCCCACGCCGACGCCGTCGCCAAGCCCGACGCCGTCGCCGACACCGTCGCCGACTCCAACACCGAGTCCGACACCTTCACCAACACCCAGCCCGACGCCGAGTCCAACGCCAAGCCCAACACCGAGTCCGACGCCGTCGCCAAGTCCGACGCCTTCACCAACACCCAGCCCAACGCCAAGTCCGACGCCGTCGCCGACACCTAGCCCGACGCCAACACCCAGCCCAACACCTAGTCCGACGCCGAGCCCGACACCGAGTCCAACGCCGAGCCCAACGCCGGTAACCACGCTCACGGTGTTCGGCGATAGCCTGGCAGCAGGCTGGGTCGATGCATCCTGGTACGCGACCGTCAACTACGGTGTCACCTCGCCCGTCTACAGCGGGACGCGCGCGATTGGCCTCACCGTCACCGCCGCGTGGGGTGGGCTCTACCTCTGGAACAGCGCCGGCATCAACCTGACGCCGTACACCTACTTCGTCTTCGCCATGCAAGCGAGCGTGGGCACGCAGCCGTACGCCGTCTGGCTCACCGACCCGAGCGGTCACGCGATCGGCGTTGGACCGCTGCTGCTGAACAACTACGGGGGCCAGCCGGTTGCCGGTAGCTGGAAGCTGTACGTGATACCGCTGGCCGATTTCGGCGCCACCGGGAAGACGGCATCGGGCATCGTCATCCAGGACGACAGCGGTGGACCGCAGCCGATCGCCTACATCGACCAGATCGGTTTCAGATAGCGCGCCGCTCGGGCGGCTCACCTTCACGATGGAGGACATACCTTTATGTGCGGCATCATCGGTTACGTTGGTGGTGAGCAGGCCTCGCCCATTCTTGAAACCGCGCTCGAACGCCTCGCATACCGCGGCTACGATTCCGCCGGGATCGCGGTGCTAGATGGCTCCCAGCTTCAGCTCGTCAAGCGTGCAGGCAAGCTCGCAACGCTGCGCGCCGCGCTCGACGGCAGCCAGCCGCGCGGAAGCTGTGGCATTGGCCACACACGTTGGGCGACGCACGGCGGCGTGACGGATATCAACGCGCATCCGCACCTCGATTGCCGCGGCGAGATCGCCGTTGTCCACAACGGCATCATCGAGAACTACATGGCACTGCGCATCGAGCTGCAGGCGGCAGGACACCGCTTTCTCTCCGACACCGATTCGGAAGTGCTGCCCCATCTCATCGAAGATGCGATCGATACCGGCCTCTCGCTGCTCGATGCTGTCCGCGCCGCGGCAAGCCGGCTCCAGGGAGCCGCGGCGATCGTCGCGCTCTGCACCCGCGAACCGGAGACGCTTGTCGGCGCGCGCATTGGCAACGCAGGCGCGGTCGTCGTTGGTTTTGGCACCGATGAGATGCTGCTCGCCTCCGATCTGCCGGCGCTTCTGCACCGCACCCGGCGCGTCGCCTTCCTCGAGGCAGCGGAGGTCGTGCGCGTGCGGCGTGGGGAGGCGACGTTCCTGACCCTGGATGGCACGCAACGCGACCATCCAGCGACAACGGTGCCGTACAGTGTGGCAACAATCGATAAAGGTCCGTATAAACACTACATGCTGAAAGAGATCTATGAACAGCCAGCCGCGTTGCTCGCGACGATCCGCGCTCATGTGGACCCGCAGGGCAACGGTTTTGCGCCCGCCGGCACCGCGCTCGACGACGCGCGTATCGCTGCCTTGCGACGCGTTGTGCTCATCGGCATGGGCACAAGCCTGCATGCAGCGATGGTTGGCCGCGCGTTCTTCGAGCGGCTCGCCGGCCTGCCTGCCGAGGTCGAGAACGCGAGCGAGTTCCGCTACCGCGAACCGCTCATCGGACCCGACACCCTTGTGATCTCCGTCTCGCAATCGGGCGAGACGGTCGATACGCTGGCCGCCATGGACGAGGCACGGCAACGCGGCGCGCCGCAGATCACGATCTGCAACGTCGCCGGGGCGCAAACCACCCGCGCCGCCGATGGCGTCGTCCTGACCTGCTGCGGCCCCGAGATCGGCGTTGCTAGTACGAAAACGTTCACGGCCAGCATGGCCGCGCTCTACATCCTTGCTGCCTGGTTAGGCCGTGCTCGCCACCGACTGACCGAAGACGACACCCACCGTGCCATCGATGCCCTCTGCCAGTTGCCAGCGCTCGTGGGCCGCCTTTGCGAGCAGGCACAGCAAAGCTGTGACGTCTATCAGACTCTGGCGTACAAGTACGGCCACGCGCAAAACATGCTCTTCCTCGGCCGCGGCTTTGCCTACCCGGTTGCGCTTGAAGGCGCGCTCAAAATGAAGGAGATCGGATACGTGCATGCCGAGGGATACGCCGCGGGCGAGATCAAGCACGGACCAATCGCGCTTGTCGAACGCGCGACACCGATCGTTGTTCTCGCCCCGCGCGACCGTTTCTTCGACAAGACAGTGTCGACGATTCAACAGGTCCAGGCGCGCGGTGGACAGGTGATCGCCGTCGGCACCGAGGGCGATGAGGATCTTGCTGGCCTCGCCAACGATCTGCTCGCCGTGCCCGGCGCGCAAGAGCTCCTTCTGCCGTTCCTGCTTGCGATCCCCCTGCAGCTACTCGCCTACCACGTGGCGGTTGGCCGCGGCAACGATGTCGATCAGCCACGCAATCTAGCGAAGACGGTCACGGTGTATTGAGGTGTACGAGGAGGAGGGAAAAAGCGCGAGAAGAAAAGCGTGATACAGTGCATGCATACTCACGCACTCAGGGGGCGAGGTCTTAGCTCCCTCATCCAGATAGGGGCTACGGTTCATTGGAGAACAGCGATGCTTCACGCACGGACGCTCACATCGGACGAGATCGAAACGCTCCGGACACTGGTCACGAGCAAAAACACATCGGTGCGGACACTGAAACGCGCGTACATCATCTGGCGCTCGACGCAAGGCGTGCGTGTGCCTGCCATCGCGTACGAACTGGAGATGAACGAGAGCACGGTGCGGCTCTGGATCAAGCGCTTCAACCGCAACGGCCTGCCCGGTCTGCTCGATCTTCCCCGCCCTGGAGCAACGAAACGGTACACAGACGACATGATCGCGACGATCTTGCAGATCGCCGCGATGCTACCAACCGAGCTGGGCTTACCGTTTAGGAACTGGACGCTGAATCGCTTGCTTGACTACCTACGCGGGCAGGGCATCTCCGCGCGACGCTCGCAGCTCCATAACCTGCTGCGTGCGCACAACGTCGCCTGGCATCGCAAGATCAAGCAAGTTGCGCAAGCGAGCAGCGATGCCACGCTCGCGTTAACGGCCGGGCTGCTCCTGCTGAAAGTGATGGGCCCCGTCCTGGGCAACGTGCTGACGTAGGCGAGGTATGAGATCTTCCATAGCCAGGTGTGCGGCGCGTATGGGTCTCTTCGCGCCGCAACGCCATCGGCAACGCGAGCGTGTAACGGGCGCAGGTCTACTGGCCCTGGCTGCGCTGATCGCGCTTGCTGTCTGCACGCCAGCACGACCGCAGCGTCAGACAGGCTCGGTCACGGAGAAAGCCGTGCAGGATACCGGAGAATTCCCCTGGCATCGCAACATTGTTGCGACGGTCTTCTGGATTGGCGAACCAGCCGATAGCGATACCAACTATATCACGAACGCTGTGAGCGCGTGGGACGATCACTGGATTGAACACTATGGCGGCATCGACGACTTTGCTCACCGCAATGGCTATTTCCCTGCCGATTTCATCCCGAAGGAGAACCCTTTCTACCTCGACCTGCCATACAACGACTTCGACGATAACGGCAATCGCCGTGCCGATGTCATACGTGTGCCCTGGTACAACGAGCGTACCTGGGCACCCGACGAATCGGTGATGAAAAATCGCTGGGTGCGCATTGTGCACAATGGCACGACTTGCTACGGCCAGATCGAGGACGCCGGCCCGCGCTACTACGACGACGTGGACTACGTCTTCGGCACTGCCCGCCCGCGCAACCGCGACTACGCCAACGGCACCGGCATGGACGTCTCCCCGGCGCTGCGCGATTGTCTCGGCTTCTCGGGCCTGGACAACGCCGATAACGTGGTCGACTGGCAGTTCGTTGCTGCCGAGGATGTGCCACCCGGCCCATGGCGGGAGATCATCACGACTTCGAATATCGACTGGTCGCGCTAAACGCGGGGCGCTTTGCCCGCCAGCACAATCGCGATCGCAACCACTTCGCTCAACGGGCTTCGCGCGCGACCGCATCCCTTCTATACTGAGCGCACAGGCGCGCGTGGCAGCGCGGTTGCGCGGGCGCCGCGGCCGCGCGCGAATGAAACGCCGTGCAAGAGACCGCTCGCTTCAACGAAGCCGTTCGCGAGCAGAGCCGCTTCCTGGCTGCGGTGCGGGCCGAGATCGCCCGCGTCATCGTCGGCCAGGAGTACCTGATCTCGCGGCTCCTGATCAGCCTCCTCACCAATAACCACATCCTCATCGAAGGCGTCCCCGGCCTGGCGAAGACGCTCTCCGTCGCGACCCTCGCCGCCACGCTCGACCTCAGCTTCGTGCGTGTGCAGTTTACCCCCGATATGCTGCCGGCCGACCTCACCGGCACGACGATCTACAACGCGCGCACGGCCGAGTTCGGCGTGCATCGCGGCCCTATCTTCGCCAACCTCGTCCTCGCCGATGAGGTCAACCGCGCCCCTGCCAAGGTGCAATCGGCGCTGCTCGAAGCGATGCAAGAGCGACAGGTGAGCATCGGTGGGCAGACATTCCCTCTGCCCGAGCCGTTCATGGTGCTCGCCACCCAGAACCCGATCGAACAGGAAGGTACCTACGCTCTACCCGAAGCGCAGCTCGACCGCTTCATGCTCAAGGCGGTGATCGGTTACCCCTCCCGCCTCGAAGAACGCGCCATCCTCGACCGCGGCATCGCCGGGGAGCAGCCGCAGGTACGCCGCATCGTCACACCCGATATCGTGCTCGCGGCGCGCCGCACCATCCGCTCGATCTACATCGACGAGCGGCTGAAGGACTATATCATCCAGATCGTCTCGGCCACGCGCACCCCCCGCGCCTTCCGCATGGAGGCGCTCGCGCCGCTGATCGCCTTCGGCGCCTCCCCACGCGCAACGATCTTCCTCGCCCAGGCTGCGCAGGCGCACGCGTTCATCGACGGCCGCGGCTACGTCACGCCCGACGATATCAAGGCCGTCGCGCCCGACGTGCTGCGCCACCGTATCGTGCTCACCTACGAGGCCGCCGCCGAGGAGATCACCACCGATGAAGTCGTCCGCAGAGTGCTGGCCGGGGTAGATGTGCCGTAAGCGCGCGAACCGTGTGGAGGGGTGGCGGTGAAACGGTGGTCGCTGAAACGTCCGCAACAGGCAGCGGTGGAGACACCGGTCTCTTCCGCCGCGCGCGTGGCCGATCTCCTGACACCCGACCTGCTACGCCACGTACGCCGCATCCAGATGCGCTCACGCAAGCTCGCCAGCAGCCTCTTCATCGGCGAGTACCGCGCTATCTTCCGTGGCCGTGGCGTCGAGTTCGCTGGCGTGCGCGAGTATGTACCCGGGGATGAGGTGCGCACGATCGATTGGAACGTCACCGCGCGCCTCAACGCCCCCTACGTCAAAAAGTTCGTTGAAGAGCGCGAGCTCACCGTGCTGCTCGCCGCCGATATCTCCGCCTCGGCGGCGTTCGGCACTGCCCGCCGCAGCAAGCGCGAGGTCATCGCCGAGATCTGCGCCCTGCTCGCCTTGTCGGCGATCGAGAACAAGGATCGCGTCGGTCTGATCGCGTTCAGCGATCGCATCGAGCAGTTCATCCCGCCTGCTGCGGGCGAGCGTCACGTGCTGCGGCTCGTGCGGCAACTGCTCGGCCTGCAGCCCGCTGGCCGCGGCACCAACCTCACGGCGCCGCTCGAATACGCCGCCCGCATCCTGCACCGACGCGCCATCGTCTTCCTTGTCTCCGACTTCCACGCCACCGACGACTACACCGCCGCGCTGCGCGTCGTCGCCCAGCGGCACGATACCATCGCCATCGCCGTCTCCGATCCGCGTGAAGAGGAACTGCCCGACGCCGGCTTGATTGACCTTCAAGATGCGGAGAGCGGCGCCACGCTGCTCATCGATACAGCGAACCCCGCCGTGCGCGACGCCTATGCCCGCGCTGCCCGCGCTGCCCGTGAGGAACGCAACCGTCTCCTGCACCGGCTCGGCGTCGACCTGATCGAGGTCAGCACGGCGGCGTCGTACATCGATCCACTGGTTGCGTTTTTCCAGAGGCGCGCCGGAGGGGCGCAGCAGGCAAGGGTGCCGGCATGAGACGCTTTTCGTACCCCGTCCTTATCCTCTTCGCCGCACTCCTCTGCGCGCTCGGCGCTGGCCACGCCACCGCCCAAACGGCCGCGCCACGCGTGACGGCCGAGATCGACCACGCACGCGTTACGATCGGCGATCCGATCCATCTCACCGTCACGATCGTCTCACCGCCGGGTACGCGGATCACGACCGAGATCGAAGGCCAGCTCGCACCATTCGAGGTACTGTCAGCCGATCCGCCGCAGCAGCGTCAGGTCGGCGGCGAGACCCAGCTCGTTCTGCGCTACACGATCGCGGCTTACCGCACCGGCACGCTCCAGATCGGGCCGCTAGAGGTCGCCTATACGCTGCCGGACGGCTCATCCGGCACCGCGCGTTCAGCCGCGCCGATCGCCGTGACTGTCGAGAGCGTGATCCCGCCGGGAGAGACACCGACGGATATCCGCCCGCTCAAGCCGCAGGCGACGCTGCCGGCGCCACCCTCGCTCACGCCGATCGAGTACGGCGCCGGCATCCTCGTTGCGCTAGCGTGCATGCTGGCGCTGGCCGGCGCGGTGTTGCTGCGCCGGCGCGTACGCGCCGTCCGCCCGCAGCCCGCGCCAACGCCAGCCGAGATCGCCCGCGCCGAACTCGACCGCATCCTGGCGCAAGACCTCCCGGCCCGCGGCGAACTGATCGAGCATTACCGGTTGCTGGCAGCGTGTATCCGCCGCTACCTCACGCAGCGTTTCGGTCTGCCCGCAACCACGCTCACCAGCGGTGAGCTGGCGGCACAAATGGAGGAACGCGGCATCAACCGCTGGGCGGCGCGGCTCGTCTCCGGCCTGCTCAGCGAGTGCGAAAACGTCGTCTATGCGCGCTACGTGCCCGCGCCCACCCGCCTGTTGGCCGATAACGCTATGGCGTACGAGATCATCGACGCCGCCGAGGGCGCGGCCGAACCGACGCCCGCCCCTGTCGCCTGAGGAGTAGCGCGATGCCCTTCCGTCTCGCCGCGCCCTGGGTGTTGCTGCTGCTCCTATTGTTGCCCGCGTTCTGGCTGGTAGCGCGCACACGCCAGCGGCGGCCGCCAGCAACGCTCATCATCCCCTCGGCGCGTCTGCTGGCTGGCGTGCCGGTCACGCGCCGCCAGCGGCTGCGCTGGATACCCGCGGCGCTGCGCCTCGTGGGCATCGCGCTGCTCCTCGGCGCGCTGGCGCGGCCCCAGATCGGCCGGGCAAGTTCGCGCGTACCGGCGCAGGGTATCGACGTCGTCATCGCGCTCGATGTCTCGGGTAGCATGGACGATCCCGGCCTCAGTTCGGGCAGCAAGCTCGATGGCGCCAAACAGGCGATCAAACAGTTCATCGACACGCGCAAGAGCGACCGCGTCGGCCTTGTCATCTTCGAAAGCCAGGCGCGCGTGATCAGCCCGCTGACGCTCGATTACAACGCGCTCGACCAGCTCGTCGATCAGATGCACAACGGGCTGCTGCCCGATGGCACGGCGATCGGCCTTGGTATCACCGAGGCGATCAATCTCTTGCGCAGCTCGCAGGCGCGCAGCCGCGTGATCATTCTCGCCACCGACGGCGAGAACAACCAGTACGAGGTCGAGCCAGAGACCGCCGCGCAGATCGCTGCCCAGTTGCACATGAAGCTGTACACGATCGGCCTGCTTGCCCAGGGCGAAACACCACAAACGACCGAGATCGATGAGAAGAACATGCAGAAATGGGCGCAGATGACCGGTGGCTTCTACGGCCGCGCGCAGACGGAAGACGATCTGCAGCGCATCTTCCAGACGATCTCGAAGCTTGAAACATCGCGGATCGAGCAGTCGCATTACACCATCTACGACGATCTGGAGAGCTGGCTGGTGGTGCCGGGGCTGGCGCTGCTCGCGGCGGAGGTCGCGCTGTCGGCCACGGTGTTCCGCCGCGCGCCGTGAGCGAGGTGCTTTCGCAAAGCGAAAAACAGGAGAAGCGGCATGAGTCTCGGAGCGCCCTGGCTGCTGACCCTGCTCGTGGTGCCCGTCGGCATCGCGTTCCTCGGCTGGTGGGCGGAGCGACGGCGCGCGGCCGCGCGGGCGCGTTACGCCGGCGCCGGACAGGCGCGCGCGCTCGGCGAACAGCCGCGCCACCGCCGCACGCGCCTTGCGATCCTCACGATCGCGGCGGCCCTGCTCGTCATCGCCGCGGCACGCCCGCAGATCGGCACGCACCAGGTGGCACTGGAGCGCGCCGGCACCGATGTTCTCGTCGCGCTCGATGTCTCGCTCAGCATGGGCGCGACCGATGTGCCGCCTTCCCGCCTCGACCGCGCCAAGGCAGCGATCCAGGCATTGATCGACCGTCTCCAGGGCGACCGCGTCGGCCTGGTGACGTTCGCCGGCAACGCGCAGTTGCGCTTTCCGCTCACGACCGACCTCGTCGCCGCCGGTGAGGTGGTCCAGAGCGTGACCCTCAAGGACGGCGGGCTGCAAGGCGGCACCGATATCGGCAGCGCGCTGCAGCAGGCCGCGCGCAGCTTCTCCACCGATAAGACGCGCGGGAAGGTGCTGCTGCTCGTCTCCGATGGCGAAGACCTTGGCAGCGAGGCCGACCAGGCAGCCAGCTTCGCCCGCGAGCAGAACGTGATCCTCGACACGCTCGGCGTCGGCACGACGCAGCCCACACCGCTGTACGTTGTCGATCCTCGCACCGGCAAACAAGCGCCGCGCATCGATCCAAATACCGGGCAGCCAGTCACGACCACCGCCAACCCCGATGCGCTGCGCGCGCTGGCCGCGGCGAACGGCGGCCGCTTCTACGACGGCAACAGCGATGCCTTCGCCGCCCCGCTCGCCGCGCAGATCGACCAGTTGCAGAAGACGCGCTTCGCCGGGCGCCAGGGCGAGCTGCCGACCGAGCGCTATCAGTGGTTCCTCGGCGCGGCGCTGGCGCTGCTGGCCGCCGAGTTCCTGCTCCCGCTCGGCGTCGGGCAGCGTAGCCGCGCGGCCTGGGCGGCGATCGCTCGACTGCGCCCGCCCGCGGCGCGTGCGGAGCAAGGGCGCGATGCGGCCTAGCGCATCACCGCCGTCTCGGCGGTACGATAAGCAGGGTGCGTCACCAGCGCGCCGGCAAGAGAAAGGGGAACAGGTATGATGCCGGTGGAGCGCCGGCGCTCGTGGGGGGTCGTCGCGGCGTTTGCGCTGGCGGCGCTGCTCGTCGCGGGATGCGGCCGCGCCAGTTCGGCGGGCGCGCTCAACCGCGACGGCAATAACGCCTACCGACGCGGCGACTATCAGAAAGCGCTCGACGATTACCGCCGCGCTCAGGTGCTGCGCCCCGACCTGCCCGCGCTCAACTACAACGCCGCCAACGCGCTCTACCAGCAGGGCGACTACATCCGTGCCGTGACCGACGCGCAACAGGCAGCGCAGGCACCAAACAGCGACGATCCGCTGCGCGCCCACGCCTTCTACACGCTCGGCGCCGATTACTACCGCCAGGGCAAACTCAGCGACGCGCTCACCGCTTTCAAGAACGCGCTGCGGATCGACCCTGGCGATACCGACGCCAAGTACAACATCGAGGTCATCCAGCGCCAGCTCGACCGCGAGGCGCAGGCCAGGCAGAACCTGCCCACACCTACACCAGAACCGACGCGCCCGGCAGGCCAGCGCGGCAACGGCCAGGGCCAGCAAGGCGGTGCGCAGCAGGGGACGCCGCCGAACGGTCAGCAAGGCGATCAGGGCAGCTCGTCGGGGCAGAGTCAGAGCGGCCAGAATGCTGCACCCGGCCAGGGCGGATCGCAGCCCGGTGGCCAGCCGAACGGCGGCAACCCCGCGCCCGGCGCCGGCGGCTCGACCGGCGGACCAGGGCCCGGGGCAACCGGCACACCGCAGCCTTCATTGCGAGCGCAGCAACAGCAGGCCGAGCGCAACGTGCAGAACGCGATCCAGGCCTACAAGCAGAGCGGCACGATCGACGATGCGCTGCGCGTCCTTGATGCGCTGGCCCAGGCGCAGGCGATCGAACAGGCTGCGCAGTCCAACCAGCTCAATCCTTCGATCCGGGACAAGTAGATGCGCCGACTCCCTCCCACCGCGGATGAGCTGCGCGCCTTCGCCACGGAATCGCACTGGCTCGAAAGCTTCATCCGCCCGATCTCAGGCACGGCGCCGCAGAAAACGCCCGACGACTGGCAACACGACGGCCCCGAGCGGCTCGCACGCATGCGCGCTTTGCTGGCGCTGCTCGGCGACCCGCAGGATCGGTACCAGACGCTGCACGTCGTCGGCACATCCGGCAAGGGCTCGGTCTGCACGTACCTGGGTGCGATGCTGCAGGCGGCAGGGTTGCGCACGGGCGTGCACACCACGCCCTACCTGCAAACGCCGGTGGAGAAGCTGCAGATCGATGGCGAGTACGCCTCGCCGGCCGACTTCGTTGCGCTCGTCGAAAGGTTCCGCTCCTTGCTCGGTCTGAGCCAGGAGCACGCGCCCGTTCCATCTGGACCATTCGAAGGGCTGGCCTACCCCGCGCTCTGGGTCGCGCTCACCTACCTCTACTTCGCCATGCAGCGTGTCGACGTGGCCGTCATCGAGGCGAGCGTGGGCGGCCGCTGGGATTGGACCAACACACTCCAGCCGGAGGTCGCGACGATCACCACCGTCGGCCCCGACCACCTGCCCACGCTCGGCCCGACGCTGGCCGATGTCGCCTGGCATAAGGCCGGCGCGATCAAGCCCGGCACGGTGGCGGTCACCGGCGCGCCGCCGCAGGAACGGGAGGCGATCGAGCGCGAAGCAGCGCTGAAAGGGGCGCCGCTGCGGCGGCTTGGCGAAGAGTTCGCGATCGAAGTGCGCGGTTGCTCGGCCGCGGGCACACGCTTCGACTTCATCGACCGCCGGCAGCCGGAACGCAGCCTCTACAACCTGGAAACGGGGATGCTCGGCCGCTACCAGGCGTTCAACGCCGGCGTCGCCATCGCCGCCGCGCGCGCGTACGCTGAACGACACGGTACGCCGACCGATACCGCGATCCGCGACGGCCTGCGCGCCGCGCGCATCGCCGGGCGGATGGAGTTGATCCAGCGCTCGCCCGACGTACTGCTCGACGGCGCGCACAACCCGCAGAAAGCCGCCGCGTTAGCCGAAGCGCTGGCCGAGATCTTCCCCGAGCGGCGGCTGATCGTTGTGCTCGGCGCGCTCTCGAACAAGGATGCCGCCGGCATCATCCGCCCCCTGGCCCAGCAGGCGCGCCAGTTCGTCGTTACAGCCCCGCACGTGCTCGGCAAACCCGCGGCGGAGCCGGAGCGAATCGCCGCGCAGGCGCGCGCGCTCGGCCTGCCAGCCAGCGAAGGCGGCGAGCCTGACGCGGCGCTGGAACGGGCGCTTGCGCTGGCCGGACCGGGTGACCTGGTGGTCGTCACCGGCTCGCTCTACCTCGTGGGCGAAGCGCGCCGCCGCTGGATCGCCGACGAAACCGTGCTCGCGACGGGCAGCGCCTTTCCTGAGCACGCCGCCTAGCGGGGCCGCACCATCACCAGACGGTTGGTCCAGCGATCGGGGCCGATCTGTTCGAGCAGCAACACGCGGATGACCCTGAACTGCCGCGTGCGGCCGCCCTCCGCCACGGGCATCTCGATGATATCCCCGGCGGCGAACTCATCCTGCGTCACGACGCGCGCGAGCACCTGGCCGGAAGCATCCTCGCTGGCGAGGGCGAAGGTGGTCCACATAGCCGGCTCCGTGCACGCAGAGGTAGCGATCAGGATCGTACCATACCGTCATGGTGAAGCAGGCAGCGAGCAGGAGCGGCAGAATTCGTGATAGCTCTCACATTCACGAGATGGTGGATAGCGTGCATCTTGCAGCGCTACTGCAAGGAGGGCGCGGCTGCAGACACTTGTGATTGTGTTCTCCAGCGCAAACCCCACCCCGACCAGTTTGCGCATAAGGCGTAAACCTGGTACGTGTTTGCTCAAAGAGCGCACCGTGCTACAGTGCCGGTGGAGACGATCAGCAAGAGGAAGGTTGCGCATTGAATAAGACACGCCGCGTCGCTTTACGCAAACGCCGCAAGCACAGCGCGAAGTTGCACGCGCGCGAACACCACGCGCCTGTTCCGCAGAAGGGGCCGCGCGCCGAGCGCCGCGAGCCACCGCTACTGCCGACTCTTGCCCTGCTACCACGGCCGAAACGGTAAGGCGAAGCGTCCTCTCCCGCTTCTGCGCTGACCTCCGCGGCGACAGCGGCGGGTGCTCATCGTAAGGTTATCCGGTCTCCGCGCGGGGCCACCCCGGCCCACCCGCTTCCGCATGCAGCTTCAAGCAGCTAGGAGGTGTCGCGTTGGCCGATCAGATGAGCGCTTCGGCGGCTGTTCCCTGCACCCACCGCTGGCGTGTTGCCACGCCGGTTGGCGATCGGTGCGTCGGCGTCTGTTGCCTGTGCGGCGCGCAGCGTTTCTTCACCAACGAGCGCCGGCCCTTCGGTCAGACCGCGCGCGCACACAAACCGGCGCCGCGTCTCAGCATCACCAGCGTGACGCCCGGCATCGCCGCCCTGTGCGCGCGTGTGGGAGAGAAGGCCGCTTCCTCCGCGAAGCCGTAAAGGCCGCGCTCCAACACGCGCGCTGCCGGCGCAGTGTCCTGGCTCCGCGGCCGGCGGCGCGCCTCCCGTTTTTTCGTCCGCCTTCCTCCTTCCTCCGGCGCGCCCGCGCGCTGCCGTCAACTGCGCGCGGCTGCTATCCTGAATGGCGCGCTCGTTGCGGAGGATGCTTGCGTGACGCAGATCGTTGAAGACGAGAAGCGCGCCGCTGCGCTCGCCGCTGTTCGCGCCGAAGTCCGTCCTGGCATGGTCGTGGGGCTGGGCACCGGCACGACCGCGCGCTACGTGATCGAAGAGATCGCCCGCCTAATCCGCACCGAACAGATGCCGCTGCGCGGTGTGCCATCGTCCATCGCTACCGCTAACCTCGCCCGCTCGCTCGGCATCCCGCTCGTCGACCTCGATCTCACCGTCGATGTCGCGATCGACGGGGCCGACGAGATCGATCCCCGCCGCAACCTGATCAAGGGCGGCGGCGGCGCGATGACGCGCGAGAAGTGCGTCGCGGTGGCCGCGCGGCGCTTCGTCGTTGTCGCCGACGCGTCGAAGCTCGTCGCGCGGTTGTCGCGGCCGGTGCCTGTCGAGGTGCTCGCCTTCGCCCTGCCGCTCGTTCAGCGCCTCCTGCGCGAGCGGCTGCCCGGCTGCGAGCCATTGGTACGGCGACAGCTTGGCGGCGCCCTCTTCATCACCGACAACGGCAACCCAGTGCTCGATGTGACGATGCCGCCCGAATGCGAGCCGCGTGTCGCCGCGGATGTGCTCGCGACGATCCCCGGCATCGTCGGCCATGGCTATTTCCTGGAGATGAACCCGATCGTCTACGTCGCCGGTCCGGACGGCGTTCAGACGCTCTCCTGAGCGGGCGAGAGGCGGTCGCGCAACCACGCCGCGGCCAGTTCGAGCGCCGCGTCGGTCACGGCGGCGAGATACCCCCGCCGCGAGCCAGGAAAGAGAAAGCGCTGCGTTCGCGTCCCCTCCGGCGTCGCCAGCGCGATAAAGACGGTCCCCACCGGCCGCTCTGCCGTGCCGCCCGCGGGCCCGGCGATGCCCGTCATCCCCAGCGCGATCGTGCTGCCGAACAGCCGCCGCGCCCCCTCGGCCATCGCCGCAGCCACTTCCCCCGACACGGCGCCATGCTGTGCAATCAGCTCGCCCGGCACCCCGAGCAGATGCTGCTTCGGCGCGTTCGCATAGGCTACAACCGCGCCGAGAAAGGCGCGCGAGCTGCCCGGCACGCTCACCAGCGTGCCGCCCACTCGCCCGCCGGTGCACGACTCCGCCAGCGCGATCGTCGCGCCGCGCTCCCGACACAGCGCCACGACCTCATCCTCGATCGCCACCGCACCCCCTCCATAACCCCAGCGTATCGCGCCACAGCGGCGCATGCCGCCCGCGCTTCAACTCCGCAACCAGGTCGGCTGTGGTACGCACAGGGTGCGCGAGCCTGGTCGCCGCACGGCCGATCTCGGCGAGTGCATGGCAATCGCTGCCGCCGATCGGCGGCAACGGCATGCCCGTGGCGAGGCGCAGCGCCGCCTCGTTCTGCGCGGGCGTATCGCTGCCGTTGATCCCCTCGACGGTTTCGAACAGCGCGCGGCGGGTATCGGGCGTCAACGCTGGCTGGCCCGGCCGCTGCGGATGCGCCAGCACGAGCACCGCCCCGGCGACGTTGGCGGCGGCGCGCAGCTGCGCAGCGATGTGAAAGAGTGGCGAAAAATGATCGAGACCGAAGGCGAGCACGTGCCCGACCTCGGTTGTCACCTCTACTCCGCGTAGCACCGGAAAGCCGTGTTCTGCCGAAAGCGCCGCCACATCCTTCTCATCCCAGAGCGTATCGTGCTCGGTTAGACAGACGGCGTCGAGGCCGAGACGGCGCGCGTGCGCGATCAGCTCAGCGACGTCGATCGCGCTGCACCCGGAGCGCGGCATCGTATGGCAGTGCAGATCGATCAGCATGCTGCCCTCGCGGTCTCGCCTTATGGTGCGCAGTAGCGCGGCAACGGGCAACACGCTTGCCAGGCGTGCCACCACCGCTCCACCATGCAAACGAAACATCTCTTCCGGCTCGGTCGTGTTTCTACGCGAAGGGCAGCCCACTGTGCGGGGTCGGCGTGGCGGTAACAGGCGACCGGCAGCGACTCGCGGCGGAGCGGGCGCGCCGCGACGGTGACGCGTCGTGAGCGATGCCGCGCCATGCCCGCCCGACAGCGACGAGGCGCTCGTCGCGGGCTTCGTGGCGGGCGACACGACCTGCTTCGAACGGCTGGTCGAGCGGTACAGCCGGGGTGTGTACAACTTCACCTACCGCATGCTGGGCAATCGCGCCGACGCCGAGGATATCGCGCAAGACATCTTCGTGCAGGTGTACCGCTCGCTGCCGCACGCCCGGCTCGATCTCCCCTTCCGCCCCTGGTTGTACGTTGTGGCGCGCAACAAATGCCTCGACTTCCTCAAACGCAAGCGACCGCTGCTTTTCAGCGAGACAGGCGATGCCGACGACGAGGGGGAAAGTTTCGCCGCGCGCGTGCCCGATCCGGAGCCGCTACCAGAAGAGCTGGCAGAACGCGCCGATCTGCAACGGCTTCTGCACGACGCCATCGCCGCACTGCCGCCAAAATATCGCCAGGTTGTCGCGCTGCGTTACAGCGCCGACCTCAGCTTCACCGAGATCGCGGAGACGCTCGGGTTGCCGGAGAACACGGTCAAAACGCACTTTCACCGCGCCAAGGCACTACTGCGCGCGCGCTTAGCGCACCTGGCGCAGGAGACACCCCAATGAAACGCGCCGGCGCGCTAGCGCGTGCTCAAGATAGGGGGCCAGGTTGATGAACGATCACGACGATCTCGAACGGCTGCTGGCCCGGCTGGAAGCGATCGAGCCGCCGCCCGATTTCACGGCGCGGGTGATGGCGCGCGTGCGCCGCGGCGAGGTCGCGCGCTGGCGACCATGGCAGCGCCTGTTGTTCGCGCTGCTCTACGTGGCGGCGCTGCTTGCGCTGGCCTTCCTCGCCTTCGCCACCGGCGCAGCGATGGAGCACCGCGGCGTGCGCGAACTCGTCCAGCTCGCAATGCGCGACATCGCCGTGGTGAAGGATTCGCCCGAGACGTACCTGCGCGCGCTAGTCGAGGCGATGCCCTGGATGCACCTGTTAGCGCTGGCGTTCGACGCCGCCGTGCTGGGGACAAGCACGTGGCTGCTGCTGCGTGCATCGCCGGCGCGTCCTCCGTCGGGCGCGCACGCCTGAGATCGAACACGCCGCGCGGAGCTGCGAGAACAGGCGACATCGATGAGCAACGCATGGGGATGGCTGGCACGGCACGAGCGCGCGGCGGCGCTGGGCAGCGCGCTGCTCGCCGTCGTGCTGATCGCGGGCGGGCTTGCGCTCGGCATGGCCACCTCTGGCGGTGCAAACGTACAGGCGGCAAGCTCGACGGCGATCGTCCAGCCAACGCGCCATTACCTTGTTGGTACCGTGGTCGCGCGCATCGCCCCGGGCCGAGCGATCGTGCGTGGCAAGTCGGGCCGCTTCTTCGTCGTGGTCTTCGACAGCGGAACGCAGGTGCGGCGCAACCGGCAGGATGTGCCGCCCTCGACCGTGCGGCGCGGCACACGCGTGATCATCCTCGGCAACCCGACGCCCCAGGGCTTCCACGCCGACAGCGTGATCGTCGTGGGCCAGACCCCGGAAGAGAAGCTGCCGGTCCGCTATCCGGTCGACGCTCCGCGCCGGTCGCTACCATCCAGAAGCGCCACGCCCCGGCCCTGAGCCTCCCCGGGCTATGATGAGAGCATGCGCACCCTCTCGCCGCGCGTGCTGGTCGTGCTTGCGATCGGCGTGCTGGCGGTTTCGACGGCCGCGATCATCATTCGCGAGATCGCCGCGCCCGCGCTCTCGATCGCGGCCTGGCGGTTGATCTTCGCGTCGCTACCGGCGCTCGGGCTGCTGCCGCTGCGCGGGCGCCGCGAGCTGCAGCACGTCGGGCGCAACGGCACCGGCTGGGCGATCCTCTCCGGCACCTGCCTGGCGCTGCACTTCATCGCCTGGATCGCCTCGCTGCAGATGACGAGCGTCGCCAGCTCGGTCGTCTTCGTCACCATTTCGCCGCTGTTCGTCGCCGGCATCGACGCACTGCGCGGCGAGCCGCCCTCTCGCCTGATGCTGCTGGCGATCGCCGTCTGCATCGCTGGTGGCACGCTGATCGGCAGCGCCGACTTTGCCCGCGGTGCCCGCTCGCTGCAGGGCGACCTGCTCGCCATCGCCGGGGCGTTCTTCGTCGCGATCTACTTCGCGATCGGCAGACGTCTGCGCGCCTCGCTGTCACTAACGACGTACACCGGCGTGGTCTACCCCGTTGCCGCGCTCCTGACGCTGGGCGCGGCGCTCGGCGCACGGCGGCCCATGCTCGGCTTCGACGCGACGACCTACGGGCTGCTGGTGCTGCTCGCGCTGGTGCCGCAGGTGATCGGGCATTCGTCGCTCAACTGGGCGCTGGGCTACCTTTCGGCGCCGTTCGTCGCAATCGCAGTGCTGGGCGAGCCGGTGATCTCGACCGTGCTGGCAGCGCTCGTGCTGAACGAGCGTCCCGGAGCGCTGCAGGCGTTCGGCGCGGTCGTGCTGCTGGCCGGTGTCTGGATCGCGCTGCGCGCCGAGCAGCGTGCCACGCACCTCGCAGACGTCCACTCGGGGGTCGCCGCCGCTGGCTCCTTGCCCATCACCGGCTATACTGAAGAGGCAATGCCACACGTGAGGCGGGTGGACGAGCGGTGAGGATGCTGCGCGCATTGTGGAACGAAAGCACCGTGAGCTTGCTGGCCGGCATCGCCGGCGGCGTGCTGCTGGGCTGGCTGTTGAGCCGCGGCGGCAACGGCTGGTTCGCGCCGGTGCCCTGGCTGGTGTACCTGATCGCGCTCGGCGCGATCACCGCGAGCATCTCGCTGCTCTGGCCTACCGCCCGACGCTCTGCCGAGCGGGCGTCCTCTCCCTCGCCAGACGCACCGGAACCGCAGCGGCCCCAGAACGGATGATGCGCAAACAGCTCACGCGACGCGACTTTCTCGCCCGCTTCGCCGGCAACGGCCTGCTCGCGCTCGGCGGCTCGCTGCTGGGCACGGCCGGCGCCTACGCGCTCTACCGGCAGCGCGCCGAAGCCGGGATTGCGCAGCTCAAACGCGGCACCCTTGTCGTCAGCGCGCCGGCGGCTAACCCGCCGCAGCAATCGCTAGGGGCCAACTCGCCGCAGCAATCGCCGGCGAAGGCAGCCGAACGAGGCGCCGCCGCGCCCTCGGCGCAGAGCGCAGGCCAGGCGTCGGTGACGGCTATCGCCGCCCCTTCGACCATTCCCGAGGATGCCCGCCCCGTGCGGCTGACGATCCAGGCGATCGGGCTGGTCAACGCGCCGATCGTGCCCACCGGTACCCGCGTCGAAAAGGGCGAGCTCGTGTGGGATGTCGCCGACCATGCCGTCGGCTATCTTGTTGGCACGGGCCTGCCAGGCCGGCCGGGCAATCTCGTGCTTTCGGGGCACATCAGCGCGCCGCTCAGCGGGCAGGGCAACATCTTCCACGACCTGCCCTCGCTAGCGAACAAGCTCGGTGCGCGCGTCGCCGTGCAGGCGGCGAGCGGCACCTGGTACTACTACCAGATCACCGGCACGGACGTCGTCCTGCCCACCGACAACTGGGTGCTCAACCCGACCCCGGCGCCGACGATCACGCTGCTGACCTGCTACCCCGACGGCGTGTACGACCACCGCTTCGTCGCGCAGGGAACGTACCTCGGCCACGGCTAGATCGCGCCCGCCTCTCGGAACGCGCCCTAGCCTTCCCCGTTGCCCCGTGCCGCCGCCTCTTCGAGCGCGCCGGCCGCCCGCTCCCATGCTGTAAGCAATGTCGCCAGCTCGCTTTCCGCCTCGGCGTAGACGCTGCCCAGCTCGCCCGCACGCGCCGCATCACCCGCCACGCCCGCGGCATCGATCTCGGCCGCCAGCGCGGCGATCCGCTCTTCGCACGCGGCGATCTCGGCTTCAAGGCGCGCCACCTCACGGCGCCGTTCCTCGACCACGCGCCCGTTCGACGGCGCGGTCGCCTGTCGTGGCCGCTCTGACCGTGGTGCGGCCGGCGTCTCCATCGGCGGGTCGTAGTATGCCCCCTCGCGCGCGTGGACGACGCCATCGGCGAGCAGCCAGGTATGCGTGGCGAGACGGCTGATCAGCCTCCGATCGTGCGTCACGAGCAGCAGCGTGCCATCGTACTCGCGCAGCACCTCCTCCAGCGCCTCGCGCGCGGCGATATCGAGGTGATTGGTCGGTTCGTCGAGCAGGAGCACGTTGAGCTCGGCAGCAGCTAGCCGCGCCAGCGCCAGCCGGCTGCGCTCGCCACCCGAAAGCGACCCGACGAGCTGCTCGACGGCATCGCCCCGGAAGAGAAAACGGGCGAGCAGATCGCGCGCCTCTTGCACGGTCAGCGGCGCGGCCGCGAGCATCTCCTCCAGCACCGTGCGCCGGTCGTCGAGGTGTTCGGTGCCCTGACGGTAATAGCCGGAACGCGCGTTCGCGTCCCAGAGTACCCGTCCCTCGGCAGGAGCATACTCGCCGAGCAGGGTGCGTAGCAGCGTCGTCTTGCCGGCGCCATTCGGTCCTACGATCGCGACCCGCGCGCCGCGCTCAACCTCGACACGCTCGGGGAAGCGCAGGAGCGGCGGCCCGCCGCCCGGTCGGACAACGCCCAGCCGTTCGAGCGTCAGCACGACCGCGCTCGTGCGGCCCGCTTGCCGCAGCCGGATACGCGCCGTCTGCTCGGGCGGCGGCGCGGTGAGCGCCTCCAGCCGTTCGAGACGTTTCTCTCGCCCCTGCGCC
>Ga0209061_1002745_pt1 | contig 21012 bp, 13 predicted proteins | sample Coa_R1_10_FD_187157 | JGI IMG/M metagenome (GOLD analysis project Ga0209061, IMG submission 187157) | Surface soil microbial communities from Centralia Pennsylvania, which are recovering from an underground coalmine fire - Coalmine... | ecosystem: Environmental > Terrestrial > Soil >...
TCTGCACCCTCTACCTCCAGACCCGCCATGCCCGCGCGCAGCTCGGTACGCAGCTTGCGTGAGCGCTCTGAGGCGCCGGCCGCGATCTGCGCGGTCGATCGTTCGCGGGTGAGCTCGGCGGCGAGCTCCCGGGCCGCGCGGCGCAGTAGGTCCCAGTCGATCACGGTCGGCCCCGCGGAGTCCCACTCGGCCTGGGCCCGCGGCTCGCTCTCACGGGCAGCGATCGCGCGGAAGATCTCGATCTCGTCGAATAGTGGCTCTCCCCAACCCCCGTCGGGGAGCCGCGGATAGAAGCGCCAGTGGGTCTCGCTCGTCTGGTCGCGGCCGGCAGGCGCGGCGAGCGCTACGAACGCGCCCGGGCCGTGGCCCCAACCGTCGGGCAGCCGCTTCACCGATGAGACTCCGAGGGGGATCGACTGCACCTTCTCCGCGCCCGCGCGGGCTAGGAACGCTTCGAGCGGATGGCGCATGTAGTCGGTTGAGCCGAGCGTCCAGGTACGCTCGACCTCGTCGAGCACCGAGGACTCGTCCGCGTACAGGCGACGGATCTGCTCGAGCGTCTGCGCCTGGCGGTCGGCGGCCAGCGGAGTGACCTGCTCATCGCCGAGCCCCAGGCCGTGGATGCGGCGGAAGCGCTCGTCCAGGCGCGCGAGCAGCCGGATGTGGCGCTCGAGCGGCTCGGGAGGCAAGAAGCTGACCAGGTGAATCAGGCGATGCGGGCTGCCGAGGCGGTCAATCCTTCCCGCACGCTGAACCGCGCGCTGCGGGTTGAAGTGCAGGTCGTAGTTGACCACAGCCTCGGCAAGCTGAAGGTTGTGTCCCTCGGCGAGGACGTCGGTTGAGACGAGCAGCAGAGGCTCCTCCTCGCCGCGGGCGCGCGCCGCCATCGCGTACTCCGCGTGCCGGTCTGGGTCAAACCACGCGGCAAGCTCGGCGCGACGCTCGGGCGCCACGCTGCCCTCGATCAGGAGGTTCGGGTGCCCGGCGTCACGGAGGCGCTCGCTCAGGTAACGCGCCGTGTCACGAAATTGGGTGAAGATCAGGGCTTTGCGGCCCGCGAGACCAGGGGCGCCCTTGCGCGAGTCGGCCGGGGGACGCGAAAGCGCCTCGATCAGCGCCGCGACCTTGCCGTCCTCCTCATCCGGCGGCAGCGCGCCAAGCAGGTCGGCGACGATCCGGCGGTCCCGCGCCAGCGCTTCGCGAATTCGATCGAGATCGTAGAGTTCCGCATCGGGCAGCTCTCCCATCGCCGCCAGCGCGGTATCCCACGCTTCGTCAAGGGGGTCACCAGCCTCGGGCTCCTCCTGCTCGTCGCGGTCGGGCAGCTGCGACTCGCGCTCGAGCAACCGCCGGACTTCGGCGCTTCCGCGCAGGTCCAGCAGGCGCGGTGGGTCGAGCTCCAGCGCCTCGCCGAAGCGCGCCATCACCGCGTTTACCCGCCGCAGGCTGCGCCGAATGGCAACTAGCGACGATTGGAAACGGATCAGCAGGCCAATCGCGCAGAGGGCGGCCAGCGAGCCAGGGCGAATCTCGAGGTCGCGATCCTCCTCGTCCAATACCCGGCCGTCGGAATCGAAGAGCTCCGGCTGCGCTGGGTGCCCGCACGCGTCGCGGCGGAAGCGCTCGAGGTCATAGGGCGCGAGCGCGAGCGACCGCAGCCCGCCGGCAAAGGTCTCGAACAGATCCTCGCGCCCGCCGTAGCCGTGATCGACGTGCGCGAGCCGCCGCTCGGGAAGGCGCACCGCCTCGATGTGCTGGCCGGCGGCACGGGCCTCCTCCTGGGCCCGGAGGATGTCCGAGCGGCTGCGCCGCACGAGCGATCGGTCGAGCACCGGGAAGGGATCGGCCTCACCTCGCTCGACCCGCTTGAGGTGCCGCTCGAAGTCGGCGATCTCCGGAGCCCAGACCGAGCGTTGATTCTTGGTAAGGACCCGCATCAGGTTGACGAGGTCCGCCATCCCGGTGTTCACCGGCGTCGCGGTCAAAAGCAGCACGCGCTTGTCCTCCGGTCGCTCACCGGCACGCACCAAATCGATCGCCTTGTGGAACCAGGTACCCCCGCCGCGCAGCCGGTGGGCTTCATCGATCACGACGAGATCGGCTCCCCCGTACCGGCTGGGCTGAAAATCGGTTCGCAGCCGCTGCATCGTGAGGATCTCGCACGCCCACAGCAGGCCCTTGTCTTCGAGCTCGCGCGTCCACATCTCCTCGAGCGAGCGCGGGACCACCAGCAGCACCGGCTTGCCGCGCCCGCGCCGCTCCTCGGTGTGGACGTAGAGGTAGTGGCTGATCACCGCCATCGCCACGTAGGTCTTGCCGAGCCCGACGGCGTCGGCAAGCAAGGCGCCACGGGCGCGGCGGTTGAGAAGCTGGATCAGCCGGAAGGCGGCGTCCTCCTGGAACCACCTCAGCGTGAACGCCGCCTGCTCAAGCGACGGCGGGCGGTCGGTGCCGTAGCGCTCCGCGAGCGTCTTGATCAGGACGTCGTAGGGGGAGTACTGATCGGAGATCAGCGGGGTGGCGCGCAGCTGCGCGATCAGCTCAGCGGTGTAGTCGCGCGCGCGCTCATCGTTCCAGTAGCCCTCAAACCACTCGGCGACCTCGGCCACCGGCTGGCGGTCCTGGCGCCAGCCGACCAGCTCGCGGTTGCGCATCAGCCCCCCGCCGGTGAAGTTGGCGCTGCCGATCCCGACCGACCCGTGAAGGATGTAGGCCTTCGCGTGAAGGAACCCCTCGCCCTCCCACAGCTTGACCACCGGCTCGCCCCGCTCGGCGTGGCCCTCGAGGAAGGCCAGGAGCGCGGCGACGTGCTCGGCCTCCGAGCGGCTCACAAGCCCGGGCGGCTCTGACTCCTTGCGGATCGCCTGGGCGACGAGGTCGGCGATCCGCGCCTCCTCCTGGCCAGCCTCCAGGTTGGCGACGTACTCAAAATCCTTTCCCAAAAGCAGCCTGAAGTCCTCCACGCGCTCGAGCGCCTCACCGACCGCCTGCCAGGCCGAGGGGGCGAAGTAGCCCGAGGCGACCCACAGCCGCGCCGGATCCACGGCGATCTCCTCCGCCAGCCGCGCGCCGACCGTCAGCCGGCTGTTGTCCGAGTAGGAGAGCGCAAGCGTATCGAGCCGCGCCATCAGCGCACCACCCACAGCTCGGCGTCGCGCGGGACGCGATACAGCCCACGCACGAAGCCGTCGAGCTCGGCCTCAATCGCCGCCAGCTCGCCACCGCCCTCACCGCGATCGTGTGCTTCCTTCGCGGCGAGCGCGGCGCGGCCGAGATCGGTCAGGCGCTCGGCCGCGCGGTCGGAGAGGACCGGGATCGGCAGGCGGCGGACATCCCCAATCTCGACGTGCATGCGCGAACCAAGGAAGGTGCGAAGTGTGAAATCAAGCACGGGTGCGTTGAGGAGCGCGAGCACGATCTCGCGCGAGAGCCAGTCAACAACCGGCGCAATAGTCGGTGCCTCGCTACTGAAGATGCCTCCCTCGGGGACCAATCGAGTACGCAGATAGCTCGCGACCCGGTTCCACGTCACCCCCCCCTGCCCCCAGAGCTCCTCGTTCTGGATCCGAGGCTTGCGGTAGGAGTCCTTCTGTCGGGCCCGGCGGCGCAGCAGCGCGACCGCCTCGCGTGACCAGTCGATCACGACCGGGTTCTCCCGCCGCCAGCGCGCCCCGCCCTCGTTCTCCGAGCGGTCGCCCTTCTCAAACGACACCCAGTGCACATCCCCAGCGATCCCGTGCTCGACCTCCTCTCGCTCAAGCCGCCGGGCGAGGATCCGCTCCCGCGGGGCGGTCCGGATCAAGCCGCCCTTCGGCCAGCCCAGCTCGCGGTCGGTGAACCTAAGCGCCACGTCCAGCAGCGCCTGCTCGACGCTTCGGCCGGCGTCAAGCCGCCCACGGAACAGCCGAGTGGGCGCCTCCCGCTCCAGCACCAGCGTCGCGAAGCGCTCGCGGCGGTAAAGCGCCTCCCTCGCCTCCTCGGTTCCCTCGATCGCGGCCAAGAAGCGTCGGTCGTCAGCCGTGGCGAGCCCCTGCCCGCCCTGAGTGACCAGTCCGAGGAGCACGAACTCGTCGTGCCGTCGCAGCCGCTCATAGAAGCCCGCCGTCCGGCGACCGCGCTTCCACTCCTCAAGCCGCCCGGTCTCCGACAGCATCGACCAGTCTCCACCCGAGCTGGCGTTCCAGCGCGAGAGCTCGTCCCACAGCGCGCACCGCTCGAAGCTGTCGAGCAAGCGTCGGGCCTCGCCGCTGGGACGAAAGAGCGGGCGGTGAGGAAGCCGCCGGTACTCGGAGCGGGGCACCACCCAGAGCTCGGAGGCGCCGATGGCGTAAGGCGCATCGGCGGGCTCGTGCGGAGCGGATGCCCCCGCCAGGTCGGCTGGAGGGCGGCCGTGGTTCTCCACCCATCGCAGCGCGTCGTCCGGATCGGACAGGCGGGTCGCGACGATCACCCCTCCGTTGACGGCCTTGCCCTCAAAGCAGCGGGTCCGCGCCGCAGCGAGCACGTTGACGCGCGCGTCCGGGTCAAACAGCTGGCGACGAAAATCCTCAGCGTCGGTGCTGGTGAAGATCGAGTCGTTGAAGATCATCGAGACCGTGCCGCGTTGCTGGTGGGCGAGCTCGAACGCGCGCTTGCCGAAATGGATCATCAGGTCATAGGTGCGGCCGTAGTGGCGCTCAAGGTCAGCCAGGTAGGAGGCGTCGAAGCGCTTGGGGGCCTCTTTGCGCCCGACATACGGCGGATTCATGATCACGATGTCCCACCCACCGGCCCCGACCACGTCGGGAGCGCTGAACGCCGGCAGAAACGCGGGGAATACCCTGTCACGCGAGGCAAAGCGGGCACGCCACGCCGGCAGCTGCTCGAGCGTCGCCTGTGCCTCCTGCTGGGCTTGGCGCCCACGACGCGTCTGGCGCGCGCTCGCGCCGGCCTGCTCGAAGATGCGCTCAACCACTGCGTCTTCCGCGCCCTGGAGCTCGTCGCGCAGACGGCCCTTCTCGGCAGGGTCTGAGGCCTCGAAGTAGCGCTCTCGCAACACCAGCAGCTCGCGGGGATCCGGGAGATCCAGCCCCAGCGACCAGGTCCCCGAACGCGTCTGCTGGACCTCGATCCCACCGACGAAATCGCGCAGCGAGTCGCCGCAGACCGTGCGGTATTCGAGGTTCGGCAACGGGTGCGGGTGGTCCGAGGCCTCCTCAACGAGCAGCGACAGCCACAGGCGCAGGCGGCAGAGCTCGATCGCCGTTGGGTTGACATCGACCCCGAACAGCGAGCGTTCGATCATCTCAAGCCGCCACGTGCGCAGCTGCTCAGGTTCGGGCTCGCGCCCTTCGATCGCCAGATGGGCCAGACGGCGCAGACGCATCATCTCGCTCATCAGACCGAGCAGGAACGCACCCGAGCCGACCGCGGGGTCGATCGCACGCAGCTCACGAACGGCGGCGTCGATCCGGCGGGCGAGCACGAGCGCGCGCTCCGCACCTTGCTCCTCGGCGATCTGCGAGAGCATCTCGTCGAACACGAGCAGCTCGCGCGCTTGGTTCTCGCCGAGGCCCGCCTTGTGCGCCAAGTAGGGCACGAGCGCCTCGCGGCACATGAACTGGACCACCGGTCGTGGCGTGTAGACAGTGCCCTCTCGGCGCATCTCCTCCTCGGAGATCAGGTTCTCGAACACGCGGCCGAGCATCTCCGGGTCGACCGCCACCTCGCTCTCGTCCGCGGCCTCCTCGGCGACCGTGAACGTCCAGCCGTCCAGGAACCCAAGCAGGCCATCGTCGGTTGAGAACAAATCGTCGGCGAGCGGCAGCGATACCTCCCCGTAGTGGCGCTCGAACAGGCCACCGTTGAGGAACGGGATCCCCTCGCGCCGCCATTCCTGCGGACGATCGGGCAGCGGCGTTGACAGGGCGTCGTAGAACAGCGGCTCGAGCACCCGCTCATAGAAGCGGCCATGGGCCATGTTGCGTCGGAACGCGAGCGACAGCCAGCCTCGCTCGCCCTCAAGAAGGCCCTTGCGCTGCAAGAAGTAACAGAAGAGGATCTGGGTGACGATCCGCAGAGCCACCCGATCTGCTCCACCGGCTCGCTCGATCCCCGCGCGCACGGCCGAATCACGCTGGCTCGCCGCGCGCACGGCGGCAAGCAGCTGCTCATGCTGCTCACTCAGGCCGGCGAAGAACCGCTTCGTGACCCGCTCGACATCAAGCGCCGCATCAATGCGGTCCTGCGTCCCGACGTCATTCCCCTCCTCCCAGCGCAAGCCACGGACAACCTCGGCGTCGTGGGCGGTGGGGTGCTCGACATCAACCGTCAGCTTGCGCACCGACACGGCACCCGCGCCCCCCTCGATCAGCCGTGGACGGACGACCAGAAACTCACGCCAATCCCGGCGGCCGTCGCGAACCCCGATCAGCGCCAGCGGACGGTCGTGAAACTGCTCGACCAGCCGTCGGCCCAGCGTCCGTAGCGACCGCGGCGCCCGGTCCAGCTCAGCGATCAGCACGCCGTAGCCCCTCGCTTGCGATCGATCACTACGGAGTCGCAAGGCCTCGGCACCGTCGAGTCCCAGCGCCGCGCCGTCATGCGGCAGCGCCTGCGCCTCATAGCCGAGCAGACGGAGCAGGTCGACGGCCGCGTCAGACGACCGGACCGTCCTCAGGTTCATCGTCGTGATCGCGCTCACGATCCGGACCGGCCCATCATTCGTTTCTCTGGCTGCCCAGCTGATTCGTCGAGCCCTCTAAGACGGCCTTCGTCGACGAGCGGGTCCTGTTGGCGCGGTGATAACTGTCTCGCTCTGAGGACGCGATCGGTGCCCTCATCCCGCCGCGAGAGAGGCGGCGGCAACCATGACCCGCAAGGAGCAGCCGCAGTTCCAGCGCCGCCTCCGGCGGGCGTACTCCCGTTTTGGCGACGGCCTTCCGAGACCGTCACCAAGTCGGGAGTGGATGATCGACGGGTCAAGGGGAATCGCTCGATCAACATGGACCGGGAAGAGTCTCGGTCATATACAACAAGCGTCGGCCACGAGCAATCAGCGAAGGCGGATCATCGAGAGACCCGCCGGTTCCCTCTAGTCCGGCCGGTTGCGACGAGCCTGTGCGCCCACTCCTCGATTTCGGGGCGAAGCCAGAGCATGCACCGTCCGCGGCCAAGGTTCACCACGGGGCGAGGCATGTCGGCATAACGGTGCCGGTAGACGCTGACGTTATTCGGGTGCGAGAGGCCGAGGATCGCCGCGACGCCGCGAGCATCGATCAAGTCTTCGGTGGGGACGACGGGTGCCACGTCGGCGAGCGTATCTCCCAGTTCGGATCCGTCCGGCAGGCTATCTAGAATAACCACCAATACAAACAAGTTGCCCCGGCGGTGTTGCAGCACCCCGGGGCCCGGCCGGAACCTGAGAAGGAGGTCCCGACATGCAGAAGGCTACGCCGTCGCCTCTCGACGAAGTGCGAGGCAAGGCGACCATCACCATCGAGCAGACCGCGAGGCTGCTCGGCCTCGGACGGACCGCCGCTTACGACGCCGACGAGCTGCCCACACGGCGCCTCGGTCGCCGGCTGCTCGTTCCCGTGCCCGCCCTGCTCGAGTGGCTGGGAGCGGCGTGATGCAGGGCCACATCCACAAACGCATTCGGATCGGCCGCGACGGCAAGGAGGCCGTGCGCTGGTATGTCGTCATCGATCTCGGCTGTGGCGAGGACGGGCGCCGGCGTCAGAAGTGGCACGGCGGCTTCGGAACCCGGCGGGAGGCCGAGGCCGCTCGGGCGAAACTCGTGACCGAGATCAACACCGGCAGCTATGTGGCACCCGGCAACACGACGCTCGGTGAGTGGATCGAGCGCAGCTGGCTGCCGATGACCGAGCCGCGGGTAAAGCCGTCGACGTTCTTCTCCTACAAGCGGAACCTGGAGCTCCACGTGATCCCCGTTCTCGGGCGGAAGCGCCTGCAGCAGCTGATCCCGCCGATGCTCAACGCGCTCTACGCCAACCTAGCGGCCGGATCGGAAACTCGAAAGCCACTGAGCACGAAGACGATCAGCTACGTCCACTCGACGCTGCACAAGGTGCTCGCCGACGCCGTGGATGCCGGTCTGCTCGGCCGGAACGTGGCTGCGAACGCCAAGCCGCCGCGTCCGTCCCGGAGGGCCACCGGCGGCCTCAACGCCTGGGAGCCTGACGAGCTGGCGAGGTTCTTGGAGGTGGTCAAAGGCACGAGGCTGGAGGCCATCTGGCGGCTTGCCGCGATGACCGGAATGCGACGCGGCGAAATTCTCGGCCTGCGCTGGCGCGACGTCGACGTGGACCGCTCGCGCCTGTCGGTCCGCCAGGCGCTGGTCGCCGTTGGCTACGAGGTCATCCACTCGACGCCAAAGAGCCACTGCGCGCGGGTGATCGACCTCGACGCCGAAACCGTCAGGCAGCTGCGCGCGCATCGCGAGCAACAGGACGCCGAGCGGGTCGAATGGGGCGTCGACTACCAGGACCAGGACCTCGTCGTCGCCAAGGAGAACGGCGAGCCGACCCACCCGCACACCTTCAGCCGATCCTTCGAGCGGCTGATCGTCAAGGCCGGCCTGCGGCCGATCCGCCTCCACGACCTGCGCCACACGCATGCCACCCTGGCCCTGAAGGCAGGCGTCCCGGTCAAGGTGATCTCAGAGCGCCTTGGCCACGAGTCGCCGGCGTTCACGCTCAAGCAGTACGCCCACGTGATCCCCGGCATGCAGGCCGAGGCTGCCGCCCAGGTCGCGGCGATGATCGACGGTCCGCCACGGTCCGTTTGACATCCGTTTGACACGGCCCGCGATCCCCGAGTCCGCCGCAACGACAAAGGCCACCTTGCGGTGGCCCTTGAGGTCTCGGTCGGCCGGTGTTTCCAGGGCTTTTTGAAGCTCTAGCTCCTGGTCGGCCGGGATAGCGGGGGCGGGATTCGAACCCGCGACCTTCGGGTTATGAGCCCGACGAGCTACCAGACTGCTCCACCCCGCGGTGCTCCCCTATTGATAGCACAACACGAGGGGCTTTCAAGGCCCCGGAGAGCGATCCGGGGGGTTCGCTGCACCAGCCCGCTCCTGCACCCGAGGTTGGCGCGCCCAAGCAGCTGCGTCGGGGCCCGCGTCCGCAGCACCGGCGGCGGACAGCGGCGGCACGCGACGGCCGCCGCCACCTCCGCAACTGCCGCAGAACCGTTGCAGATTTGCCGCAGAGCCTTGACGCCTTGGTCTTGTTCCGTTGCAGCGCCGCGGTGCACGCTTTCAGCCATGGCAACGCTAAAGCAGAAGATCCAAGCTGAGCAGGCGACGCGGGCGCTCCTGGAGGCCGCAGACCTGCCCGACCCCGACCGAGTTGAGTATGGCCACGGCTGCATTCGGCTGTTCTGGGAGGAGCAGAAGGTGGTGCTGGTGATCGACATCGACGCGCCGCCGGAATGCGGCGAAGCGGCCGCTCAGGATGGTCAGGGCGTGGGCATCCCCGACCTGCCGCCGGGCTGATCGCTTCCTCAAGACCTCCACCCGCGGCGTGAGCCTCCCCGCATGCCCTCCGGTTTTCCGTCCTCACCCGCTGAGGCATACCGAGGCGGCCACTGGCAGGCGCCGCTTGGATCAGGACCCGGCGCGCCACTCAAGACCACGACCCGGCAGCCGTCGCGCCGGCCAGCGCCCGGCAGGCACCGCTCAGGCCAGAACCCCGGCGGTCGCCACTCAAGACCAGACCACGACCCGACGGCGTCGGGCCGGCCAGCCCCCGCCAGGCACCGCCCAGGCGGACCGCCAGGCACCGCCCAGGCACATCGCCAGGCACCGCCCAGCCGGACCGCCAGGCACCGCCCAGGCGGACCGCCGGGCGCCGGTCAGGCCAACGGCTGACGAGCGCCGCGCAGCACCGCATCCAGCAGACCGGGGAAGCGGGCATTGAGGTCATCGCGACGCAGCGAGCTGACGCGCTTGGTTCCCACCACGCGCTGGTGGATCAATCCCGCCTCGCGCAGCACCTTGAAGTGGTGCGTGCAGGTCGACTTGACGATCGGCAGATCGAAGCTGTTGCACGTGCGCTCGCCCCCGTCGGCCGCCAGCTCGCGAATGATCCGAAGGCGCATCGGGTCGCTGAGCGCGTGGAGGACGGTCGGCAGGTCGAAATCGGCAGCCGAAGGATGATCAAGCGGCGCGGCCTCCTCGGCGGCAGATCCCCGCCCCTCTCCGCCAGTTGCCCGCCCCTCTCCGCCAGTTGCCCGCTCCTCACCGCCAGTTGCCCGCTCCTCTCCGCCAGTTGCCCGCTCCTCTGCGTCAGCAGATCCCGGATCCTCTTTGCCGGCTCCGAACTCCTCGCCGACCGCCGCCGTCTCGCCACCAGGTTCGGTCTGCCCCTCACCGCGCCCCGCTTGCCCCTCGCTGCCCCCCGCTCGCCCCTCGCTGCCACCAGCTCCATGCTCACCACTCCCGGCTAGCAACCCACCGTCGCCAGGACGCGCGGGGGTCTCACCCTCGGCCCGGCCGCGCGCCCGGTCGCGCGCCTCACCCTCGCCCCCCCGGCTTCCGGTCAGACCTTCGTCCCCATGGCCCCTCGACCCATCGTGCCCCGCGTGCCCCGCGTGCCCATCTTCGGCCCCGTCCACCGGCCCCCCCGCCCCGTTTGCGCCGCCGCGCCGCCGTTCAGTCGACCTGCGCCGCCGCGTCGTCGTCTCCCCTGTAGACGCTGCCATCACTCCTCCCATTGTACGACAACCATCGAACTACCTGCTAACATGTTCGATGATCATCGTACTCGATCCAGAGGAGGCTCATGCCGGAGGCGAGCAGGATGCAGCAGGGGGAGGTCAGCCGGCAGGAGCCGGAAAACGCGCGGGGCAACGCCCACTTGGGCCGCACAGCCCCTGCTGTCGCCGCCCCCGCCACCAGCCCCGCTGAGGCCGCCCACCTGACAGCCCCCTCCGAGCACCCCCACCCGCACACCCCCACCGACCACCCCCACCTGACCGCCACCCTGCTCCTGTCCTGCCTGGCGCAGTTCATGGTGATCCTCGACGTGTCGGTGGTGAACGTGGCGCTGCCCTCGATCCGGCACGGGCTCGGCTTCTCCGAGGTCGACCTCCAGTGGGTGGTCAACGCCTACACCGTCACCTTCGGCGGCTTTCTGCTGCTCGGCGGCCGGATGGCGGACGTGCTCGGCCGCCGACGGGTGTTCATCGGCGGGCTGATCCTGTTCGCGCTCACCTCGCTGGCCGGCGGACTGGCCCGCTCGCAGGACTGGCTGATCATCGCCCGCGGCGCGCAGGGACTGGGCGGCGCGATCATCGCCCCCGCCTCCCTGTCGATCCTCACCACCACCTTCCCCGAGGGACCGGCCCGCAACCGCGCTGTGGGGATCTGGGGGGCGATGGGCGGCGCGGGCGGCGCCGCGGGCGTGCTGCTCGGCGGAATCCTCACCGACCTGCTGAGCTGGCGCTGGATCCTGTTCATCAACGTGCCGATCGGGCTGGCGGCGGCGCTGCTCACCCTCCACTACGTGAGCGCCCGGGGCGAGCACCGCCACCGCGGCAGCTTCGACCTGCTGGGGGCGCTCACCGCGACCGCCGGACTGTCGGTTCTCGTCCTGGGGATCGTGCGCACCGACACCGTCGGCTGGGGCTCGCCGCAGACGGTGGGCGTGCTGGTCGGCGGGCTGGCCCTGCTGGGCGCCTTCCTGGCCATCGAGGGCCGCTTCGCCAGCGCGCCGCTGATGCCCCTGCGGATCTATGCCTCGCGCAGCCTGAGCGCGGCCAACATCGTGATCTTCCTGGTCGGCGCGGCGGTGTTCGCGATGTGGTTCTTCGTCTCGCTGTATCTGCAGCAGGTCCAGGGCTACTCGCCGATCAAGGCCGGCGTGGCGATCCTGCCGATGAGCCTGTGCATCGTCGCCGGCTCCGCCCTCGCCTCCCGGGCGGTGGCCCGAGTGGGCGCCAAGAGTCTGCTGGTGGCGGGAATGGTGCTCCAGACCGCGGGCCTCGTGCTGTTCAGCGACATCTCCGCCGGCGGCAGCTACCTGGGGGAGGTGCTGGTGCCCTCGCTGCTGGTGGCGGTCGGCATCGGCCTGGCGTTCGTGCCGGCCACGATCGCCGCCGTCAGCGGCGTGGCCGCCCCTGAGGCGGGCCTCGCCTCGGGCCTGGTCAACACATCGCGCATGGTCGGCGGGGCGCTCGGGCTGGCGATCCTGGCCGCGCTGGCCACCTCCCGCACCGACCACGCGCTGCACGCGATCGGGCCGCACCCCGGCCTGCACGCCGCCCACGTCGCGCTGACCAGCGGCTTCAGGCTCGCGTTCCTGATCGCCGGTGCGTTCGCCGCCGCGGGGGCGCTGAGCGCGGCGGTCGGGCTGCCGCGCCTGCCCCGCCGCCCATCCTCGCCCGGCCACCGCCCCGCCGCGGTGGAGGCGTAGCCACCGGCCCGCCGGCCGCCGCCGCCCGGGCTCGGCGATCCCCGCCCCCAGCCGGCCGCCGCCGCCCGGGGCGCGGCGACCCCCGCCCAGACCGGCGCCGCCCCACCCCGCACACCCGCCCCACGCCGCACCCCACCCCCGCCCCGACCCCCACCCCAGCCCACCCCCACGCCCGTCCATCGGGAACAATGCGCGCCCGTGGCGCGCTGTTTTGTGACCCGCCAGCTGCCGGGGTCGGCGCTCGACCGGCTCAGGGCCGCCCACGAGGTGGAGGTCTGGCCGAAGCCCACGCCTCCCCCGCCCGCGGAGCTGATCGAGCACGTGCAGGACGCCGAGGGCCTGCTCAGCCTGCTCTCCGATCGCATCGACGCGCAGGTACTGGCCGCCGCTCCGCGTCTGCGGGCGATCTCCAACTACGCGGTGGGCTACGACAACATCGACCTGCGCGCGGCGGCCGCCCGCGGCATCCCCGTCGGCCACACCCCCGATGTGCTCACCGACGCCACCGCCGACCTCGCCTTCGCCCTGCTCCTGGCCGCCGCCCGCCGGCTGCCCGAGGGGATCGAGGAGGTGCGCTCCGGGCGCGCCCCCACCTGGGACCCGCTGCACAACCTGGGCGCCGACGTCCACGGCGCGACGCTTGGGATCGTCGGCTTCGGCCGCATCGGCCGGGCGGTGGCCAGACGGGCCGACGGGTTTGAGATGACGATCCTCACCACCAGCTCCAGAAGCCGCCCGGGCGCCCTCGAGGAGCTGCTCGAGCGCTCTGACTTCGTCTCCCTGCACTGCCCGCTCACCGCCGCCACCCACCACCTGATCGACGCCGCCGCGCTGGCCCGGATGAAGCCGAGCGCGATCCTGATCAACACCGCGCGGGGAGGGATCGTCGATCAGCGGGCGCTGGCCAACGCGCTGCACGACGGCACGATCGCCGGGGCCGCGCTGGACGTCACCGACCCCGAGCCGCTGCCGCCCGATGACCCGCTGCTCGCCGCCCCCAACCTGATCATCGTCCCGCACATCGGCTCGGCCACCCGAACCACCCGCGAGCGGATGGCCGACCTGGCGGTGGACAACCTGCTGGCGGCGCTGGCCGGACGGCGCATGCCCCACCCCGTCCCCCTCGCCGGCTGACCGATGCGGGTGGCGGTCGTCGACATCGGCACCAACTCCACCCGGCTGCTGGTGTGCACGGTGGAGGGCGAGCGGGTGACCGCCGAGCTCGAGCGCCGCTCGACCGTCACCCGCCTCGGCGCCCGGGTGGACGCCAACGGCCGGCTGGATGAGCAGGCGATGCAGAGGGTGTTCGCCACGCTGGAGGAGTACCGCGCGCTGATCGACCGCCACCGCGCCGACGTCGCCCTGGCCGTCCTCACCAGCGCGGTCAGGGAGGCCGCCAATGGGCGGGCGTTCGCCCGCGAGGTGGAGCGGCGCTACCGGCTCGCGCCCCACATCCTGAGCGGCGATGAGGAGGCGCGGCTGACCTTCCTGGGGGCGACCAGCGAGCGCGACGCCGACGATCCTCGGCCGCTGGTGGTGGTCGACATCGGCGGCGGCTCGACCGAGATCGTGACCGGCCGCGGGCACCGGGCCCGCTTTCACGTCTCCACCCGCGCGGGCGTGGTCAGGCAGACCGAGCGCCACCTGCACTCCGACCCGCCCACCGAGGCCGAGCTCGAGCGCGCGCGCCAAGACGTGCGGGCGGTCCTCGCCGACGGGGTCCCGCGGGAGGAGCGCAGCGCGGTCGAGCACGGGATCGCGGTGGCGGGCACGGCCACGTCGCTGGCCGCCATCGACCAGGAGCTCGACCCCTACGACCCGAGCCGGGTCCACGGCCACCACCTGAGCCGCCGGCGCTGCGGCGAGCTCCTCGCCCGCCTGGCCTCGCTGCCGCTGGCTGAGCGCCGCCGCGTGCGCGGTCTGCACCCGGACCGCGCCCCGACGATCCTCGCCGGGGTGATCATCCTGCTCGAGGTGATGGCGCTGTTTGGCCTCGAGCAGATCGAGGTCTCAGAGCACGACATCCTGCGCGGCGCGGCGCTGGGGCTAAAGCCGCCGGAGGCCGCGAATTCCCGCTCCTAGCGGGTTTTTCCGAAAATCCGCAAAACGCTCACTGGACGAATGTTCGATTGCCAGGAGGCGCTCCGCGGTGGCATCATCCCGCGCGGGGTTAGGTTCGCCTAGCTCCCACATAGGCTCGGGCGAAGCCGCAGACATCGGCGCCTCCCGCCGTCCGGGCCAATCTAAACCGGCCCATTCTGGTACGTACCCCTGCCCGTCCTGATTGGGCCAAACCTGGATCGGAAGCCGCCCGCTGAAAATGCGGGCGGTTTTCGTTTTCGCGCCCGCCGCCGCCCCGCCCGCCTCGCCCGCCTCGCCCGCCGCCGCCTCGCCCGCCTCGCCCCGCCGTCCCGTCCGTCGCCGCCCCGGGCCGCCGCCGCGCCGATAACCCCGCGCTTAGGTCGCCGACTAGCATGGGCCGCGTTCCCGATACCGCGACGCGAGGAGGTTCAGCGGTGGAAGCTGTGACCCTGCAGACGCCGTCGGGCGACCACCTGCAATTCGACCAGCTGTGCGCGGAGGTGGACGAGTTCGAGCCGCTGCCCGCCGTCTCCAGCGGCCCGCTCGAGTACGAGGAGGACGCGGAGGAGACGGGGCTGGACGACCAGATCCTGGCCGCGCTGGTCTCCCCGGCGTACTGATTTTTGGAAAAACAGCCCGCCCCTTTTGGGGGCGGGCTTTGTTTTTTGCGCCCACCGCTGTCGAGAGCGTCCTCCCGCTCACCGTCTTCCGCGCGACGTCCCGCTCACCCCTCACCGTCCGCCGGGGGACGCTCCGCCCGCCTTCTGCCGGGGACGTCTGTTTTCAACCCTCACGCTTGCCGGCTGACTTTGGGGGACTCGCCGTTCCAAACCCCGGGTTTTGGGGAAAAGAAGAGGAGGACCGGGCGCAGGCTGGCCCGGCCCGAGTGACCCTTATCCAGGTAGGGAGGCATCCATTGCCGCAGGTTCCACCGCCGAAACGGCATCCGTATGACCAGTGGTCGCCGGACGCGAGGGCGCTCGATCTGGTGGGCGACAAGTGGACGCTGCTGATCATCCGCGATCTCGCGGCCGGGCCGCGCCGGTTCGTGGAGCTCCAGCGCGTGCTGCCCGGGATCTCCACCGAGCAGCTGCGCTCACGGCTCAACCGGATGGTCGCCGACCAGATGCTCACCCGCAAGCGCTTCCGCGAGGTTCCCCCCCGCGTCGAGTACGCGCTCACCGACCGGGCCCGCAGCCTGATGCCGGTGCTCGGCGAGCTCGCGCGCTGGGGCTATGCCTGGGCCTGGGGGCCGCCCCGGGACTCCGAAACGGTCGACGTGGGGGCGATCTTTCGCCTGGCGCCCGCGTTGATCCCGCCCAACGGGAGCATCGGCACGGTCGAGTTCGCGGTCCACGACGGAGAGCGGCGGCTGTGCTACGCGTGCACGATCTCCCCCGAGGGGGTGAAGCTCGAGGAGCGCGAGGTGCCGCGGGCGGACGCCCGGGTGGCGGGCACGCGCAGCGACTGGATCCGCGCCCTGTCCCCCGAACGCGACGATCGCGGGCTCAAGATCACCGGCGACGCCCGCCTGGCCCACAAGCTCCTGAGGGGGCTGCTGGCCGAGGGCTCGGGCGCCCGCCCCGCCGCCGCCGCCACGGAGCTGCGCAAGGGCGGGGGCGGGGTGAGCGGCACCGAGACCGTCGCCGCGTAGGGCGCGTCCGGGCACCCACTCCCGCCCGCCCGAGCCGCCGACGGACGTGTGCCGCTCGGCCCTCAGTGGCTTGAGTAGTGCGCCGCGGCGATCGACGGGACGTGGTATTGCCCGGGTGAGCCGGGCAGCACCGGCTGGGTCCAGCAGGCCTGCTGGGCGCTCGCGCCCGTCTCGCTGGGATGGTTGCCGCCGGTGTTGCGGCAGTCCCAGGCCGGCAGGCCCCAGTCACCCGGATAGTGCCCGCCGGCGTTGAAGATCTGCGAGAGCCACAGCGAGCTGGGGTACGTGTTGCCGCGGTTGTTGGCGTCGCGGTTGGGATAGAAGGACAGGGTCTCCGGCCCGCTGGGGCCGAACTGGCGCAGGTAGTGGCCGGTGCCGCCGCCGCCGAACGTGTTCGTGCGGGCGAAGAAGCTGACGCCGCCGTTTGAGATGAAGTCCGAGGTCAGCTGCTGGTGGCCGGCCAGCCAGACCAGGATCGGGTTGAGCTGCTCCAGGAACGGCCCCAGGTTGTCGAGCAGCCCGTTGGGGTTCTGGGCCGGGTAGCCGGCCAGCCCCTTGAGGATCCTCTCGGTGGCGGGCAGCCCGGTCTGTGAGACGGTGACCAGCGGCCCGAGCTGGACGAACAGATGGCGCAGGTAGGGCGAGAGCCGGTTGACCGCGGCCAGCGTCGGGGTGAGCTGCTGGGCGACCGGGATCAGCCGCCGGACGACCGGGTCGGCGTTGAGCGAGAAGCTCTGCAGGGCGGCCATCGTCAGCCGCTGCTGGGTCAGGAAGGTCGGGAAGATGTGGAAGATCTGGGACAGGGCCACGTTGTTGGCCGCCAGCGTGCCGAACGTGGTGTCGCCGGCGGTGATCAGATTGCGCAGCGCCGCGGGGTCGCGGTTGAGGGCGGCGAACGTGGTGCCGCCGTTCTGCACCAGCGAGACCACGGCGCTCTGCTCGATGTCGAGCACCTGCATCAGCTGGGAGAGGTTGACCGCGAACGTGGGCAGGTTGCCGAGCACGTCGTTGAGGTTCTGGTCGTTGCCGGAGACCGCCTTGGCCAGCTCCTGCTGCCAGTCGCGGAAGGCGCTGCGGGTGCTGCGGTCAAACGTGTTGAACACCTGGTCGAGCTGCACGGCCGGCATCACCTGGGCGTCGGGCAGCCGGCCGCCGTCGGGCAGCGGCGGGCTCTTGGGCGACCCCGGCGAGAGCTCCACGTAGGTCTCGCCCAGGAGCGTCTTCTCGCGCAGGATCGCCCGCGTGTCCCGCCGGATGGGCGCGTACTGGTTGTCCATCTGGATCGTGACCAGCGTCCGGTTGGCGCGCGGGAAGTCCTTCTCGCTGACCACCGAGCCCACGTTCACCCCGGCGATCCGGACGTTGGCCCCGGTGTAGACGTTGAACGCGTTCGGGAACGCCACCTGGAAGCGGTAGCCGCGGGGGTTGAACGGCATCGTGCCGCCGAACGACAGCCACAGGAACAGCAAGAGCCCGAGGCAGGCCAGCGCGAACAGCACCATGGTGGCGATGCGTGAGGCGGGAGGGCTGCCGGTCTGCATCAGTTGGTCGGGAGCTTGGGGAAGAACAGCTGCTTGGCCGCCGCCCCGCTGATCAGCGAGGAGATCGCCGGCGCCTGCGTGACCAGCCGCGGGTTCTGCTGATAGCGGGCGTAGGCGGCCTGGGCGGCGGAGGCCTGGGTCGGGCACAGCGTGCTGTTGGTGAGCAGGTTGGCGACGCCCAGCACGGCCGCCGAGCCGGGGATGTTCTGGGCGATCTGCGACAACGACGCGCAGCTGGCCTGAAGGAACAGCTGGCGGAAGTCGCCGTTGGCATCCTGGGTGGCGAACACGCTGCGCGCGTTGTGGCTGCCCCAGGCCAGCCACCACAGGTAGCCGTGCTGGCCGCCGCCCGGGTGGTAGCCGAGGTCGTTGAACAGGTGGTTGAGCACGTTGAACGTGCGCGACAGGTTGGGGGTGGCCTGGGCCAGGTTGATCGACGCCGGGCGCAGCTTGCGCACCAGCGGCCGGGCGGCGATCACGAACGGTCGGATCTCGGTGCGCAGCACGGGGGTGATCGGCCGCGCCAGCGCGATCGTGGCCGCGTTGGCGGCCGGGATGGCGGAGACGGCCGGGAGCAGGTTGTGCGCCGCCGGCGCCAGGATGTCGGCGAACCGCTGGACCTTCTGGAGGGTGATCGTGGCCTGCTGCAAGGTTCCCGGCAGGTCGGCCACCGCCCGGCTGACGTTCTGGTTGGCGTCGGCAAAGGCGGCGAACACCTTCGAGGAGGCGTCGACCAGCTGGACGATCTGCGTCTGCTTGACCGCCAGGGCGGCGTTCAGCACCCGCAGCGAGTGGATCAGGCTGCGCAGCGCCGCCCCCCGCTCGGCCACCACCGAGTTCAGCCGGGCGAGGTCCTGGTGGGTGGGCAAAAACCGCTCGAGCACCCCGGCCAGCTCGCTGCCGCCGGGGGCCTGCAGGCCCGGACCGGCGCCGTTGACCAGCAGGTCGAGGTACTGGCGGGTGTCGGCGTCCAGCGAGGAGAGGATCTCGTCCGGGTCGACCGGCGGGTTGGTGTTGGCCACCGGGATCGTGTATCCGGCCGGCGCCACCGGAGAGTTGCTGGTGCCCGGATCGACCTCGAGGAACATGTCGTCGAGGCCGGTCTTCGGGCGCAGAAGTACGGTCGCGTCCTTATGAATGAGGCGACGGTACTTCTGGTCGATGTCCATCTGTACCACCGCGTTTCCATTCTTCAGCGTCACCCCGCCGACCTCGCCGATCTGCACCCCGGACACGCGCACCGTCTGCCCCTGGCCGGGCGTCACCGCCTTGGCGCTCGACAGCTCGGCGTTGATCACGAACGGCGAGGACTGGATGAACGGGAAGCGCAGCCGCTCCTCGTGCAGGATGTAGCCAGCCACCGCGACCGACAGTACGACCAGCGCCAGGATGGCAATGAAGTCGCCGAGGTGGGCCTTGATCGCGCGCTTCATGGCCTACTTCAGACCCGCCATTCTGAGCGCCGCCTGGGGGATGCGCAGCGACAGCCCCTGCTGGCGGGCCTGCGTGCGCAGCTGCAGAGCCTCGAGGATCGCCGAGCTTCGCATCAGCGCCGCGCCAGCCGGGTTGCTGCCCGTCTGCACCGGCTGGGGTCCCGCCCCGGTCGGCGCGTCGTTGAGCTCGGCCTCGCTGATCGGGGTCTGGGTCTCACAGGGCACGAACTCCTTGAGCGGCGGGCGGACCACCGGCACCGTGGCCCCGTCGCCGCTGTTGTGCGGGGCGGGCATCTGCGGCTGCTCGCCCTGGATCGGGTTGAGCTGGGTCCCGAACAGCCCGGGGGAGAGCGAGTAGGTGAGCGTCCCGCCGTCGCCCAGCACCCGGATGTAGGGGCCGTTGGCGTCGAAGTTGCGCGACTCGCCCGCCAACCCGGGCAGGTAGTCTACGCCCTCCACGTACACCGGACGCGCCGGGAAGCCGTTGGAGGCGTTGAAGTGCGGGTCGTGGATCTCCAGCCGGCTCCAGGGCAGGATCACCTTGAGCTGGCAGTTCGACGCCGGCCGGACCTCGTTCTTCATGAACGGGATCGACTCCGCGTTGAGCTTGGCCAGCGCCGGGATCGTGTAGGAGAGGTCGTTGGTCAGCCCGCCGAGCTCGGGCGGCGAGACCAGGAGGTGCAGCTGGGTGAAGAAGGGCAGGCTGGCGTCGATCATCGGCGCGGTCGAGCGGGCGCCGGGCGTCAGGGCGCGGGCGAACTGCCGCAGCGGCCCGGGGGCGCAGTTTGGCCCCTGCGGCCCGGAGCACAGCGTCGACTGCAACGCGTTGAGCGCCGGCATCGCCACCTGCAGCGTGTGCGGCAGCTCGGCCACCGCGGCCGCCAGGGCGGTGTTCTCGCGCGCGAACGCGTAGGCGGTGATGTCCAGGTCGGTGACCAGGTTCTTGAGGTTCTGGGGGTGGGCGCTGAGCGCGCCGTTGACCACGCCGGCGCGGTCGATCCAGCCCGACAGGTCGTGGGGCTGGGTGCCCAGCGCGTCGTGGTTGACCTCGGCGCCGTACTCGTAGGCCGGGGTCCAGTAGGTGATCGACTGGTTGTAGGCCGGACCGCCCTGGTAGACGGCCAGCCCGTACTGCTGCAGCAGCGTCTGCAGGTTGTCGCGGGTGTTGCTCTGCAGCGAGGTGAGCAGCTGATCGAACTGCACCGGCTCCCGGGTCTGCTGGATCGGGAACACGTAGCCGTTGGGCGCCACCGGCGCCTCCGGAGTGCCCGGGTTGACGTCGACGAAGAAGTTGCCCTCCAGGAAGATCCGGGGGCGGATCCAGAACGTCGCGTCCTTGTGCAGCGGCAGGCCGTTGCTGTCGATCGTCATCGTCACGTCGGCGGCCTGGCAGGCCGAGCCGGTGGCGTCGACGCTGCCCCTGCAGCTGGGCGTGATCGTCTGCACCTTGCCGACGTTCACGCCGGCGATGCGGACCAGCGACTGGGGGCGCAGCTCGTTGGCGTTGGGCACGATCGCGTGGATCGTGAACGGGCTGGCGAACGGGTTGGCGAACTTGGTGAAGCACACGTAGCACACGACGACGAGCACGACCACGCCGATCAGCCCCGCCTTGAACGGGCTGACGCGCTTGAACATGTTCAGCAGCCGCTTCATGCCGCCCTCACCCGGGCGGATGGGTGGGGGTGCTGGCTGCTCACGGTTGGATGGGAGCTGCTCACGGGTTGGTGGGGTTGTAGGGGGTCTGCGGGCCGATCAGCGGGTTGCGGCTGTAGGTCTCGCCGGGCGGCACCCGCGAGAGCCCGGTCCAGGTGGTGCCCTGGTCGCCGGGGGTGTGCTGGTCGGTGTCCAGCGAGCGGCCACGGGGATCCTCGTAGTTGAGCTTG